>Ga0255052_10001441_pt1 | contig 17862 bp, 15 predicted proteins | sample JV7_2_21_MG_FD_188632 | JGI IMG/M metagenome (GOLD analysis project Ga0255052, IMG submission 188632) | Seawater microbial communities from Jervis Inlet, British Columbia, Canada - JV7_2_21 | ecosystem: Environmental > Aquatic > Marine > Inlet | place: Canada: British Columbia | collected...
ATCTCCGAGCTGCGCTTCCCAAACCACTCTCAATCGGGTATAACCATACCCAGAGTCGAGACCCTGCTCCTTAAAAGAGCTTTAGCAACTATAGAAAGAAACAGAAAGGAAGAAATGGCAACACATAATATCGCAGTTATGCCTGGGGACGGGACCGGGCCTGAAGTTATAGTTGAAGCGGTGAAGGTGCTAAAAGTTGCTGCGGATAAATTCGATTTCAAGGTGGAGCTGACGGAATTCGATTTCGGCGGTGAAAGATATAAGAAGACGGGCGAGACTTTGCCCGATAGCGGCGTCGAAGAACTGCGCAAGTTCGACGCGATTTTGCTGGGTGCGATCGGGCACCCCGATGTAGCGCCGGGAATCCTGGAGAAGGGCATTCTGCTCAAGGCCCGCTTCGAGTTGGACCAATACATTAACCTGCGCCCGGTGAAACTCTACCCGGGCGTGGAGACACCGATAAAGGACAAGGGCCCCGACGATATCGACTTTGTCGTCGTTCGCGAGAATACGGGCGACCTCTACACAGGCACCGGCGGCGTCAGCATGAAGGGGACGCCGCATGAGATAGCCGTTCAGTCGGCTGTGTACAATCGCTTTCAGGTGGACCGCTGCCTGAAGTATGCGTTCGATTACGCGAAAAAGAACGGCAAGAAAGAACGCGGCAAAGGCGATAAGAACACCCTGGCCCTGTGCGGCAAGACGAACGTGCTGACCTACCTCTACGATCTGTGGGAACGCGCCTTCCATGAAATGGGACAAGCTCAGTATCCGGACATTGAGAGAGAGTACTACCACGTCGATGCGACCTGCATGTGGATGGTAAAGAATCCCGAATGGTTCGACGTTATCGTGACCGGCAACATGTTCGGTGATATCATTACCGACCTCGGTGCGATGATCCAGGGCGGCATGGGAATCGCTGCCGGCGGTAATATCAACCCCGAAGGCGTAAGCATGTTCGAACCGATCGGCGGAAGCGCACCAAAATACACGGGCAAAAACATCATCAACCCCTTGGCTGCGATTTGTGCCGCAGGAATGATGCTCGAAACGTTGGGCGAAGAAGAGGCTGGCACCAGAATAGAAGACTCCGTCAAGTTCATAACTGGCAACAAGCTAGAATCGCTCCAGGCCGGGCGAATGGGATACTCGACAAGCGAAGTCGGAGACCTGGTCGCAGAGAAAGTCGCTCAATAGTCTGGAACCGCGGATTACGCGGATTTCACGGAATTAGGTAAGGAATAAATCTTGTCTGAGGCCGAGTTACTGCATTCCGAACTGACGAGAGGCATTATTGGTGCTGCAATGGAAGTTCGCAAGATTCTTGGCGCAGGGTTTCTTGAAAGCGTTTATGAAGAGGCATTGGCAATTGAATTTGATTTGAGACGAATACCTTATGAGCGTCAGAAGCCCATTGATGTTCGGTATAAGGGTAGACCAGCCAAGCAATTTGCCTGCGATTTTGTGGTCAGCAACAAAGTGCTTGTTGCACTAAAGGCAATAAAGGGGATATCTGATATTGAACAAGCTCAGGTATTGAACTATCTGAAATCCAGCAGACTAAATTTGGGATTGTTGCTTGACTTTGGGTGCGCCTCTTTGGAAATCAAGAGAATGATAAACTCCAATCCGTGAAATCCGTGTAATCCGCGGTTGCTTCTGAACAGTTATGCCTGCGAATCTTACACCGGAATATCTGAAGGCCGAGAAGTGGTACAAGAGTGCCACTACGACCGACGAAAAGATCCTTGCGCTCGAGCGGATGCTGGCGGTAATTCCCAAGCACAAGGGAACCGACCACATCAAGGCGGACTTGCGCAAGAAGCTGAGCAAGCTCAGAGACGCCGGGACGCAGAAAAAGGGCGGGGCCGCGCACGTGGATATTTTCCACGTGCCTCGCGGCGGATCGGGCCAGATCGTTCTGATCGGTACGCCCAACTGCGGCAAGAGTTCCATCGTCGCGGCCATGACCAATGCCAAGGTTAACGTGGCGGACTTTCCTTTTGCAACGTCAGCGCCCGTACCGGGGATGGCGATGTTCGAGGACGTCAAGATCGAACTGGTCGATATGCCGCCGATCACCGCCGACTACAGCGCTCCGGGCCAGGTGGGGACATACCGCAACTGCGACATAATCGCGATAGTCATCGACCTTTCCGGCGACGTGCTCGATCAGATCGGCGTTTGCATGGACTTTCTCGAATCACGCAGCCTGTTGATCGACAGCAAGGCACCGGCTCACGACAGCCAGGGCAACTCGCTGGGCAAGAAAGCACTCTGTATATGCACCAAATCCGACGTTGCCGAAGCCGGCGCTTTCGAGAGCCTCAAGGAGCTGGTGGAGCATCCGTTCGAGTTTGTCGAGATTTCCGTCGAGACGGGCGAGGGACTCGATGAACTGGCGGGCACGTTTTTCAGGCTGCTGGATATAATGCGTGTCTATGCAAAGCCGCCCGGAAAGCCTCCCGATATGTCAGATCCCTTCACGCTGCCTGTCGGCTCGACCGTGACGGATCTGGCTCACGTTGTTCACCGGCAGTTGGCTGAGAAGCTGAAGTTCGCAAGAATCTGGGGTGCCGGAGTCCATGACGGCCAGAGCACACAGAGAAACCACGTCCTGAACGACAAAGACATCATCGAATTGCACTTCAGTAAGTAACAGTGAGAGTGGTGCTGTCGAAGTGTTTGCCCTGCCGAGGCTGCGCACCCCGGCAGGGACAAAGCATTAATGTCTTAGAAATCGTCACAGGCGCGGTAGGCGTCGATTACCGCCTGCTCGCCTTCCTTACCGCGCTTACTTTTGCCGTGCTCCATGCAGAGCACGCCGTCATAGCCCTTCTTGTGAATGTGCTTGAAGATGTTCTTGTAATTGATCTCGCCGGTCGTCGGTTCCTTGCGGCCGGGATTGTCGCCCAGATGAAAAGCGGCAATCTCGTCCCACGCCATGTCGATGTTCGGGATGAGGTTGCCCTCGGTGATCTGCTGGTGGTATATGTCGTTGACAATCTTGATCGATGGACTGTTCACGGCCCGGCAGATCATGTAGGCCTGCGGAATCTTGGTCAGGAACAGACCCGGATGATTGGTCCATGCGTTCAACGGTTCGAGAACGATCACCAGTCCCGACGGCTCACATATCTCGGCGCAGTACCGGAGGTTGTCAATTACGTTGGCCGTTTGATAGTCCCACTCCAGGCCGTTGTCGAATGCTCCGGGGACGAGCAAGGCCCATTTGGCATTGGCCCTCTTGGCGAACTCAACTCCGTCTGTGGCCGTTTTGATGATCTTCTGGCGGTTCTCCCTGTCCGTTGTGACAAACGACTTTCCTCCGATACCGCGGAGCACAAACGGGCCCAAATCCATATTCTGTCGGTCCAGTTCCTTGACGATCTTGTCGACCAGCTCCGGAGGCTTTCCCATCAAACCGTTGTCGAAGATCGCTCTGAATCCCTGGTCCGACATGAACCTGATGTTGTCGATTGGGTCTCTGCCTGCGTGCTCTCTGAACATTCCGAAATTGGGTGCATATTTGAGCTTGAACTTGCCCGGTGGGTCTGCCGCCTTGGCTCTGGGAGCCACCGACGAGATCGCAACCGCCGCGGCGGCGGACGCCATCAAGCCGCGCCGTGTGATCTTGTCGTCGGATTTGTGTGCATTCTCTTGCATTTCAAATACTCCTTCTCTCACGTACTCCTCGCTATTTCTTGAACGCGGTCCATTTCTTTTTGCTCTTCGTACTTGCCAGAACGGTTTCGATAAAGAGCATGCCGCGAAGCCCGTCTTTGACGTCGGGGAAGTCCTTCGCCAGAGGATCGGGCTTGGTTCTGGTCAGCTTGGCCCGGATGGTGTCGGCGAAGTTAAGGTAATTGTTGGCGAAGGCCTCGAAGAAGGCCTCGGGATGGCCGGCCGGCAAACGTGTTGCGCGGGCTGCCGCGGGGCTCTTGTCCCCCACGTAGCCGTTGCCCCGGCACCACTTCTGAACCGGCCCGTCCGCCGTCTTGACGTACAGATAGTTCGGATGCTCCTGATGCCATTCCAGGCCCTTGTCCTCGCCGTAGATCCAGATGGCCAGGTTATTCTCTTCGCCGATGGAAACCTGGCTGGCGTGCAGAACGCCGCGGGCGCCGTTGTTGAAGTGCAGCAGGACGTTGCCGTCGTCGTCGAGCCTTCTGCCTTTGACAAAAATGGACAGATCGGCACAGACTTCCTTGATCTTCAATCCGGTGATGTACTCCGAGAGGTTCTCGGCGTGCGTGCCGATGTCGCCCATGGATCCGGCGCCGCCGCTCTGCTTGGGGTCGGTCCGCCAGGCAGCCTGCATCTGGCCGGTCTTCTCGAGGGCGGTGGCCAGCCAGCCCTGGGGATACTGCACGACGATTTTGCGAATCTTGCCCAGGTCTCCCGCACGCACCATGTCGCGGGCCAGCTTGACCATCGGATAACCCGTGTAGTTGTGCATCAGTCCGAAGACCCTGCGGTTCTCCTTGACGAGTTTCACCAGTTCTTTTGCCTCTTTGGAGCTGATCGTCATCGGTTTTTCGCACATGACGTGGAAGCCCGCGTTGAGGAAGTCTTTGGCGATGGGGAAGTGCCAGTTATTCGGCGTGGTGATCGTAACAAAATCGATCCTCTCACCCTCGGGCAGCTTAAGCTCTTTCTCGATCATCTGCTCGTAGGTGCCGTACACGCGCTTGGGGTCGAGCAGAAGCTCGCGACCCTCCTGTTTTGATTTGCGAGGGTTGATATCGAACGCCCCGGCTACGAGATCTATGCCGCCGTCCAGACGCGACGCCTTGCGATGAACGTCACCGATGAACGCCCCCGGTCCGCCGCCGATCATCCCCATTTTGAGTTTCCTATTGAGTGCCATGCCTGCTCCTTTCAGAAAAAATGTTCGTATCCTTCTATGTCATTGTTTTGAATCGCTCACAAATATAGCCCAAGCCTATCGAATTCGCAAGACCTTGTCCAAAAAGAATTGCCGGCCCCGGCGACGAGAATATGACAAAGTTAGGGTTGACAACCGCCGAGGGTCGATTATAAATCTCTTACTGGTGTCCATTTGCAAAAAGGCGAATATTGCAACGGAGAAAAACATGAAACCTGATATTGTTCCTGTGTCTGTTGGCTTGTATTTCATCCCTGTCGAGACGAGGATTCCGCTGAAGTTCGGGCCTGAAATAACGACCGCAGTTGTCTGTGCGCGGGTCCGCATGACGGTGGCGAACAGGCAAGGGCAGAAGGCACTAGGCTGGGGCGAAACCCCCCTGAGCGTCCAGTGGACCTGGCCCGGCAGTCTGAGTTACCAACAAAGGTGTGATACGCTGCAGCAATTCTGCAGGATGCTCACCGAGGCCTGGGCCCTTTTCGGCCGGCACGGGCACCCTATGGGATTGGGCAGCGAATTCAGCGAAACAGTCCTGCCCGATCTTCTGGATCAGATCAACCGCGAGCGTGGCGAGCAGGCCGAGCCGATGCCGCACCTGGCGGCCCTGGTTTGCTGCTCGGCGTTCGACGTCGCCCTGCACGATGCGTACGCCAAACTTCTGGATCGCGACGTTTACTCGATCTACAACGCCGAGTTTATGAATGAGGATTTGTCGGCGTTTATCGAGCCCGTCGAAGGATCCAGGGTTTCGTTTGTGGGCAAGTATCCGGAGGATTTCTTCGTTTCTCCGGCACCCGTCACTCTGGCCGCCTGGCATTTGGTGGGGGGCAAGGATTTGCTCGATGCCTCTGAACTGACGGGAGAAGAGCCGGACGACGGCTATCCGGTGTTGTTGCCGGACTGGATAAAACGCGACGGGCTGACGTGCCTGAAGGTGAAACTTTGCGGCACCGATTCTCAATGGGACTACGAACGTCTGGTCAAGGTGGGCCAAATTGCGATCGACAACAACGTCCCGTGGCTGACCAGTGATTTCAACTGCACGGTTACCGAGCCGGCCTACGTGAACGAAATTCTCGATCGACTGGTCGAGGAACATCCTCGCATCTATCAGATGATCCTTTACGTCGAGCAGCCGTTCCCGTATGACCTTGACAAGAACCGGATTGACGTCCACAGCGTCTCGGCGAGGAAACCTCTGTTTATGGATGAAAGCGCCCATGATTGGAAACTGATAAGGCTCGGTCGCAGCCTGGGCTGGACGGGAGTGGCGCTTAAAACCTGCAAGACTCAAACCGGCGCATTGCTCAGCCTGTGCTGGGCCAAAGCCCACGGCATGACTCTTATGGTGCAGGATTTGACCAATCCGATGCTGGCGCAGATTCCACACGTCCGGCTGGCCGCGCATGCAGGCACGATAATGGGAGTCGAGACCAATTCGATGCAGTTCTACCCCGCAGCGTCGGCGGCCGAAGAAGCCGTACACCCGGGCCTTTACAAACGACGCGAGGGCCGGGTTGACTTATCGACTCTGAGCGGGTCCGGCTTCGGCTACAGAGTGGACGAAATTGAAAGACAATTGCCGGAACTGGCGGCACATTTTGAAAAGTAGATTTGTCCTTGGGAAGAACAACGCATGATTTCGCCCGAAGCGATGCTCGGCACAGTGAAGTTTGCATATGCACGGAATACCTCAGCAAAGGACAACAGAAGATAGCGCCGTAGCTTGCCGGCAACGGAATGGGCTGGATTGGCACATCATGAGAGAGCGTTATTTCATTGTCTTTGTTATGCTCATGCTGCTGGTCACGTCCTTTTGTGGATGCCGACAGGCCAAACCTTCTTCATTGGGCAGCATCACCATAGACGGAGTTAAGTCCTATTATGCGTATTCGAACATTGAATCTGGCTCAAAGGAGGGACTTCCCGTCGTCATAATCATAGGTCGTCCCGTAGGTCGACGCGAAAGTGCCGAGCGATTTGTCGACCAATTCGACGAGTCTGTTCTGCTCGTTTGGTGTGGACTCCTGAATGACCTGAGCGGTGATACACTTGTCGACGATAACACTGTATGGCAAGGGAAGAGGCAAGACTTCTTAACGCAATTCAAAGGCTACAAGGATCACTTCCGGTTTGACGAAAGGAGAGTCTACCTGACCGGCTTCTCATCCGCGGGGGTATATGCCTGGATGCTAGCTTATGACAGGCCTAACCTCTATTCAGGTGTAGTGGCGATGTCCGCCGTTTCGTACCCGGAGCAGATCCAACAGAACCTCGAAAGTAGTGAATCCGTTGTCACTGTTGTTGTTAGAGGCCAAAACGACGCTGCGTTCCCGAAACGTCTTGCACAAGAAAGAGAGACAGGCCGTGTCATCGAGTCCCGGAATCCGCATTCGAAGTTCGTTCTGAAACAGGGTGAAGACCACGGCAGCATAGAGGAGTACTGGTTGCAGTACTTGAACTATATGCTGCAATTCAGCAAACCGGACGTGTCACCAAGTGATTCCTGACTCTAACCAGCCATTGTACTCGGCCGCCAATCCAATGCTGGCGTAGAACACCGGTGACCGAGGTTTCAGATTTAGCGCTTTATACCGGCGTGATATATGTTTATGATGCTGCTTTGACCGGTTTTAGGAGATAAGAAGATGGCAAAACTAAGTGCATTTGCGGATGAAGTGACCGAAGACTTTTTGGCGCAGGTTGAGTATCTTGCCGGCGAGCGCGTCGGTCATATCGAGCCTCGCTTTATCAACGAGAAGAACATCATGGACCTGACCAAAGGCGAGCTGGACGAGGCGAGGACGATGATACGCGACCACGGGCTGAAGGTCAGCGCTATCGGCTCGCCAATAGGCAAGGTCAGGCTTGACGAACCTTTCGAGCCGCATCTGGACAAGTTCAAGCACGCGGTCGATCTTGCGTTGTTCTTCGAGACGCCTTACATACGGATGTTCAGCTACTACGCCCCGGAGGGCAAGAATATCGACGACTACCGCGAGCAGGTCACCGAAAGAATGGCGGCGAAGGTCGAGGTGCTGGCCGATGCCGACGTGACAATGGTGCACGAGAACGAGGCCAACATCTATGGCCACAGCGCAGAGAATTGCGTTGACCTGATTGAGGCTGTCGATTCGCCCAAGCTGCGGCTGGTGTACGATCCGGCCAACTTCGTCTGGGGCGAGAAGATGACCAACAACGTCGAGGTTTGTTGGCCGGTGATGAAGCCCTACGTTGTGCACATTCATATCAAGGACTGGAAGCTCGGCGCCGCCGACGTAGGCAGCATGCCGGGCGAAGGCGACGGCCAGATCAGAGAGCTTCTGACCGAACTTGCGGCGATCGACTACGACGGTTGTCTGACGATGGAGCCGCACCTGCAGCTCGGCGGCCAGTTCGGCGGCACGACCGGACCGGAGCTTTTCACCAAGGCGATTGCCGCCGTCAGAGATATTGCTGCAGAAGTAGGGCTGGAGTGCGATTAGACTATGTCAAATGTCAAAATGGAAATATCAAAATGACAATGCAAAAATCAAAAATGGCAAAGCCCGTAACGGTGGGGTTGTTGAAGAAAGCGAGATTGATTCGTCGCTGCGTTCCTCGCAATGACAGCAGGTCCAATTTCGCGTCATTGCGAGCGATTCGAAGAATCGCGCGGCAATCTCAGGTGCTGCGGTGGGACTTTCTCAAGATCGCCGGGAACGGTCTATAGGCTTTGGGGACAGCGTAGCGCATTTTCATTTTGAAATTTCATTTGTAGTTTTGCATTTTGAATTTTAATTTTTGATTTTCTTGAGGAAGATGGATATGAGGACATGGAATTTTGGAATAGTCGGTGCCGGATTGATTGCTGATTTTCACGCGAGATCACTGGGTGACATGCCCAACGCAAAGCTGATCGGCTGTTGTGATAAGATCCCGGAAAGGGCCAAAGATCTTGCCGATAAACACGGCGTCCGCGCCTTTGACGATTACGAGCAAATGCTCAAGAGCGACCAGATCGATATCGTCACGATTGCTACGCCGAGCGGGTTTCATGCTGAGCCCACGGTTGCTGCAGCCGAGGCGGGCAAACATGTCTTATGCGAAAAGCCGCTGGAGATTACGTTGGGACGAATCGACGCCATGGTTGAGGCTCACGAGAAAGCTGGTACCTCCCTGGGTGGTATATTCCCGTACCGATTCAACGATATGATGACGCCTATGAGAGATGCAGTAAATTCCGGGCGTTTCGGCGTGATAACATACGCAGCAATCTACGTTCCCTGGTGGCGCACCGATGAGTACTACAAGGACTCCTGGCACGGCACATGGAAACTGGACGGCGGCGGAGCGCTGATGAACCAGTCCATTCACATGATTGATATGTTGTGCGATGTGATGCCGCCGATCGAATCGGTGCAGGCATTCACGGCCAAGCTGGGCCATCCGCAGATTGAGACCGAGGATACGGCCGCGGCGGTTCTGCGCTACACCGGCGGCGCGCTGGGAATGATCTATGGCACGACCGCTTCGTATCCGGGACAATTCAGACGTTTTGAAATCACCGGTACAAAGGGAACTGTCGTAAATGTGGAAAACAGTATTACAGTCTGGCAGTTCGCCGATGAAAGGCCCGAGGACGCCGAAGTGCTGAAGAAGTTCGGCGAGATCGAAGGCGGAGGCGGCGTCTCCGACCCGGCGGCCATAACGCACGAGAATCACACGCGGAATTTCAAGGCCTTCCTCGACGCTCTCGATTCCGGCGAGAAATTCTGGATCGATGGACGCGAAGCTCGCAAAGCGGTGGAGGTCATACTGGCTGTATACAAATCTGCCAAAGAGCAGAAACTCGTTACGCTGGATTGACAGCCCATTTGGCAATTCGCCGGCAGGATTATGAAGTTTTCCGCTTCTTTATTTCGAGGGCCGAGGGTTTTTCCCTGGTGAATTTCACACCCCTGCCGGTGACTATTTCCTTTTGTTCTCTGGCGAAGTCCACGTATTGGAGCAGGGCCCAGGCGCTGTTGTTCCACCTCATCTGATAGCCTCGCTGGTGCGCCTGTTTTTCCATCACGAGCCGTTTACTCTCGTTGAACACCAAAAAGTCGAGGCCCTTGGCTACCTGCTCGATCGAAGGTTCACCGGGATCGACCAAAATACTCCTGGCGTACCTGCCGATGACGGCGCCCTTGGGGCACATCTTGTTGGAGTGAACAAGCTCCAGGGCATACTTGAATTTCGTTGTTATCGCAACCCTGCCCGAGCCGAGGGTATCGGCCAGTATCCCGCTTGATATCTGCTGCAAGTTGAGATAGGGCAACACCATTACGTTTGTTGCGCCGTAAAACTCCACCAGAGTCGTTTCGTCGAGGAAGGTGTCGAGAAAGACGACATCATGGTTGGCGAAGTCGGCCTCTTCCGGCTCTTTAACTTTGGACCACTTCAGCTTGGAATCTTCCAGCGCCGAAGTTAGCTCGGCCTCGTATTGCCTGTAGGGTTTTCCGCCGTCGGCTTTGATGAATTCCGGATGGCATCGACCTGCGATCAGATATACTATATTGCCTCTCTGGGCCTTGGTGCACGACTCGTTGAGGAATCTGCCGTAGGCGCGAATGCTGTATTGAATTCCCTTGTCCGGTGAGAGCAGGCCGAGCGTGGTCATGAGAAAACAGTTATCCAAGCCGTACTTGCGTTTTATTTCCAGCCGGTCGTACTGGGTCCGCTGCTGCATTCTGATACCGTGGTCGATATGCTTGAGTTTGGCGTGGGGGATTCCATAGGCGGGCGACTCAAGTATGTTAATGGCGTTTTCGGTGGTTACGATGAGCCCGTCGCTGTATTTGGCCATGTCCTGCAGGACCTTCTTCTGATGTGCGTCCGGTTCATCGAGGACCGTATGCAGGTATACGAGCGTTGTTAGCCCGTTCTTTGTAAAGGTCTCGGCCATTTTGACGAAATTCGTTCCGCGCCCGTCTCGGCCCTTCTCGTCGGGGTCCAGGCCGTACTCATGCTGGAGAAGAACAATCGTCGGATATGCAGTTTCCTTCGTACGACTGATGATGCTGGCCGTCGCGGCCCGCCAGGATGTGGGGTTATGCTGGTCAATCATCAGCTCGACCGGAATCCGGTAGGGGCCGCTGGCGTTGTCGATTGCCGCGATTCTAATCTTGCCCACTTCCGCTGTGAAGTATCCCAACGCGGTGGCCAGGTCACGTGAGAATGTTCCTATCCCGCACCGACGTGGGGGATACGTGCTCACTATACGGATGTTGTACGGCATGATGAATCCACCTTTCTAACACTCTTTCGCCAAGATTCCTTTCACGAGCAATCCTGCCACAGTTCTCCGGTGCAGATGCTGAGTTCATGTCAAACCTGAATCGGTGGCGACAGAAAACCGGACCCAACAGCAGGTGCAAACGTTCAGCGAATGCTCTCATATAGCTGCTATTACGCCCTTGACGTAGCCGACCGACTCGGCCAGACCCGCCAGCGGATCGTCGGCGTCTTTCTCGTATTCGAGCGAGACGATGCCGGCGTACTTCATTCTCACGAGAGTTCTGATGAACCTTGGGATATCGATTATGCCTCGCCCGATTTCAACGCCTTTCCCTTCCTTGGTCGCCGCCGATACGTCCTTGATGTGGACGTCGTGGAGCCTGTCGGCGCATAGCTCCGTTTCGGCGATTGGGTCGGAGCCGTAGCGCTTGGTATGCCCGATGTCGTGACACATGCCGATACGCTTGTCCAGGTTCTTTATCTGTTTTAACGCGACCGCGGGAGTTGGGAAGAATCTGTCCCCCGGACCGTGGTTGTGGATTGCAACCTTGATATCGTACTGCCGGACCTTCTTCTCGATCAGCGTCAACATTTCGGGCGAGGGCCCTGCGACAATGACCTTCATCCCCGCCGCTTTGGCGTAATCGAAGGCCTGATGCACCTGGTCTTCCTTCTTCATGCCGATCACCCCGCCGCCGTAGAGCGTCAGGCCTGCTTCGTTGACTTTCGCCACGGTCGCTTCGATCTGGGCCGGCGTACTGTCCATCACCAAGTGAAAGCTCTTGAAGCAGATGTATTTCAAGCCGACTTTTTTGGTCATTGCCAGCGTCTCGTCCAGATTGAACTCTTTCAAAGTGTACGAAGCCAGGCCCAACTGGAACAGCGGTTTGCCTGCTCGCCGTCCTGTGGACCGACGTCTCTGGCCCAGACTGATGTTACTGCCGGCCAGTGAGGCCGCGGCTCCTGCACCTGCCAATTGCAGAAACTGTCTTCTGCCCTGTGCTTTATTTATCATCTGCGTCTTCTCCTTACCTGGTGTTGGAACATTACTTTCTGCCTTCGAGCCGAGGATAAGGCAAATGTCCGGCGGATGCAAGGAAATTCGCGTTGCCAACATCGAGTGCGCCTGTTATGATTAAACCTTACCGATGGAATACTGAAGTTGTGTTTCTTATATCGAGAAAGGCAGGCAGGAACTTGTGGAAAGTCGAAGAACCCCAAAAACACATATACTGACTCGCCGGCAATTTCTTAAAGATTCGGCGGCGACCGCGGCGTTGTTGGGACCGACCATCGTGCCGGCTTCGGTTTTTGGCGCAGATGCGCCGAGCAATCGCATCACGTTTGGTTTCATAGGTGTCGGCCGGATGGGAAGCGGTGACATGCGGGAGATCCTGGGGCTCAAACAGGCGCAGATCGTCGCTGTGTGCGATGTCGATTCCAACAGGGTCAAGGACGCACAGAAAGCCGTTGAAACGCGTTACGCCAGGCAAAGCTCGGGTGGGACATACAAAGGATGCAGAACTTATGGCGACTATAGAGACCTGGTCGCGCAAACCGACATCGACGCCGTCAGCATTGCCACCCCCGACCACTGGCATGTGTTGCCGGCGATTGCCGCCGCCAAAGCGGGCAAGGACATATTCGTGCAGAAGCCGCTGAGTCTTACCATCCAGGAGGGGCGGGCATTGAGCGATACCGTTGCCCGATACGGCAGAGTCTTTCAGGTCGGAAGCCAGCAGCGTTCCGATGCACGTTGGCGCCACGCCTGCGAGCTGGTTCGCAACGGCCGCATCGGGAAACTACACCGTGTCAAAGTCGGCTTCGGTACCGACCCGGGTACCGGCCCGGAGCAGCCGATGCCGGTCCCCGACGGGCTCGATTACGATTTCTGGCTCGGCCCCGCTCGGTGGGCCGCCTACACCGAAAAGCGCGTCCATCCGAAGGCAGGTTACGGCAGGCCCGGCTGGCTCCGTATCGCCGCTTACGGTGCCGGGATGATTACCGGCTGGGGCGCCCACCACAACGATATCGCTCAGTGGGGGATGGGGACAGAATACACCGGCCCCGTGGAAATCGAGGGTCAGACCGAATATCCGAAAGACGGACTCTGGGACGTACACGGGGATTTCAGCATCGAGTATACTTACGCAAACGGCGTGAAGGTTATCTGTGCCGACAGCAAGAAGAACAAACAGGGAGTCCTCTTCGAAGGTTCGCAAGGCTGGGTATATATAATGCGCGGCAAGATCGACACGCAGCCCAAGTCCCTGCTGACCTCGACTATCGGCCCGGATGAAATTCATCTCTACAAGAGCGATCGGCACAAGGATAATTTAATCGAGTGCATCAAGTCGCGGGCCAAGACCGTCGCCCCCGTCGAGATCGGGCATCGCTCATGCACTGTCTGTCTGCTGGGCGAGATCGCGATGAGGCTGGGCAGAAAGCTCAAGTGGGACCCATGCGCCGAGAAGTTCACCAACGACGACGAGGCGAATCGGATGCTGTGGCGCCCGATGCGCGGCCCGTGGCGACTTTGAGATTGATTATTGATTATTTACCATTGACTATTGAAAAGATGGGAGCTTTGTATGAATCGTCGGATGCAAGTTGGCCGAGTCGTATTGATGGTCGTGTGTGCTTTTTGTTTGGCTTCGGCGCAGGCGGCGAAGCAGAAAGTGACGGCCAGACTTGATAAGGATCAGGTGACCGTTGACATTGACGGCAAATTGTTTACGGGCTACAAGTTCGCCGGCTCGCAGAAGTATCCGTATTTCTGGCCTGTCAACGGGCCTGCGTCGGGCGAGTCCATTACGACCGAGACTTCAGAGCCTTATCCGCATCATCATTCGCTTTTCTTCGGCTGCGACCGTGTCAATGGGGGCAATTATTGGCAGGACGTTAACAAGCGGGGCCAGATCGTCTCTGAAGGCCCCAAGATCGTTGAGGCTTCGGGCGAGCGAGTTGTCTTGACCGACAAATGCTCCTGGCGCCAGCCTGGCGCCGAGCCGATCATCAGCGACACCCGGCGGATCGTCATTACCGCGCCGAGCAAAGACGTCAGGCTCATCGACTTCGAGATCAGCCTGGAGCCGCTGGTCGACATCGAGATTCTCAAGACCAACCATGCGCTGTTCTCGGCGCGCGTTGTGCCCGAGTTGAGCGTCAAATCCGGCGGCACACTCATCAACGCCGAGGGCAAGGTCAGCGAGAAGGGCACATTCGGCGCCAACTCTCGGTGGTGCGATTACTCGGGCACACGCGAAGGCGTCGCCGAGGGGATCGCCATTTTTCAAAACCCTCACAACCGGTGGTTCCCGAGCAAGTGGTTCACTCGCGATTACGGCTTCTTCTCCCCGACGCCGATGTACTGGCTCGAAGGCGACCGGCTGGAGCTGCCCAAAGGTAGAACGCTGACGTTGAGATACCGCGTCGTGGTCCATGCCGGTGATGTGAAGAAGTCGCAGATCGCCCGGCGATTCAAGCAGTATGAACAATTCCACGACCACACCTCAAACTAAGAGCAACAACGGCGGCTGGTGCTCGTCCGCAAGAAAAATTCATATTGTGGAGTTTTTTTTGACATTTCGAGGCGGAAACCGTACTATAAAACTCTGGTTTGGAAAGAGGAAGTGGTGAAAGTGCTCCTGTTGCTTTGAGTAAGAGTGTGTTGGTTGTATATTTTGGAGACTACTGTTCGCCAGGTTTTAGCCTGCTTCAACTCAAAAAGAAAGGGCATGAGGAACGATGAGACAAGAATGGATCTTTGTATGCACGATAGCGGTATGTTTTCCGCTCGCACTGACCGGTTGCGACAAGGGTGCCGAGCAGAAAGCCGAACTGGAAAGCGTCAAAGCCGCCTCGAAGAAGACCGAGGCTGAAAGAGACAGCCTCAAAAAAGAGATGGCTGCCGTGACCAAGACTCGCGACGAGCTGCAGGGGCAGGTCACCAGGCTTACCGACGAGGACAAGCAGTTGCGCAGTCAGATCGACCGACTTGCCAGATCGGACAAGAGTCTGACCGAGCAGGTCACCGATCTTACCGCTTCGAACAAACAGTTGACCGAGCAGTTGAAGGAGGTTACCGGTTTGCGCGACCAATTGAAGCAAGAGGTCGCCGGGCTCAAGAGTTCGAACGAAGGGCTGCAGACACAGGTCGACGAACTGACTAAGCGGCGCGACGCGGCTGTTGCCAAGGCAAAGGAAACTCAGGAAAGAATCGTAGAGCTTACGGCCAAACTGCGGGCCGCGGCAGGGCCCGAACCAGAGCCACAAGTTCAGCCGATGGTGGCAATTGATATACCGGTGAGAGAAGAAGAAGCGCCCAAGGTCGAAACCGTCGAGCGTCCGACGATCCACAGTTTTAATACCGCTCGCGTGAAGATAAGTAAAGGACAAAGTGCCACCTTGAGCTGGCACGTTTCGCATTCGGATCGAATCAGCATAGAGCCTGACATAGGCTCCGTCAGCGCTCTGGGCTCGAAAAACATCAAGCCATCCAAGACCACCACGTATACATTGACGGCGACCAACAGAGGCGGTGAGACTGTAGCAACATGTAAGGTCGAGGTCCGTTAGCGCCTTAGCGATTCCAAGAAAGTAATGCCGGATTATTTGCACCCCAACGAAGCCGGCTATAAAATGTGGGCCGAGGCCATCGAGCCGAAGGTGGCAGAGTTGATGGGCGAGAAGGCGGGCAAGTAGTCCGCACTGCCCGTTTGACGCTTCTGGTGTGAATGAGACTCAAAGCCGCATAGTCGAGCGGGAAGAAACGGATAGTCCCTGTTGGAGGCATTGGAAATGGCCGGCATGTTCTTCCATGTCGAAGAACGCAGGGCCTGGATCAGAACGCAGACTCACACGGTCGTCTATGATCGCGATCCGGACTTCCCGCGCTTTTCGAAGGATCCCTCGGGCACCGTCAAGCGCATGGTTCGCATCTGGTTGGCCGAGTCCGGATACAGGCAGCCCTGTCTACAGGCCTATCTCGGAACGGTCACCTTTTGTTTCACAGGTCCTTCCTTTCGAGACCTTTGCCGGCTCTTTCATCTGACCTCGCGTGCGGCGAAGGCTGCGGGCCAGTCGGCCAGGGTGTTGCGACGCGATCTGTCGGCTCTGCTCCGCCGGTACATTCAGCAAGGATACGGGGCCTGAAGCCTGCGCAAAGCAGTACTCAACTCTCGGCCTTGGCGTGTGGCATATGTCCGCCTGGTTGCGAGCTTTCTCAGATCCAGGAAAATAGTTTTTCAAAAATTCTAAATGTCGAGATATTAATCTTGCCGATGATACGTCTTATGGTTAAAGTAATTGTTTTGGTTTACCGAAGTCTCTGGGGTTGTGCATTTAGTAGCCTTTCCAAGGAATTTGCCAGATGATCCACAAAGTAATTACGAAGATAGAATTTAAGAAGTTTATCAACAGCCTTATTGGCGAGAATCAGACGTTCGGTCCGAAGCAGGTCGACACCCGTCCGGATGGCCGGGGGATATATCAGTTCAAGGACGTCGATTCTTATGATGATATGGACCTGGATTACACGGTTACCTACTCGTCGGTTAAGAATTTCTTTCTGCCCTTTCGTGAGGAGCTTTCGAGTTTCGATTTTACCGACGAGGGCTGGAGCCAGTCTGTCGAGTACAGAGTCAACCCACGAGTGATCGTCGGAGTGAGGCCCTGCGACATCAACGCCCTGAGCATCCTGGACAAGATCCTGATAGGCGGCGCGTATCCTTCCCCCTACTATATGGCCAGAAGAACGAACACCTTCCTGGTGGGGATGGACCACGAGCCGCTGGACGACTGTTTCTGCGAATCTCTCGGACACGATACTGCGCACCGCGGATTCAACCTGTTCTGCACCGATATCGGGGATAAATACTACCTGACAATAGGTTCCTCCAAGGCGTTCAACTTTCTCAAGAACTTCAAGGTCAGTGACCCGGTCAACGGCGACAGTGCGAAATTCCATGCAAGAAGAAAATACCTCCGGGAGAGTTTCAAGGCCAAGGTCGAAGTCGCGGGCCTGCCAAGTGTCCTGGACATAGAATTCGAGTCGGCGGTCTGGAAGAAATGGGGCGACAAGTGCCTCAATTGCGGTACCTGTGCGATGGTCTGCCCAACGTGTTATTGTTACGGCATTGAGGAGACCATTGACGTGAGTCTCAAGAGTTCCCGCAAGGAGCGTGTTCAGTATTCCTGTAATCTTGTTGACTTCGCAGAAGTCGCAGGTGGACACAATTTCAGGCCGCTCAAGGAAGACAGGTTAAAATACAGGTTCTATCATCACTATCGAGGATTTGCCCAGAACGCCGATGACCCGATATGTGTTGGCTGCAACAGGTGCGGCAGAGCCTGTCTGGCGGGAATCAATCCCAGAGAGGTCATCAGCGATTTGCAGATGGAAGACTAATATGGACTACAAACTGCCAAAGCAGGACATAAACACCGAGCCGTTCATGAGACAGCCTCCGCAGTATAACAAGAAGGATGTCTTCATGAGGACGGATAAGGTCTACAAGTGCGAAATCACCAACGTCGTGGAACTTACCGATACGGAGAAGCTCTTTCATTTGAAGATTCTGAACAATACCGAGCGACGGTTGTTCAAGTTTCGTCCCGGACAATTCGTTATGCTGGAAGTGCCCGGCTTCGGAGAAGTTCCCATTTCCTTATCCAGTTCCAGCAATAATAGTGAATATGTGGAGCTGTGT
>Ga0255052_10001442_pt1 | contig 17859 bp, 15 predicted proteins | sample JV7_2_21_MG_FD_188632 | JGI IMG/M metagenome (GOLD analysis project Ga0255052, IMG submission 188632) | Seawater microbial communities from Jervis Inlet, British Columbia, Canada - JV7_2_21 | ecosystem: Environmental > Aquatic > Marine > Inlet | place: Canada: British Columbia | collected...
TCCGGCAGTTCCAGTTTCGGTTCCGGTTCCCATGTACACGGCCCCACGGTGTGATAGTGAGTTGGTACTGCATTTTGTGCCCTGACCAGTTCCGGAGGATCGCACAGAAGCACGGCATTTCTGTCATACAGGTCTTTGACATTAAAAATGGTCCCCAGCCCCCGATCGATTCGGGCTCGGTTGATTTGATCCCCCGTCCGATCGAACAACGACATCTGAACTGTTGGGTAGTCACACAGGTGAGTCAGAAAAAAATTGGTTATATAGACTTGCCGAATGTCGGGAAACCTCACCAGGTTTAGCCATGGAATCGGTGTCAAATCGAGGCAAATCAAGTCGGGTGCCAGTTGAGCGAGGAGAGACTCCAGGGCCTGTGCAAACATCAGGTCACCCCTATCTCCAAATGGCAGCTTGTAAAATGGAAATTTGTCCTGGATGACTTGTTCACCATAACCCGGGGTGACACCTGCAAAACAAATTTGAAGAGATGTCCTGGCGCAAAGAGCCGCGGCAATAACCTGGCTCCGGCCAACATGGCCAAGCGCCGGGCCAACTATAAACAGAACCTTCTTTGTCATGCAGCTCTTCCTGACTTAGCCTGGATTGAAAGTAAAAATCGCTGCTTCATTTCCCGGGGTTTCAACTGTCAATGGTTTGTGAAAAACCCGGGTAAAATTTGTCCACCAAAGCGGCAATTGGTTTAAGTGCAGCTTTCAACCGGTCAAAATCTACATTCGGATAGCGTGACATGGGTGATTCGCTGAATATTGCATGTTTTGTCTTCCGGGGGTGTGGATGAACCAGCGACAGGGTCCTGGCAGGATCTTTAATCAGTTCTTCGTATTTGATGATGCGTTGAGGTGGAAAATCCAGAAATATGTTTAAACCCCATTCAATGATCGCAATTTGACGGCGTAATACGTCCGGTTCCGCACTGAGAATTTCTTCGAGGTTTTTATCAAACCGGGAAGCCATGGGCCAGTACCCCTGCTGGATGGCCATGGAAACTGTCTGCCATGAAGCGAGCATGGCGAGCGGGTTTCGTACAATCACGAACATTTCGAAATGCTGTTTTAGCGTGGGCGCCAAGGCCGTAAACCATGCGGGTTGTTTTATATACAAGTGAAATTTGCGGGTAAGCTGCTTATCAAGCTGCACGGGTCCGAGCTGCGCTACTAAGCTGCGATTTGTTGGATTATCCCCCGGGTCCTCAGCAAAATTATCTACTATTTCTCCGTGGACTTGCTGACTGGTCACAACACGTCCATGCACTGCAGAGTGTCGCGTTTGCTTGATAAACCTGTTGATTTGAGCAACTGAGGATTGCCCATCGAATTCACTTGGTGACATGGGTTCGGCAAGTGCGATCGTCTCTTGAAACTCATTCAATAGTACACAGACCAAGGTGGTGCCCGATCTTGGCAGTCCGGTGAAAAGTGTTGTTGTCACGCTGAGTAGTACCTTTCTAAGCGCAGACGCAGCGCCTGTTGGAAAGTCCTTCTCTCTTTTTCAATTGTGTACGGCGCACACTTTTGAAATGCTGCGTTTTTGAGTCTTGAACGCAGTTTTTTGTCATTCCACAATAGCCGTACTGCGTTATGTAAACTGTCCAACGTTCTTTCGGGAACCAAACAGGTTTGATCTTTGATGCAAAAATCTCTCGATCCGATACAGTCAGGGACAATGGCGACTGAGCCCAGTACCATTGCCTCCAGGGCGGGCAAGTAAAAACCCTCTTCTTCAACGGGCAGGAGCACGGCAATTTTTGCGGACGCCAACCTGGACAAAAATTCAAATCGGGGAATGTGGGTCAAACACAAGTCAACCGGGATGTGATCATGGTCCAACACCGATGCCAATCGTTCTGCCAGGTCTTTGTCTTTCAGACCACCAATAAACACCGTATTTGACTTGGTTTGGTTTTTCAGAGTGCTTGAGGAATGCAGATCCGTACCATTCGGGATGGTTATCAATTGGTCTGCACGTGGATATTTGCTCTGCAAATACGCTGAAATCTGGCTGCTGACACATACTCTCATCATTACCGGGCGGGATAGATATTGATGAAGAGGATGACCCGGGAAACACTGTCTTAAACTCTGGATCAGACTGACCACGGGTTTTCCCGACGTATCAATACCGGCCGTATCCAGGGTTTGCCAATCTTTGCCTGCAAGAAAAAAAATGTCAGCATTGACAGGGTTGTCTACAATCTCAACGTCGCTTGGTATCAGTTCTTGAGCCAGACTAAAATTTGATGTCGGGGCCAAATACAAAATTGGTTTTATATGTTCCAGTTCGCAGGAGTGATTCAGGTAGTCAAAGAATTTCAAGTGACCCCCATTGAGGTGGGTCAAGTTCCGGTTAAACAACATGCTCTTTCTTTTTTTCATGGATGTGCAGTCACCTCCAACCCGGGTCATGATCAATTCTCCCAAAAAATCTGTGGTTCTGCACTAGAGAAAATTTACTTTGTATAAAAAAATGACTCAGTCGGTTTAATCCCAAGTGACTGCTATCAGGTAATCACTGCTATTATCTGCAATGTAACTGAGCATAAAGGATTCATGAATTCGATACACCAAAATAAGTTTTTCGTACTCGGGTGTCAACGTAGCGGCACCACGCTGTTGGGTATGACATTACAGGCCCATTCGGGGATTGAATTTGTCGAGGAAAGCGAATCACGGTTTCACGAACCCTATTGTCTTTCAAAAAGGATCAACCTGGAAAAAGTCGCAGAGCATGAATCGCAATATCAGAAGCTGATCGGGTTTAAATCTCCAAGGGATACCCACAGGTTCAGGGAAATCAGCAAAGCGATTTCTGGCGTCAAGATTGTATGGATCTCCAGACACGTTTACCAGGTTACCGCGTCAATGTTGGCACCGCTCATAAAGGGCGGACAATGCTGGGCAGTTCAACATGCTCAGGATGAAATAATTAAATATCTTTATGAGGGAAACCATGATCCTGTTTTAGCCGGTCAGTTCAGACAGGTATTAACACGAAAAGACGCTCGCCAGCGACTGGTTGGTCTGGCCAGCATTTGCTGGATTGCAAAATCAAAGTGTGAGCGCGAGGCAAGTGATCATCCCGAAGTTTGTCTGTTTAGCGTCAAATATGATGACCTGGCTCTGAGACCAGAGCAGACCCTGGCTGGGGTACTTCGATTCCTGGGGTTGCCCTGGGATTCGTCTGTTTTGAGGCACACCGAGTTGGTTTCTGGTGTCCGGCCTGGTGGCACAGCCACAGATCGATCCATTGATGCAAAAAGCCTGCAGAAATGGAAGGAACAGCTCTCGGAGGCTGACATCGAGTTGATCGACGAGTTGGTTGTTGAGCACGCAGATGTACTGTCTTCTACCTCCATCCAGGCCAGTTAAATATTGCTGTAAAGAACAGGGCTAAATTTCCCGGCTATCAATTGAGTGGTATCCGAGTTGCATGGCCAGGCTCCCACAAACTTCCCAAATCTGGTCGGCTCGAGTGTCGGGCGGGCTCCAGTTTCGGCGTCTGTGTGGTTCAATACCAAGATCCAGCGGTTGGGGGTTTACCTGCAAATTCAAAAAATTTGCAAGTGACTCCAAAGCAACATCAGGGTTTGAGCAGATATCTTCATATCGAATTTCAAGGTATCTTCCGGGGCCTAATTCTTCCCTGCCAAAACGGGTTGCCTCGCTAACCTGGTAAAGCCAACTTGCTGCATTGCGCAGGTAACTGGGATCGCTTGTGATTTTATCCTGCTCCCAATCCAGGGATTTGTATGCCGCCTTCAGGACAGACTTCCCAATTGGGTTATCGACTCTTGACGTGACATGGGTGCCCCGAATAGATAAATCGACGGGATGACGGACAATGTGGATGAATACTCCCTGGTCAAAAACGGCAAATATCTCAGGTAACACCAACATCACCTCTGGTAATTTCAAACCCCAGGGTCGAAGTCCATCCCATTGATTGACAGTCAATATATTAGCAGTCGTCTCCTGAAGTATGTGGCGCCAATAATTGTCCATTTGGGGGGAATTTTGTTGAATTCGCTCAACTGCCATGTTGTAAACCAAGCCCACCCATTCGATCGAGTCCTCTACTTCATTCATCTCATTACCAAGAAAAATGTCAAGAGCTTGCAGCAGCTTCGACAATAATCGAGTGCCGCTGCCTCCACGTCCTGTTGCAATAACAGGCTTGTTGTGCAAGTTGGACATTGGGCTATCCAATTGGACCGGTTGAATCCTGTGATAGGGCTCTCTTTTATAATTCAGTTGTTGCATTACAGGTTTTGCAATTTCCCAGATATCAACTTCCTGACTTTTGGTAAGAACTGTCTGCCATTTACCAATTGAGAAAGTATTTATTTTACTCCTGCGGAAGTTAATACCCGGTCCCAATCCGGCCATGGTATTCACATGGCCATCTTCTTGAATATCCGCCGCCAGTTGAATATGTGTCAATAATCTATTGAGCCACATTTCGGGATGTTGAACCAGATCTTCATAGCAGACTTCAAGTTTGCGAAAGAAGGGTGGGGCAAATGTATCCCGCAGACTTATTTTGATTCGTGCCACATAGGCCCGGGCCAAGTGCGGCCCCAGCTCTGAGTTCTCCAGAATATGCACTTCTCGCTGAAATCGCTTAGATATTTGAGGGCTGTCTTTTATTAGTTGAAGTTGATTTTCGACCATTGGAATCCAATCCAATTTGCCCATTGAAACCACGATATCCCGTATATCCCGGTACGGGAATATACAGAAAACCCTGGCGAAGTACTTTGCGATTTTATCGGCGGAGTAGGTTAGATTGGGAGCCTTTAATATCAGGTGCGAGACGGTGTCTGACAAATTTCCATTTTTGTCACACCTTGTGTTTGGTTGACGGTAATTTCTTCTGGCGTTGCTGCAACATTGAGCCAATAGTTCATTCGTCTCGGTGGCTCCCTCACCTGCAAAAACTGCTTCCATCCATTGGTAGAGACCATCTGATTCATCTATCAGGTAGGCATTAGGTTGAGCACCCAAAATTGTGCCAATCACCGTGGTGCCGGACCGCTGACAGCCAACGATGAACACCAGTTTCAAGTTATTGATCAAATTCACTTTCATCAGTTTGCGATGTCGGACCCAGTTGGTGATTTTTTACGAATCAGGAAATGCTTTATATGATTTTAATCAGTATGTTAACTAGTCTAACGTACATAAGCTGCCTTGTCATTGCATTGTGATTTTTACTGCATTTCCAATAAGTCATAAATCGTTTATTCTATAGGGCAGGCTAATGGGCTCTCCTTGTTGTTAAAGAAGTCGAAAGGGTGACCCACGACCAGGTTTTCGATCACCAACAAGCCAATTTCAAAATAGAATGTTGTGCTGAGCACGACTTTTGACAACAACTTCGAAAAGCAGACTGTCATCGATGAAAAATTATTGTGTCTTGATTCTGGGTATGCATCGTTCCGGCACATCGGCTCTTTCCAGGCATATTTTGAACTCAGGTTTTTCCCGTGCCTCGAAGTCGTTGCCGCTTCACCCGGATGACAATTCAGATGCGTATTCGGGATCACGTGAAGTGGTGATGCTCAACCGTGAATTCATGAACGAAGCAGGAATTGGATGGAATGATGTTAATCCTCTTCCCAGTCATTGTTTCACTTCAGAAATTGCCACCAGGTATCGCCACATTATTAGTGATTTTTTGCAATCAGCATTCAGACAGAATGGCCAAATTGTAATAAATGATCCACAAATGTGCCGGCTGTTGCCCTTGTGGTTGCCAGTGCTTAAAGAGCAATGTCATCACCTGGCGACGATTTTTGTCCTGAGGGAAGCAGGTTTAGTCCATCGGGCACTTGCAAAAAGACGGGAATCAAAGGATCTGACGATCGGTGCTGTTGTGGACAGGCGTCACGCAATCGCACTTTGGTTGCGCCATAACATCGAGGCTGAGTTATATAGTCAAAAGCTCATGCGGTTGACTTTATGTTATGAGCAGTGGCTTGCCCATCCTTCGCCCATAGCTGTCAGGATCAGATCCTTCCTGCAAAAGAGTTTACCTGGCGCGAATTTGATTCCAGCTGAACCTGAACCCGGACAACCTCCCCACATGGCCAGTCACCATCCTGAGCACGACGACGACATGGACAGATTATGCAAGCAGACATATGAAGCGTTGCTTGGAACCAGTTCACATGAATTCTTAACCGTATTGCGAAACAGTGCCAATATAAGATTCCCATCGATATCTCAGGATGAGATGACGCCACCGCCACAGGAAATAATAGCCAGGGCGCAACTAAAGCACATTACCGGGCGGACACCTCTTGGCCTGGCAGTAAGAGATCCTGGTTCGTTACCCGATGATTTTTTCGGAGAACCTATTATTTTCATAAGTGACCTGGTCCAGAACCCGTGTCATATTTATCGGGTCAAGAACATGGTCGATGCAATAAATGACAATCGTGGTTCGGCATGTTGGACAACATCAGATCAGGCAGTCCAGCAGCTTCCACTTTTGTGCAAGGCTCGTCTGGTCATTCTTCACAGATGCTTATGGAATGAAAACATCAACAAAATTTATGGATATTGCAAGAAGCACAAAATTACAACGGCGTATGACATTGATGATTTGATCTTTGAACCCAAATTTGTTGAGCTCGGTTATATTCATTTCATATCACAGTTTTCTGAAGAGGATAAGGAGGCCTGGGTAGCAAGAATAAGTTCATTCAGAAAAGCCCTGATAGGAGCAGATTTCTGCATCACCAGTACACCTGCCATTCGGGCCCATCTTCGTCAGCAGAATGTACGCGCTGTATGTATTCCTAATGGCTATTCAGAAGAAAATGTGACCATCTCCGACCACTGGCGTGCGCAGCAAACACCAATTAAACCTGTCCTTCGCCTGGGTTACGCCAGTGGTTCTCCAACTCATGCAGGAGATTTCGCATTGATTGCTGAATCCATTGCCGGTTTCCTGACCAGACACAACAACTGGATACTCACAATCGTGGGCACACTTGACATGGGTCCGTATCGTGATTTGTTTAATGACGCACAGGTTGAACTCAGACCGAGCACCCAGCACATTAACCTGGCGTATGAGTTAACGCGGTTTGATATCAACCTGATTCCACTGGAACGAAATCCTTTTTGCGACGCAAAAAGCCCCTTGAAATGGTATGAAGCTGCGTTGTGCGGAGTGCCTTCAATTGCAACAAATAATTTGATGTACACTCGACTCTTTCGAGATGGTGAATCTGGACTACTTGCCTCGTCACCTGATGACTGGCTTGTACAATTGGAAACCCTTGCGGGCGATGAGTCGCTTAGGTTGGAACTGGCTGAAAGAGCACGTAAGCAATGCAGAGCGTATGGCCCTGACAGAATTGCAATGATGTTCCGGGATGCTGAGATGACAAAATACAGCTGTAAATCATAATTCTCATTCACCAAAGCCATTCCTGTAACTCAATGACTTTTACGCAATGGAATTAAATCACTTCCATTATCATTGGTTAATTATGCAAAAGTCTGGCCATTATCGGTCACCTCAATTTCTGATACTGGAGTTGAAGTTGCCTCTTATCGCGCCAGGGAGGGACACGCCAGGCGATTGATCCTTTGTTAAAGAGCTTGCTGAACTCCAGGAAATCACTGTCTTGAATTTCAAGATCTACATCGACTGTTTCAAAGTCGATTTGATAACGATTCCATTTTTGCTTGGCGGCCAGGGCGATAATGCCCATCGGTGTGTTTTGATACAAAAAGACGCCTTTGGAACATCTGTTAATATCCCCATGGTGGTGATAACGTGCAAGCGTTTTGAAATCGAAAAAAGCACAGGTAATGCCACAGGAATCCGTATCTGCAAAGAAATTGAATCTTGTTTCTCTTATATTTTTCGTAATGACTTTTTGCCACTCTGAAAAAATTTCTGTTTCATTATCAATACAAAATGCCCCCACACTGACACCGTATGTTTGGTCAAGTACGGGATCGTTCAGATATTCCTTCGCAATGCATTTTCGTCGCAAATCAGTAAATTGAAAATGTATCGTATGTCCCGCCGCTGCGACACCCGTTTGGGTAATACCTATCCCGTATTCTTGCGCATGGTTTATAAACATGTCCAATGAGCGTTCATCCTGGATCCAGGCATCTGCGTCAATCCAAAAGTAGTAACGATATTTTGGAAAATGTTTAGACAGGAATGCCTTTGAAACGATTGCCTTTCTACCGGAAATGGGATAATTTTCCATTTCGACATCCCAGCCCGGATCTTTGATATCCGAAACATTTGATCTTTCAAATAAATAACTCTTTTGATCTTCGGTCAGACCACAATCCAGCACACAAATCGGAATGTTCGTGTACAAACGAGTCGCTTGAATGGACTCGATAAGTTCGACGAGTAATTCGAAGTACCTGGAATCAGCGGCAGAAACAAATACGAGTTGATCCAGACTCTCCCGGGATGGTGTTGTATGGGAATTTCTTGGTAAATGAAGTGGTTGACGCTGTTCATATTTTTCAAATATGGAAAGACCGTGCCATTTTTTTCTTGCTTGAAAATAACCATGAGCACTATCAATGGTCAGTGCGCGATCGACGATTTCTTTTTCGAGGTCGTAAGCATCCTGCAATCGATATTTCAATGATTTCTTATATAATTGGTCGATCTCCCCGAAATTCACAAAAATCCCTCAGCTTGTGTTCTGTCACTTCTGTATCGCCCAGACACCGGACCCCCACAGCCTACCCCGGGGCACGCAGTGTACCTCAATCACCAGGCTGCTGAATACATCCGGCCCACCGCAGGACGCCTGGTCACGGTGGTTAAGGATTGTTCAAAGTTGGTTTTGACCAGGACATCAACTACACTGGCAGCGGGTGCAAAACCTGGACTGGCGCTTGGAAAAACAAATCATTGGCTGTCATTGCCAGGGCGCTTTACATTGACTTGAATCGATGACGAGACCAAGCCAAACCAGAATAAATATGCATAACACACGGCTGTTTCCCAAACACAGGGGCGCGGCTGCCTATCGTTTGACCGGAATTGCCGAGCGTTGTGACTGGTCAATCATGACCGACCTGGATGTAAATGATGTCGTCCTTCACGGTGATGACTCTAAACAGCCACGCACAGTATTTCTGTCCTTGAGGTCCTTTTACCGGGCGATTCCGTATTTTTACGAAGAGATTTTGCCTGGTATTGAAAACCGCTTTGTTTTTGTCACGGGTTCGGAAGATATCACGGTACCCAATCAGCTCGACGCCAGGTGGCGGCCGTTCAACACCGGGGAGAAAGAATTAATTGAAAAAATCATAAGTGATGAACGTCTCATTCACTGGTTTGCGGAAAACAGGGACGAGGACAGGCCAAAGATGTCCACGTTGCCTACCGGCTATGTGTTCATCAACGAAACATCAAATACGGTACTGCTGGACGCGCCGGATTCAAAGCTCAAAAACCGGCCGTTAAAAGCGTTGTGCGCTCACCGGGTGAGGGAGGGCCGGCAATGGGATGTCCGGCGCGACGTTTCTGAATTATGCCGGCAACACTTCAAGGATTTTACCACGGTGCTCGAAGCCGAAATTTCGTCTGTGGATTTCAGGCGACTGGTCAGGCAGCACGCTTTTGTTTTATGTGCCCAGGGCGGTGGGAATGATCCGTCACCAAAAGCATGGATGTGCATAGCAAACGGTTCGATACCCATCATCAGGTCATCGGTGCTCAACGATGCCTACGCCCAATTGCCCGTGGCTTTCGTAGATGAATGGGATAGTGAGTGCCTGAATGAAGAGATCCTGCAAAACTGGGTTGAAGACCTTGCGCCATATTATGACAATGATGTAGTCAGAGCGATAACTCTGAAAAGATTGTCTCTGGATTATTGGTGGAATAAAGTAATGGAGGTCTATGAAAAATCTTTCCAGGTCAAGGGTCGGGAAGCAGGTGCGGGTTAGTTGCCGTCTGAATTTTTGAGCGTGTAACCGGTATGACCTGCCGGTACCCGGTGCCCCGAAAAGGAGTCATCCGGGGCCGTTGCCCGGTTCAACCCGGTAAACCTCGCCCCAGTCAACACTGTCCTGTCTGCTAAGAACCCGCCGCCAATTTCGTTTCCAGCCCGGCACTGATTCAATGCCGCCCGGTGGCCCGAGGATGATAACGAAGTCCAGGTTTTCAGGCTGCAGCGATCCGTCAAACCGGCTGGCCACGTTGACGCTGTGCGGCAACAGGTAGTACTTGGCCCGCGACAGGTAATAATCAATACCGTTTTCGCCACCGATAACCAGGATGCGGGCAACCCCGTTGCCAAACACTTCATGGTTGATACGCTGGATGTACCGGTAGAATTCACCATCCAGATTGTAGAGGCGATGTTGTTCGTCCATTTGCCAGTTGTGTTGCAGGGAGTGCCGGGTCTGCATCATGTTGTTGGCAGTCCAGCGCACATCCAGCAACATCCATGCAACGAGGAACAGAATGGCCGTGGCCCTGAAACCCTCCGTTGGACCTCTACCCCGGTCAAAACGGGAGTTGAGCCAGAATAGTAATAACGAAAACACCAGCCAGGCAATAACCAGCAGGGGTAAGGGAATCACCTGGTCGTGTTTGCCACCATTGAGGAAATTGATCGATTGTTGCGACCATTTCTCAAATGTCGTCCAGGCGTTCCACATCAACTGTAGACGAATTTCCAGGCTTTCCGGTTCCAGTGAAGCCGGGCCAACCATGATGACCGATCCGTTATCACCACTGATAAGGAACCCGATCTCGGTGATATCTCCGGACCAGCCCGGATCGCCGGAGAGATCGATGAAATGTGAGCCGGTAAGCGTGATATTGGTGCGTAGGACGTCATTGGGATTGTCTTTAAGGCGCCAGAAAAAGGCCGCTTCAGTCGTCGTGTTGGGCGGCAGCCAGGTGTATCTCAAAACGTGATGTGAGTCGGCGTGGATAGTGACCGGACCACTGGTCAGCAGGGCATAGCCGTCCGCGAATCCATCAACGGCCATGTGTCCGCTTTCGACATGGCCGGAACCGAAAGCAAAATTGAAATCGGTGGCGGGAACACGAAATGCTCCCGGTGTCTCATCCGGCAATCCGGCAGACAGGTAAGCCAGCGTTCCGGCAGCCACGATGATCAGGGAAAGCAGCGAACTGAACAGTAGTCCGAAAGCAAACCGTTTGGCCCGACTGCCCTTAACCGCGGCCATGGGGACGGGCAACATGTTCGTGTGTGTACGAAAAAGCGATCACGAATACCGCGAACAGCAAGGCCGGCACAAAGTGCAATGGCAGGCGGTTGATCGCGGTAAAGGCGTCAGCCCACAGACCCTTGTCGGTAAGTCCGAATATAAAGAACTGCGTGGCCAGGAAAATGCCTATAAAGGCCCGGCCACTGTGTCTCAACCCCCATCCGGGTGACGTTCCGCTTGAATTACGGGCGGAATGCAGCGATGGCAGCATGCTGACAGCCACCAGCACCCAAAGCAGGTTCCAGTTGCCCATGGTGAAGAAATTCTCCAGGTAAGCCGGCCAGATGTTATGGATTTCCAGTGCGAATTTTCCAACGATCGGCATGACAAGCTGACCGTCAACCAGGCCCACTGGTCCCGCGAGTGGCAGGTTGACCTGTGTGATGCCCAGCGCGAAAGCGAGTGAGATGAGAATGGTCAACGCACCCATGGCCAGGATTAATACGCTTGCGCGGCAGGTGATGACCAGCAACAGTGCCAGCGATACCAGCAACCACACAACACCTTCATTCTTGACCATGACACCCAAAGCGATCATCAGTAGACCCAACGCCAGTTGGTGGCTGGAGTTGTAGCCGGATTTACGCGCGCCGGCGCCGCGCAATAGCGCGATAAAGCCAAGACCGGTAAAACCCGCCATCCAGATATCTGCATAACCTGCGAGCGCAATGTGTGTGCCAAAAAACGGAATGGAATACAGCAGATAACAACAGGCCAGGGCCACCGGAATACTGAACCCTTGTTCGCGGCACTGTCCATAAAGTGCCAGGCCGAGGCCGATGCCGGCCAACAGCACTGGGACATTGACGAGGGTTTCACTCCAGCGTCCGAGGCTGAGTGCAGCCCAGTACGGGATGACGGATGGAAATAACGGGTAACTCCAGGCGCTTATGGTGTAGGTGTTGGCGGAAGTCGCCGTTGCCCAGTCTGCGCCGTTGACGAAATCGACAATCCCACCCGCGAAGAACCACGCCTTGGCCCGGTAAACCCAAACCGTCCACGCATCCCATGGGTAGAGTGGCTGGGAGAACACCTCGACGGTGACGAAAACCAGGTGAATCGTCATCCACACAAGCAGCACTGCTATCAGGATTTTTACAGGCGTGCTGTACGGCGGGTGCGAAGTTGGTGATACATCGTGAACGTTGTTGCCGCTATTCCAACAGACGATGGCGCCGCTTCCGGCAAATATCAGTAAAAACGCCATCACCCAGGGCCAGGAAACACCCCCGGTCGAGAAATTCATGACCACGATCACAAGGAACAGTACTGCATGACCCAGGAAGAAACCATAGCCTGCCTGGCGGAAACGGTTGGGCCGCGTATCGCGCGCGAGACGTGATTCGATATACGCCAGCCAAAGGCCGCCACCCACCCACGGCAGCAGAATTCCACTATAGAAAGTCAGCAAGTCCATGGGCGAACCTTACTACGAATGTGTCGTGCTGTGAGACCGGGACCAGGGTTACTTGTGTCGCACATCATCCATGTCGCCATGGTCTGCGGCCGGTTCCGCATCATCCGCTTTGCCCTGCAGTTCCCGCAGGTCTGCTTCCAGCAATGCGATGCGTTGGGTCAATCGCTGCACCTTGATTGAATTACGGGACCGTTCGATGTCCATGACCAGGATTTTTATCACCAGTACCACCGCGGCGATGGTCAGTGCCAGTATGGGCGGGTAGGCGACTCCCAGGTAATGGGCAAAGCTGTCAAAAAACGCCGGAAACACGCCAAGCAAGGCAAAAACAATGGCGGCCGACATCCACCACATTCCATAACGCACGTGCAAATGATCCCTGCGGATCAGGATCACGATGGTCATCGCTGTGGCGATGCCGATAATGCCAGTAATCAGTCCAACCATGTTTTGATCTTCGCCGAATTATTGTCCACACGGGGATGGGTATTATAATCCAGGACTGGTTGGTTTGCTTACCATGAATGGATTAATTTCGATGGTTGACCTCTCGCTGGGCATCATGATCCGGTGCGGTTACTCGTGTTTGATGCCCCGCTTGGTGAAACCGAGCAGCAGCGTGTAGGCCATGTAGTGGCCCACTGCGGCCCACGAATAAAAGACCCGCGATATTCCAGACCTTCGAGGTAACATCGTGACCTCCACGTCCTTGATGCGCATGCCGCAGGCCTGCAACATGACCAGGACGCCAACGTCCTGGTATTCCAGCAGCGTGGCTTGCCATGCGGACAGCCTGCGAATTGCACGCCGGTCATATACACGGAATCCCGAGGTCAGGTCCTCCAGTCTCAGGCCGGAAACCTTTTTCATCACCGCCCAGGCTATTTTGCGCAGTAGTGAACCACGCCGAAGGCAGGAACCGATCGTGACATCAGCTTCCTTACGAATTATGGGTTGCAGCAATACCGGCAGAGATGCGGCCTTGTGCTGACCGTCAGCATCCATGGTTATGGCGTAGGCGTAATTATTTTTATAGGCATAACGCAACCCGGTTTGCGTCGCACCCCAGGCGCCGAGTTGCACCGCCAGCGGGATGACAATTGCGCCGGCGGCGCGGGCCCTCGAGATGGTGTTGTCGGTACTGGCGTCGTCGATCACGGCTATCGGAAAATTGCTGTGCGTGTGGATTTCTTCAATGACGTGACCGATATCCCGCTCTTCATTGTGGGCGGGAATGACCACGATACAGCGGGGCAGGGAAATGGTGTCGCTATCAGGCTTTGAACTCATATGTCTAAAGGTCCTCGATGGAGTGGCCCGCCAGCAGTCAGGACCTGCCTGTAGACAGCGATCAGGCCTTTGACTGTATGGTTGATTTCAAACTGTTCATCAAATTTCACTCTACCCTGCTGCCCCATCCGTATGAGGTTTTCCCGGTTCCCGGACAATGTCCTGAAAGTTTCCGCCAGGGCTTCGGCGTCGGCGGATCTTACCTTGAGGCCGGTCATGCCATCATCGACGATCCAACCCATACCGGAACCTGGCACGTCACTGATAACCGTTGCTTTTGAAAAATACATGGCTTCGAGCAATACCATGCCGAATGCTTCGGTACGTTCAATGGATGGCAGGCAGATGCAATCGCACTGCGCCATCTTCTTCGCCAGATCCGGGTCACTTAATTCACCATGGAAAATTAACCTGCTCTGCAGGTTGAACGTATCCCTCAAGCTCCTGAGATTATGCATCTCCTCGCCTTGACCGACAATATCCACGTGCAGGTTTTTCACCCGGGCCGCTGCCTCGATAAGATAACGGAACCCCTTGTAGTACGTCAGCCGGCCAATTGCGAGGACACGAAGCAGAGACGGATTCGAAACCGGCTGCGTTTGTATTTCATGGCATGAACCTGATCCCGCGGCATGGTCTTGTGCCTGCAGCACCTGCTGGTCTGCGCTGTGCTCAAACCTCTCTACGCCCACCCCCAACGGCACAACGTGGCATTTGTCAACCCACGCCTGCAGCGGTCTGCTGGAATTCAGATAGGGTAGTGAGGTTGCGACAATGGCGTCTGCACGTTTCAGGACCGCCTTTTCAAACGGGCGATAAAGGTGGTAGAAAAGTTTCATCCACCGGTCCTGTGCTGAGGTGATGACATCGGAATGCCAGTGCACCACCCACCGGACGCGCCTGGCAGCCGGCAATGCCAGCACCCAGAAAACAGAAGGATTGGGCAGGTGCAGGTGCAATACGTCCGGTTTGCATGACTTGACCAGACGCCACAGATGCCACCCAAACGCCGGGCTGATGGGTGTGTACATCAGCCGTGCCCACATGCCGGTTCTGACCACCTGGAAACGGTGTTCGCCGGCCGCGTATGTTTCATGACGGCTTGTCAGTGAAAATGTGTGCCGGTGGACCAGCGCCGCAGATTCAACGCCGCGCCGCGCCAGCGCCACCATGGCATCGCGCATATAGTTTTCAAGCCCGCCGCTGAAGGGCGAAAAATACTTGCCGATGTGGAGAATTTTCAAGTCAATGACCGTGCGGCACGGGCTGGGCCGGGTCGCTGTCGGGAAACATCATCCGTCCAGCGTGAATTCTGTCTCGTGCATAAACGCAGCATGCCGGGGTGCGCGTTTGGTCCGGCTCCATTCCTCGATCATTGCGGGTGCCACCTGGTGCAGTTTTTCCAACACACCCGGCCGTTCGACGTTGGCGCACAGCTCAAGCCGGTGACCGTTGGGGTCAAAAAAGTAAATGGACTTGAAGATATGGTGATCGGTCGGGCCAATCACATCCAGCCCCGTGGCTCTGATGTGTGTCCTGGCCGCCAGTAACGCGTCCATATCCTCGAGCTCAAATGCGATATGCTGGACCCAGCCGGGTGTATTTTCATCATGGCCCATGGGTGGCGAATTGGGTATTTCAAAAAACGCCAGTACGTTGCCCTGGCCCGCATCCAGAAAGATGTGCATATAGGGATCGGGTTCCTTGGTACTTGGCACCAGGTCTTCCGAAATGGCCAGCACCAGGTCCATGTTCAGTATTTCCTTGTAAAACGCGGCCGTTTCTTTTGCGTCTATGCAACGGTACGCGACGTGGTGAATCTTTTTTATATTCATATCATTTTTCCCGGCGGCCCTCAGGCTGCATCCTCGCTGCTTATCACGCCCCGGCGCAACTGGTCACGTTCCATGGATTCAAACAGGGCGGTAAAATTGCCTTCACCAAAACCCTCGTCTTTCTTGCGTTGGATAAACTCAAAAAATACCGGCCCGACCATGCTCTCGGAAAAAATCTGCAACAGCAGCCGTGGGTCACCCTGGTCGGTCGAACCATCGAGCAGTATGCCGCGGCCTTTGAGTTCATCAACCGGTTCGCCGTGTCCGGGCAAGCGTTCTTCGAGCATTTCGTAATAGGCATCCGGCGGTGGTGTCATAAATGGTAAACCGTTGGCTTTCAGAGCGTCCCAGCATGAGGGCAGGTCGTCACAGATCAGCGCGATGTGCTGGATGCCCTCACCGTTATATGCCATCAGGAACTCTTCGATCTGCCCGGTACCCTGCGAGGCTTCCTCGTTAAGGGGGATACGTATTTTTCCATCGGGCGCCGTCATTGCCCTGGACAACAGACCCGTGTACTCACCCTTGATGTCGAAATAGCGGATTTCGCGGAAATTAAAGATACGCTGGTAGAATTCACCCCAGAATTCCATTCGCCCGCGGTAGACGTTATGGGTCAGGTGGTCGATCAGTTTGAATCCACATCCCTGGGGATACCGGTCCACGCCTTTAAAAAACTCGAAGTCGATGTCATAAAAACTCGTGCCGTGCCCATAACGGTCGATCAGGTACAGGGGTGCACCGCCGATGCCCTTGATCGCAGGCAGGCGCAACTCCATCGGGCCGGTGGGGATGTCGATCGGTTGTGCGCCCATCTCCAGCGCCCGCGCATAGGCCGTGTGGGCGTCTCTTACCCGGAATGCCATGCCACAGGCACAGGGGCCGTGTTCTTCGGCGAAGTAGGCCGCGTGACTACCCGGTTCCTCGTTAAGGATGAAATTGATCTCACCCTGGCGATACAGGGTCACCTTCTTGGATCGGTGCTTTGCCACTGCACTAAAGCCCAGGGTTTTGAATACCGGTTCAAGCACACCAGGGACCGGGGACGCGAACTCGACGAACTCGAAACCGTCCAGGCCCATGGGGTTTTCAAACAGATCAACCATTTTGCTCTCCATTGACTCGATTATTGAAATTGTCACGCCAGGATTTTTTTGCTGGTTCCCGCATCCCGGCCGAACGCAACGACCTGGTGTTGCATGGTACGAATACCTGCCTGCAATTATAACTCAGCTGCCAGTCACCGGGCCGGCTTGCTGCGGTTTTATCCGGATTCCTTGAAAGGATCAGCTGAACTGCAAACGAACTGATGTCATTGCCGGACCGACATTGCCCGGAAAATTCTGTTTTTATAGCATATACATAGCGAAACATTGTAGAATATCCGCGCTGCCAGTTGCGGCGAGTGATTGAGTGTTTAGTCTGTAGGTTGTTTTGCTTCCTTCCAGATACTCCCCGGTCCCGTTCTTCTTCAGCACAGTCACCACCGAGAGGTGGTTTTTCAACTTGATATAAAGTGAGTTAAATACAATGTCAGATACAATTACCGGAACCGTTAAATGGTTCAATGACGAAAAAGGTTTTGGTTTTATTGCCCGTGAAGGCGAACGTGATGTTTTCGTACATTTCCGCCAGATCGTTGGTGAAGGCCGCAAAACCCTGAAAGAGGGACAACAGGTTGAATTCACCGTTGGTGAAGGCCTGAAGGGACCGCAAGCAGAGAACGTCCAGCCTCTGTAAACAAAAGTTCTTGTTAAGAGCCCGGCAAGGTGTGCACACCTTGCCGGGCTTTTTTTTATTACTTTTTCCGGTAAACCTGCCTCGACGCTGTCCGCAAGATCAGCCCGGCATAACCCCGGCTGAAAATCAGTTCAGGCCACGGCGCTCCAGTAATGGCTGGATGTCAGGATCGGCGCCTCTGAAATTCCTGAACAGCACCATCGCGTCTTCCGCACCACCGCGCGAGAGCAGGGTCCGACGGAAATGATCGCCGTTTTCACGGGTCATGCCACCGCTATTTTTGAACCACTCAACGCTATCCGCGTCCAGCACC
>Ga0255052_10001443_pt1 | contig 17857 bp, 16 predicted proteins | sample JV7_2_21_MG_FD_188632 | JGI IMG/M metagenome (GOLD analysis project Ga0255052, IMG submission 188632) | Seawater microbial communities from Jervis Inlet, British Columbia, Canada - JV7_2_21 | ecosystem: Environmental > Aquatic > Marine > Inlet | place: Canada: British Columbia | collected...
CTTCTTCGAGATTGTAGTTAAGAAGATATTTACCATTCCCTGCCGTATGAGGTGTGTGGCAATTGGCACAACCATGTTCCGCGACAGAACCTTGCAAATCACTAAATGGCCATGGATCCGGTCCTCTATAGTTCCAGATGGCTGTTGAAAAATAATGCGAGGACGTATCCCAATCTGATTTCTTGTGACATGTAACGCATAGCGCTGTTGAGCTGTTATCCATAACCAGAAAATTGCCATAGGTGTCGTCATGAGGATCATGGCAGGTCGTGCATTGAATCTTGTTTGCAGTGTCGAGCCTTGCCTGTTGCGTTAGCTTTTCTGGGTTTTCGAGTTCATCATTCTTGTCCAACAGACTTGAATCATACAAGAATGAGATAGGGTGACCGTCGGACAGATCGGTGCGTTTGATGCCGCTACCGTTGCTGATCGATTGAGTGCGACTGACTACATCGCCCAGAGCAATAGTTCCGTCATGACAACCAAGGCACACAAGCGAAGCACCATCCGGTTTGCCAGGAGGCGCTTCTTCAGTCTGCCTGCCGTAAGGGTAATCAAAAAGATTCTCCTCTGGCGCCTCATTCCACAATCCAATTCTTAGCGTGTGACTGCGGGGCGCATGACAGAAGATACACGGCGCATCATTAGTCTCGCCTTTGTACCCGGTCGATAAAACTATTGCCAGGTCATGCCTGCTGTCTTCCAGATTGAATGTTTGTTGCGCCACAGACGTGCTCCAGGTCAAATGAAGCACCGACAAAAACAGACATGACAGGCCCACATGTTTCATGGTGAGTTGCCACCGATATACCGGAACACCTGAATTCGGCCATTATAAGAATCGGCCACATAGATTGTGTCCCTCTCACCGATAAAGATGCCGGCAGGTAACCAGAATTGTCCAGGAGCCTCTCCCCGAAAGCCTAACTTAAAAAGAAAGGTACCCGTTGGGTCGAATATCTGTACGGCATGCATCATGGAGTCCACGATATACACATGGCCGTTACTGTCTGTTGCAATACCTTTAGCTTGTGCCTGATGCCCTGCGCCATCGCCCGCTTCACCAAATTGGCGCAGGAAGTTTCCAGCAGAATCGAATACCTGTGTCCTGAAGTTCATGGAATCCGAAACCAGTATCTCGCCTCCATTGTTCATCCAGATCATAGTCGGATAATTGAATTCCCCTGGTCCCGTGCCGCGGCGACCAAATCGCTTCAGCAGTGCCCCATCGCGAGCAAATATTTTTACTTCATGACTGCCCGTATCAACGAGATAGAGGCGTCCGCTTGGGCGATCCAACGCCAGCCCGGTCGGTCGCGCCAATAACGCCTCGAGACGTACTCTTACTGCCTCGCTCTTACCGGGCTCAATCACAAATACCGCGGCTAAACGAGAATCGGTAACATAAACCTCACCACTCAACCCGGCGGCAAGCGCGACTGGCGATGGCAATGGTTGACCGTTCTCTCCCTGGATCAACTGATATCTACCTCTTTCGAGGTCAAAACGATGTACACCACGCACTCCGGGATCAGCGACAAATAACTTGCTGTCAGAGCTTTGTACAATTGCCACTGGCCGAACCAAACGGACTTGACGCGGCCCGCCGATCAACTCCCGTAACTGTTGCAAGAAGTTCTTTCTAATTCCAAGATCTTCCGTGCCCGAAAATGACATGACAAAAGCCAGTCGTGGCCTGGAAGGGCTTGCCGGCCAAACTGGTCCTGCAGTTTCTTTTTGGTCGACCGGCCCGTGCACAACCGGCACGCAAGCAACAAGCATGACGACAATGCATAAAACAGGCCGCATCGCGTACGACGAAAATTGAGTTGCTACAGTCAAAACAACTCTCTTCTAATTTTCAACCAGAGCTCATAGTTATCACTCTTGAGTTCTCCTTGCTGTTGCTTTTCATACTTCGCATCCATGCCGACCGAGATTCTGCGGTATCGCCATTGCGCGCTTAGTTTTGCCTCAGTCCTGCTACGTAAAATTGTCCCTCCTGTATCCTTATCGTAATATCCCTCTGCCTTGACTGTCAGATTTCTTTTTGCCTGCCAAATCAAGTTGGCGTTGAAGACTGTCATGTCCGCGTCTTCAACCGAATTCAAATTATCCACGATGTTACGTGATGCAGATACATTCAGCTTCAGCCGATGCGGCAATGGTGCCTGCAGGGAAACAAGAATACTTTTCTGCTTGTATGGGTTGATATCTTCATCCTGGCGAAGATACCTTGCCTCACCATAAAGCTGGAGTCCCGACCAGCGCAGGGGCAACTGTTCTCGCAGACCAATTTCCACAGTCTCGACCGAATTAAACGGCAGTGTTGAGAACCCGGATTCCAGTGTTTGTTTGTTGTTGCGGTAACGTACGAAAACACTGTGATATTTCGCAAATTTGAAGTCGACATTCATTGTCTGGTTTATCTGTGAATACTCGAAGGTCCCGCCGGTTTCCGCCTCGTAGTCGACCAAAACAGTTTCTCCATCAAGGATGCTACCGCCGAGCAATCGTTCTATCTGGGTCTGGGAACCGATTTCAATCAAGCGATAATCCACGCCCTCGATAAGTGTCTGCGTACCTGTTTCGTTGCGGACCATCACAGTGTCAACAATAACAAAATCCCTTGACAAGCTAATCGGCGTCGTTCCGGCTAATACAACTGCTTCCTCTATGATGCTAATCTGTGTTACCAGGGACTCCCGATCCTTGCGTTGGTATCCAAGCCCAAGGGACAAATTGAGTTGGCCAGCCTTGGTTGTTTTCTTGTAACTACCTCTTGAAGTCAGCCCATACGCATTTTGCAGCAGTCGGTCTGTTTCCGCCGATCGGTCAGCAGTGGCGCGGACGAAACCACTCAAAGTCGGCTTCGGTGAATAGTGCAGTGCAGCGCTCGCCATTTCCGTCCGGTTCTTGACCATGGACTCCGGTCTTTCAGACTGACTGAAGCTGTAAAGATACCTGGACTGGAGCGCGGACGAATGCAGCCAGCGAAATCTGGGTGTAAGATTAATGTCTGTCACATCCGGATTATCGCGCCGGTTAAAGCTGGCAGTTTGGTCAATATGCAACTGATCGCGGCTGCCCAGACGCCAGTTGGATGTCAGTGCCAGATTCTGCGATCGGCGCAGCGTTTCCTGGATTGTTCTTCTGGGATCTCCATTGCGGGAATTTCGACTCGATATCTCGTAATTCAGCGCGATCCGGTCTCCGGAGGAAAACGATTTCCTCGATTTTACAGTGACGCGATCAGAGGAAAAATCTACGATACGATCAAGGGACTTTCCAAAAAATGAATCCCGGAACGCATTGATTGAAAGGCTTACGGGCAGTACATCTCGCAACTGAAAATCAACGCCGTATCTTTCTGTTGTCTGCGTAAAACTACCTTCCAGACCGGTTCGCACGACCGGATTTTCACGCAGATAAGAGAAGGTCGTTGGAAAAGGTTTATCCTTCAGGAACTGCAAAGTTGCGTCAAGGTTCAGCAAGACTTGTTTTTGACTGCTGCCTGACCGTGTTGTCTCGCTAGTCGCTAGCGAAAACTGCTCGCGGCTAATATCGTGCCGATCGGACAGCAAACTGCCAGCGAAATTTATCTGCAAGAGTTTTGGATGAAAGATGTAACTGTTGGTGAACATGCCAATTTCGATTTGTGGTCTGACATCGTCAATGGCGGTCTCAATTCCAGTTGCCTGATTATTGATTACATTTTTTCGATAAAGCAATTCAATAAAGGCTTGTACGTTCGTCAGTCGAAAAATTGCTACGTCTTCCTCGGCGGACACAAACACAGGCAACATGATCGATAACAGTGCAGCACAGGTAAGAACGATTTCACGCATTCAGTACATCTCAGAGATCCATTTGCCGATCTCTCTCGAAAATTCATGCGCCGCTCGTGCGTTTACTCATCGTCATAGCTCATCGCCTCATGCCGCCCAAAACCAAAGACATTGACCCTGCTTCTACCAAACTGATTAGCAACCACAATGATATATTCCAGTTTGAAAATCGGATCTGCGTACTGCTGGAAATAAGGGACACTGTCATAGTCAATATCGATATCTGCAGGCAGGTCCAACCCCCCTCGATGCGTCGACGCCGGCTCGCCAAAAAACAATAGTAGGTCACCCTGACTATTGAACATCTGTATTGTCTCGAATGCGGCGTCTACAACGTAGAGCCGGCCCATACGGTCCACAGCTACACCTTTGGGACGGGCAAAGTCACCAGGGGCAGTGCCAACACCTGCTCCGAAACTCTGCACAAACTCACCATCGCGGGTTAATTTCTGCACACGGAAGTTACCCGTATCACTGATATACAGGTGCTTGTCCGGTCCAAGGGCAATGTTGGTCGGTTGAAAGAAATTATTCTCTTCTGCGCCTGGCCCACCGAAAGAACTCAGCTCGATACCCGTCTTTTTGTCGAGCACCATGATCTGGTGCTCCTGAATATCGACCACGTACAAACGGTCTTCGTCAACCAGAACATCCGTTGGCCGGAATTGCCCGCGCTCGCCGTAGACCCTCAGAAAATTATCATCGCTGTCAAAAGCGAGGATCTGGCCTCGCTCGGTATCGGTGACATACTTCGTACCCTCGTTGTCAATTTCAATATTGACGGGTTTCGTCATGACAGCAGACCCGGACCCGACAGTGAAACGATAGTCTTTGCCTGGCACATCGAAAATCGCATAACCGCCGCCACGAGTATCCACGACATGGACCTGACCATTGTTGAGAGACACACCATAGGGTTTTTCCGGCCCCTCATCGTCCTCGGGGTTTTCCTCACCCAGGACAAAATTGCTTAACCAGCCACTTTTCTTTTGCTTTTTTTCTTTTACGTCGCCAGCTACCGAGAAGCTGGTCAGATACTGGATGCGTGGAGCGTCCGGCAACGATGGATAAAAAAGCGTGCTTGTGTCATCTTCGCTGTCTGTCGAGTCTTGTGCATTTGCCGGAGCCAGGCAGACAGACAGGAAGAACAGGATCAGGAAATGAATTTTCCAGTTCGAATTTCCGCGTTCCAATAATCGCATTTTCTAATCCTCATTTTCACAGTCTTATGATGTGACTTTACAAACTCATCCTGATTATGAAAATATTACTGTCTCACAAAAACGCACCCCCATCCAACCGGAAGGGGGTGCGTTGACTTTTCCTGGCCCCTGTCGGAGTAGACAGTGGTTGTGATTAATTCACAAGGCTATTTGATATGGCAGGTCAGACACAGCCCGCTACCGGCATTGTCAACCCTGAGTAACTGATCATATGTATTTGTGGCATGCACATCATGGCAGGAAGCACATTCCATCTGATCTTGACCAGCGCCGAAGAGTGGCATTATGCCGGCAACCAAGCCACCTGAAGCAGAGACAATTTCGCTATCAGTAGTTGGGAAGGTGAAAGCCACCGGGTGATCGTTGCTCAAATCACCGACGGTAGCAACTACGTCACCGATATTTGCCGCTGCATTGATATCATCCATCGTTTCTGTTCCAGCCAGGCCACCAAACGCGTCGATGGCGATGGTCCCGTCGTGACAAGACAAGCACAGTTTTGATACGCCCGATGGTTGAATGAATAATGTACCGTCAATATCACTGCCAGGAGGTGGAGTGGTGTTGTACAACGTAAATGTGGACGTCGTCAGAGCACGATTCCACAAAGGCCCGTTTTGAGGGGAAATTGCATTATGCGGTGTATGACAGACCACACATATTTCGCCGGTTGGCCCACCACCCCAGCCTTGAGTACGGAAATCGTGAACAGAGTTAACAATAGATGTATCATCCTGCGCCGATGCTGATGTTGAGAAGAGGATACTCATTCCCACCAATATCCCCGACAACAGGGTCGCCAGCAACCGATTCCCTTGGCCCGAGATTAAAGTCTTCATTTCTATTCTCCCTGATTCTTTGCAAGTTTGGATCGGATGAATATCCTGCTCCATTGATGGTAAGACTATGGGATGGATGTAATTTCCGTATGAGCGGTTAATAATTGTTTGTAATGAAATGTAAGCGGATGTAAACAGGGCCGTGGAGCATTGTTGGACAAGGACGCCCGGATCGTTCTAAGATTAATTTTCCACTATCAATCCGAGCAAGTTTTCGATGGCCATGATGCGGTCCCTGATATCAATATTTCTGTTCATCGTTCTCTGCTCGGCTTCTCCGGCCGAGGCGGATGAATTTTCTGAGCTTAAAGCAAGAGCGAAATCTGGAGATGCAGTCGCCCAGTACAATCTGGGCATCTTTTATGACAACAAAGAAGCCAAGACCAAGACCAAAATCAAGTACCAAAAACAGGCTGTGGATTGGTACACGAAAGCAGCTGAGCAAGGTCTTGCAAGTGCACAGTTCAATCTGGGCAGGATGTATGTCACCGGAAAAGGCATCACACGAGACGTTGAGCTGGGCGTTTCCTGGCAGTTGCAAGCGGCAGAGCAGGGTCTTGCCGCTGCACAGTTCGCAATGGGCAAGAGATATTTCTCGGGAGCAGGTCTCACACAAGACTATCAGCAAGCACTGGACATGTTTTTAAGAGCAGCAGAACAGGGTCTTGCGGATGCGCAAAATCAACTTGGCGTGATGCATTTCCAGGGAGAGGGTGTTCCTAAGGACAATGTGCAAGCACACAAGTGGTTCAACATTGCAGCAACAAGTGATGACGCGTCTGCCAAACGATTAAGATCTGTTCTTGAACAAGTAATGGAACCAGAGCAAATCGAGGAAGCACAGGAACTGGCAAGGCAATGGGTAGCAGAGCACAAATCAGACTAATTCAATTATTCATTCCTTCGTTACGCTTGCATCCTCCAGAATGACCGGATAAACATAGCCATAACCATAGTCCCTATCCAGTTCAAGTTTTCCTTCGATAATAACAACATCCTTGATTGCAAACTTCGCATCAGTGGTGACAGTCAGATCATCAGTGGTACTGCTGTCCCTGACATGAATCCAGTTCTTACCCAAAACGCCGGCGGTGAACTTGGTTACCTGTCCGCGCACACGTATCGTATTCCCGTTAAATTCGACTTTCCGGGCATGAATGTCGGCAATCGTATTGCCGCCTTCCACCTTGTCAATTTCCTTGACGAGTTCGGCAGTCGATTCCTGGTCGAATTGACCATGTGCAGCAGCGGCTGCCGCACTCATTATTGTGGCTCCGGTATCGGTAACAAAACGGTCCACAAAATAGATGACGGAAAAGTCGCGCTGCAGGGTCTTGCTGTAGAAATTCTGCATTGGTATCGAAGTCGAAAAGGACACATTGTCACCGATGTTTACCGACGTGCTGGGTACAGCGGCCCAGACGTTGTCATTACCGGTTTCAACCTCAACATAGGTATAACCCGGAACATTAACAATATTCGATATTCTTCCGTCAATTGTGCTCGGTGCCTGTTGTGGTGGTTCCTCTTCGGTGTTCTTCTGCTCTGCGTAGCTTGAGTTCACCAGGTATGTAGCGAACAGGCCGATAGATAAACAGACGCATAATATCAATATGTATTTGATTCGAAATATCATGATGGTTGTGCTCTCCCTGAAAAGGATCTTGTTTTGGCAAGATAGCTGTTTATTTACTGTCCTCTTTCAATGACCATGCCATTTCTGACTGACATGATAGCCTGCTGCGCCAGGTGCGTTGATTGATCCAGTTCCTCAAGGGCTGCCTCCAGGTCACCTTTGCCGGATATCGTGTCCGCTCTGTTGCGTGCCTCCTTGGCCATTGCCAGCAAATCTACAGCCTCCGTATTCGGCTCCCCGGTCACGACTCGTAAAGCCGCCGAGATAAATGTGTCATTCACGGTTATGTTCTCTGCCAGCCTGGCGTTTAATGCATCCATTGGCACATCATCAATATGCTCCGACCTGATCGCCTGAAAAACGTGATCCAGGGCAGACTGGAGCGTCATGGCAGCTTGCAGGTATTCTTTTTCCACCAGCAATTGCTCGCCACTTGATTTTAGGCGGAGCGCCTCTGCGATGAGTGGGTCGCTTGATTCGCCCCCTTGAGTGATGACTTTCTGGATACTGCTGTGGTTCGAATCCACCAGCAGGCGATCAAGTATATTCTTCAGGTTTTTAGCCCTTTCCATAACGATTTCGGTATCTGCGGGATCAGTATCCTGGGCAAGAAGAATGGCATCAGGAGACAAAATCAAAATCGAAGTTAACAGGAGAGGTATGAAAATGTTTCGCATTGTGGATTATCCTCTTTGAGCGCGATGGCACCTTAGACAATTGGCACGGAAATTGGGGGCGTCTATCACATTTGTCGGGAAAGCAACCATGCCATGGCATAAGCCACAGTATTTTCCTGCACGAATCTCTTTCATGGTCATACGATTCGCGGCAACCTCCGGCTTAAAAATCTTTGGGTGACATGAGTTACAATTCAGCCAGTAAGTATGGACGGCATGAGAAAACACAACGTCTTTGATCAGCATGTCGTTGAACTTGATTACTACCCTAAAATCCATAATAAATTCTTCGCCACTGTTTGCATCGATAGAGGCGATGGGATCGATAAGTCCCTCCCTGGTTGCCCGCACCCAATCAATTTTGTTTTCTTCATCTCTTGGCAGAGATTCGTAAATACGCATAAAGTCGTCGTGGGAATAGTGCAATTCTTCCAGAAAGGCAGCTTCGGCATCTTGCGTTGGCGAAGAATTTTCATTATCTATCTGGGCTGCCGACATATTTTCGATGGCAGCGACACTGCAAACGAAAATTATTATGGCCAGCCCTATGCGGATTGGTATCGATGTAATTCGCATGAAATGAGGCCTAAAATAAACATGTCATTGATCATCATTTGCCAGTTTTGTTATCACCGGTTGGCGATTCTGGCAGGTGACACCGGGCACAATCATTGAGCGGGAAAGCCACTTTCCCATGACAGACGCCACATGCCTTTCCTGCAACGATCCTCGACATCGTTAAATCATTGGAGCCGGCAAGCGGCATAAATATTTTGATATGACAGCTATCACATCCCATCCACGTGGTATGCGTCTTATGTGGAAAGTGTGCACCTGCAATCATGCCGGTTTTCGACGGCATGAGTACATTCATGTCGAAAGGTACACCCTCAGCAGCGTTGGCAACAATACTGCCTCTTGGGTGAATCAGTCCCTTGTCTAAGGTTGCCACCCAGTCGACCAGTCCGAATTTGTCCGTGGGAAAACCTTCCAGGTCAGCGGGATGCCAGCCGAGCCCAATTTGATACATCTCTCCTACATAATCACCTGAATCTGCAGGATCAACCACGTCGTCTGATGCCATCTTTGATGATTGAGGATCTGATTCCGGCTGCTTGTCTGCTCCAGACGCCTGTTGATCCTTGATAATCGACGCTTCGTTAACTGAGTCCCGAGCCAGCACAAGTTGACTATTGCCGCCGAAGAGAATTAGCAGGAGGACTCCAGAGACGCAATATCGGGCCAGCTTGCTGCCAAAACCAAGAAAATTCCTGAGAAACATTTGCTACTGCTTGTCGTCCGAAACTGGTAACGAATGGCATCGATCGCAATAAAGTGGATCCCAGGCAATTTTTCCATTATGACAATTGCCACAAAACTCCCCGTCAATAATGGCTGACATCGTGATATCGCTCGCCCCTTTTTGCATTGGAAAGATACTTTCATGGCAGGCCTTGCACTTGAATTGTATTCGGTGAGTCCAGTGTGGGAACACGACAGGTGATAAACCAACTTCTGCCATGATCTCCTTATACCTATCCAATACCACGTCACCATATTCTGAATAAGATGTGGGAGATAAGAGCATGACCACAAAAACCAATATGACGAGTTTTTTTGTATGACTTTTACTCATCGCTTTGGCTGTGTTCGTGTTTCGATACCTGTTCATTCGTCACCTGTGACCATGTCCTGAATTACCCACCTGATTGTTCGTCTCTGGCGTACAGTCCCGGGTGAAATCCTATTACATCAATGTAACTCGCAGGACAAGGTCAAGTAAGGGTTGGTTAATTGATGTAATTTTTTGTAATTTCATTGTAGTTATTGAAATGACTACAACGACGTCAAACCGCACAGCGGTTCAGGATCAGGCAAATTTAATGTGGTCAGGTTTTTGTGATTCGACCGGCAAACTTATAGCCAAAATTACGGATAGTCAGGATCAACTTTGGTTGTGAGGAGTCTTCTTCAATCTTTTTCCGCAGCTTACCAATGAGCACATCTATGCTTCTGTCATTCAGAGACCAGTCACGCTCGTACAGACGCTGCATAATCTGATCGCGATTTAGGACACCACCCGGATTCCGTACAAATATCTCGAGTAGTCTGAATTCATGGGAAGTCAATTCTGTCCTGTGACCGGAAGGAGAAAGCAGTTCATGGGTAAATAAGTCCATCTCCCAACCATCGAAACGAATCGTCTGATTATTGTCCGCGGTTTCTGCGTTCGATCTTGATGTGGGAGTTGCGCGCCGGCGCAGTAAACTCCGAATTCTGGCGAGTAGCTGTCGTTCATCAAATGGTTTCGTCACATAATCATCAGCGCCCATTTCCAGGCCGATGATTTGATCGACTGGATCATTCTTCCCGGTTAACATGATGATGCCCACGTCGGAAATTTTTCGCAGCTCGCGCGCCAGGGTTATACCATCATCACCGGGCAATATGACATCAAGTAGAATCACATCAGGTAGATTTTTTTCGAAATGGTTCCACATTTCGTCGCCATTGGTTGCAATACTGACGTGATACCCCTCCCGCTTAAGATACTGCCTCAGCGTGCGGCATATTAGTACATCATCATCAACGATTAATATTTGCGCGGCTTCAGTCATTTTTGAATGAGGAGTGACTAGGTAAATCTACTAAAAGACTATCTCTCCATTAACATAGTATGGTTAATTGGAGAGATTTTGATTGTTCCCGGACGAATTAATTGAAGGAGCATAGTAAGTGAGTCGTGATCATCATCGAGTCGGGTTACTGTATAGCCTGATTGCTATTTCATCAATAGTCTATGCGCCGACAAGTCAGGGAGAAGCTACCGGTGAATACCTGCTATTCCCGCATATAGGCGCAGAATTTCTTTCAGGGCTGGCAGATGATTCTTCATTGGATGATGATGACTACAAATATGGTGTAGATATATTTGCTACATCCAGTTATCGAAATTTCAACTTTCTTGGTGAATTACTGGTCTCTAAAGACGAACAGGAAATTGAGCGCATCCAGTTAGGCTGGACGGTGGGCGATACTAAAGTTTGGCTGGGACGGTTTCATAATCCTGTTGGCTATTGGAATACTCAATTTCATCATGGTTCCTTTCTGGAATCCAGTATAAGTAGACCATCAATCGTTGAGTTTGAAGATAACAACGGGCTCTTGCCTATACATTTGACAGGATTACTCATTGAGGGCGTCATTGAACGTGACGAACAGGGATTGGGCTATGCCCTGGCGGTGGGCGCTGGACCAGAATTATCCGACAAACTTGAAGCACTGAATGTATTGGACCCGGGATCAGGATCACAGGATCTCTCCGTCACACTAAATCTCTATCATGAACCAGCATTATATTCCGCAACACGATATGGCCTGTTTATCAATTACTCTGAAATTCCTGCGGTCAGTATCGGATTTGATGAAATACGTCAATTTAGTACCGGAGTATATGGGAACTGGAAGTCTCAGCGCTGGCGATTGACGGGTTCAACCTTCTATCTCCGTAACCGTCTGCAACAATTGAACGGAACCCTGACAGATAACTTTCTTAGTAGTTATTTTCAAGCAGATTTCAATCTGGATGATCGCTGGACAATATTTGGCCGTGCTGAGTGGACCGTTGGTGATGACAATGACGCTTATCTCGCGCTGTTTCCACAACACATCAACGACCGGGTTCTCGGTGGAGTCCGCCTGGATGCTTTTGATCGGCATGCCTTCAAACTGGAAATTTCCAGGAATCGTACACAGGAGGATAATTTCGACCAATTCATGTTGCAATGGGATGCAATGTTCTGATGCCAATGAAAGAGGAAACGCTCAGAAATTTGTTTCTGTGTCTGTGTCTGAGTCTGATTTGTATTAGTAGCACTGCTCAAACGACGCAACGCAGCTTGTTGCTTGTCTGTAGTGACAACGTAAAGCTAGAGTCACTTTCTCATGCAGACGTACGACGATTATTCCTGGGTGTACCCATGTTTATTGATAAGCTACGGCTCAGACCCATGCTGAATGCGAGTGATCCACTCGCTACAGACGTATTTCTACAACAAATCATTTTTATGTCCAAACGTCAGTATGAACGCCAACTACTGTCACGGGTTTTCCGACTTGGGGACCAGCGGCCACCTGAATATGAAGACATTGATATGCTGGCTAAGGCATTGCTCGACACGCCCGGCTCCCTCTCCTATATGTGGTCAGATCAACTTGAGCATAAGACAGGACTAATGTCGCTGAGCGTATTATGGACAGACTCGCACAACTAAGACGAGTCTGGCTGAGTATTACCGGCCGCATGATGCTTGGGATATTTTTGATCCATATCCCGCTTACCCCCCTGTTGTTCTACGGCATCATGCTGATTGTCGAGCGCAGTTTTGAATCGCAATTTATCGATCGGGTACGCAACGATACTCTGCTGTATTCAAAATTACTTATACCTGCAGTTGAAGATCAAAACATACAAGAACAAACCTCGATTCTTTATGACACACAAATCAGTGGTGACGTGATCTTTGCAGAATTTCTCAACAGTGATGATGCTACTGTCCGAGCCAACACAAATGGCAGCAAAGAAAAAATCGTATTTCAGGAAGACTTTTATTTTGGTGAACATGCGGATCATATTTATTTCATCGCCGTACATTTATTCAGTAACTTGGATGGAAGATCGCTAGGTTCATTAAAATTGGGATTTGACGAATTATCCGTCCGGGAACAAATCAATGCTGCGTACGGTTATGGTTCATTTATCGCAAGTTGTTATATTGTACTCAGCATCTTGCTGGCAATTTTCTTTGGCCGGTTTCTTATCCGGCCCGTTTCGTTCCTGAGAAACCTGGCAACAAGTATCGCTGCCGGCGATCATTCCGTCGAATTCCACGTCGACACCAATATTTCTGAACTTCAGAGCCTGGCAGAAGATCTCGAAATAATGCACCAGAGCTTGATTGGTAAACAAAGAGAAATACTGGATCGTGAATTACGTCTGGAGGCAATCCTGAATAATGCAGGTGAAGGTATTGTCACGATTGATGAAACAGGAATTATCCAGTCATTCAATCTGGCTGCGGAGTCAATTTTTGGCTATACAGCCGATCAGATATTGGGTCGAAATGTATCGGTGCTTATGTCTTTGCCACACAGAGAACCGCACAATGATTATATAGAGGAATATTTGCGTACAGATATTGGCAAGATCATTGGTACCGGTCAAAGGGTACAGGCACGATGTAAAGATGGTCAGATTATTCCAATTTACCTTACTGTCAGCAAGGTACTAGAGGGACAGAACATTTCCTTTACCGGCATTATGCGTGACCTGTCTGGTGAGGAGAAAAAAGATGCGGAACTGAAACAACTCTCCCGTGCTGTTGAACAAAGCCCGGTGTCAATCATGATCACCAATGCTGCAGGGACTATTGAATACGTTAATCCGTGCTTTTACGAAATAACCGGTTATCGTGAGGATGAAGTACTCGGTGAAAACCCCCGCTTTCTGAGCTCCGGTCAAGCCTCGAAAGAAAACTACCAGGAGATGTGGGGAACAATCTCAAAAGGTGGAATCTGGCGAGGCATATTTCAAAACGAAAAAAAGAACGGTGATCCTTTCTGGCTGTCTTCCACGATCTGTCCCGTCCGCGACCAGGAAGGTGAAATTACTCATTACATCTCGATTAATGAAGATATTACGGATGCGCGCGAAAAGGAGAGCATGCTAACCCAGGCCATGAAGCTTGAGGCAATTGGCCGAATGACCGACGGTATCTCCCACGACTTCAATAATCTTTTAACTGTCATTCGAGGCAATCTGAGATTTCTTAAGCAGGACATGACTGCTGGAAACGAAGATCATAAGGAACTGATCGACGATGCCTTGTCCGCTGCCCAGGATGGGACCGATCTGATTAAGCGTTTACTGGCATTTTCTCGCCGTCAGGAACTTGATGTACATACAATGAACATCAACAACAGTCTTATTGCTATGGAGAGAATCATACAGCGATCTGTTCCAGAGGTAAGTATTAGATTGGAACTGGATAATGAAATTGGCAATGTCCTTGTTGATACTAATCGCCTGGAAAGCGCTGTACTTAATATGGTCACCAATGCTCGTGATGCCATGCCAGATGGAGGGAATATCGTAATCTCGACGGCGGAAGAAAAGGTAAATATGACAAAACGGGATGGTGATTTAACTCCCGGCAATTATGTTGTACTGACGGTTACCGACGATGGCATTGGAATGAACGATGAAACCAGACGCCGGGCCATTGAACCCTTCTTCACGACAAAAACCATTGAGACAGGTACCGGTCTTGGATTGACAATGGTAAGTGATTTCGTTCTTCAGTGCGGCGGCAAACTTCACATCAATAGTGTCCCGGATAAAGGAACGAGCATCAAATTGTTGTTTCCATCCGTTGATGCAGAAGCTGACTTGATAATCGAAACCGATGTGAATGATGACCTTCCAACGGGGGAAGAAACCATCCTGGTTGTGGAAGACAGAGAAAATGTACGCCGCTTTGCCTGCCGTTCCTTAAATTATCTCGGTTATCAGACTCTTGAAGCCGAAAATGCCACCGTGGCAATGAAACTATTGCAACAGCACGAGCAAATAGACCTCCTGTTTACAGATGTTGTTATGCCCGGAGATACTAATGGCCGAGAGCTTGCGAATATTGCCATGAAGACCTGGCCAAACATGAAGGTCTTGCTCACTACCGGGATGGAACCAGAAGATGATAAGAAAATCACAAGCCCCGAAGATATTCCGTTATTAGCGAAACCTTATTCCTCCGAACAACTGGCTCGACGAATTCGTGTAGTTCTGGATGCTGAGGTTGTGAACTGAATCTATATTGTCCCTCCCAATTAATTGTCACGTTTGATGTCGTTTACGTCAGTTTCATATGCTGTGGCACGCGAGGCACAGATCCGTTTGTCTGGGCCCCACGGTTGGTGATGGCGAAGACAAGCAGCGAAACCGCCCGAAAATTTTCTCCACGTCCAATAATGACCTGATCGCAATGTTCAACTACGGGGCAGAAATTGTTTTCTGCGGCGCCACCGCAGCGAAAGATTACACTGATTGGCAGGAACTGCACCGGGAGAGCGGGCCCTGGAGCACTGAACCACTGTTCGACCTCACCCGCTGGCGCGAGGACGGCATACTCTCGATTTATGCACAACGTGATCCGTCCGCCAACATGGAGCCCACCGCTCTGTATGTGCTCGATTTCCAGCTTACTAATTAAGGATAGGAAACTCTATCGCGACGTCGCGGCCTAAAGCTGGCCTCAACAGTCCCAGCAGTGTAACCGGCTGTTGATTCGATACAACACCGGCAGGCGATATCGCAAATGACCACACAGCCCATGATTACATTTGCATTAATGAGTCAAGGGATTACTCTTAACCGCTCTAACGGCCACCCTAAGTCAGCCATTGCAGCTATTTGAAGAGCTTCAGCGTCGAAACATCTTTCGCGTAACCATCGGTTACATCGTGTCCAGCTGGTTGCTGGTACAGGTTGCAGACCTGGTCACGGAGAATATCGGCTCACCTGAATGGGTTATGCAGACCATCATGCTGGTGCTGGCCCTGGGATTCCCTGTCGTCGTGTTCTTTTCCTGGGCGTACGAGGTAACACCAGAGGGCATCAAACGTGAGTCGGAAGTCGATCGCTCCGAATCAGTTACTCACCTGACAGCGCGCAAACTGGATCGGGCAATCATGCTTACGCTGGTGATTGCGCTGGCTTACTTCGCCTACGACAAGTCCTTTATGGTCGAGCCCGGCACTCAAGCCAACACGGAGCAGGCCGCTGTTGAGCGGAACGCGGTGGAGACGAATCAGTCAATCGCCGTGTTGCCCTTCGTCAACATGAGTGATGATGCAGGCAATGAATATTTCTCCGATGGTCTGTCCGAAGAGATTCTGAACCTGCTGGCAAAAATCCGCGGCCTGAAGGTAATCGCTCGCACGTCATCTTTTGCGTTCAAGGGAAAGAATGACGACATCCGCGTAATCGGCGATGCGCTCGGGGCTAAGACGGTGCTGGAAGGATCGGTGCGAAAGTCGGGCGATCGAGTGCGCATTACGGCGCAGTTGATTGATGTCTCGGATGGCGCGCATATCTGGTCTGAGACTTATGACCGGACGATCACCGATATCTTTGCAGTGCAGGATGATGTTGCGGCCGCCATTATCGATGCATTGCAGATACATGTCGGCGCGATTCCGGCTCGCGGGCGCCCCACCGAGAGTACCGAGGCTTATGCACTGTTTCTCAAAGCCAGAGCTTCACTTAACGCGGGGGAGTCAGGCGACGCTGAAGAATTTGTGCTGAGTGCCATCGAACTTGATCCAAAGTTTGCGGAAGCCTATGAACTGCTGGCCTTCTGTTACTGGACTCTGTGTGGATCGGGTTCCGAACCAGCAGAGGGACAGAAGCTTATGGGCGAGGCTGCCGCAAAGGCGCTTGCCCTTGACCCTGATCTTGTCTTCGCGCAAGCGCTGTACCAATCAGGAAACATCGAAACTTACTCATACCTGGGGGAGATTGAGGCGTTTGAGCGGGCCGTGCGCCAACAACCGGGTAATACGGCGCTTCTGGTGACATTGTCCTGGGACTTGTTGGCAGCCGGGTATCTGCAAGAGTCCTTAGGGGTTGCCGAGCGATTTGTCCAGCTTGACCCGTTATCGCCGATCGCAAATGCTATCTTGGCCGATGCACTCTACGCTGTCGGGCGTACCGAGGAAGCGTTGACGGCACTGGATCTGGCGCTCCAGTTCGGTAACGATTCCGTGAAGTGGGTTATTGGCGAGGTGAATCTGCTGGAAAAGCAAGATGACATCGCCATCGCCCACTTTGAGGCTTACCTGGAACATGTCGGATTACCCAGTAACTGGGTCAGGGAACTGGTGACCGGTGCCCGCGATTCGGCAACCGGTCAGGCATACCTGGATCGTCGCATACCGCAAATCGTCGCTTCCACGCCGGAAGAGAATGCACTCAACATGCAAAATAATCTGGCCACGTGGTATCTGCATTTTGGGTTCCTTGATCGATACTTCGAACCAATTCTTGATCTTGACCTTTCTGCCTCAGCGTGGACATATGCGGATGAACCTGTCTACAAGGGCACTGTGTCTCGGCGCTCGGGCTTTACAGCGCATCCAGAGTATCTCGAAGTCGCCGAATCGATCGGCATCATTGACGTGTGGGAGCAGCGTGGTCCACCGGATTTCTGCGAAAAGGTGGGCGGCCAATGGGTCTGCGAATAACCGGCAAAATTTGCCAAAAACACTAAGTGCTGCGATGGCCGCTTTGGGTCAGTAGCAGTCCTTCAATCCAATACTAGCCTAATGTCTGCTTCCGGGTGTAAAACAGTCGTTCCGTGGCGATTATTCGGGAGCTAAATCCTGAATGTCTGCTTTGCTCGATAGCGAACATTCAAAGAGTGCAATTTCCAGAAAATTGACCGGCGGCTTACGGCTGCGATCTCAATCGATCGACGCAACACAGTCAGCAAACTTCTCTGCTGGTGAATAGAATAGTAACGTTTCTCGTGGTCGTTCGTTAAGTTCTCTTGCAACGGCATTCAGCCGGTTTTGATGA
>Ga0255052_10001444_pt1 | contig 17843 bp, 12 predicted proteins | sample JV7_2_21_MG_FD_188632 | JGI IMG/M metagenome (GOLD analysis project Ga0255052, IMG submission 188632) | Seawater microbial communities from Jervis Inlet, British Columbia, Canada - JV7_2_21 | ecosystem: Environmental > Aquatic > Marine > Inlet | place: Canada: British Columbia | collected...
AACTTGACATTTTCTGTTTCGCTCAATATAACGCTGGAAACTCCGCATGAATTCACGGAAGGCACTGTTCATGTCCTCGTAAATGGCAAGTTTGCGATAAGGGATGGCGACGCGACATGAGCGCTGGCCGGCCTGCCCCTTGCCAGGCCCTGACACGGCCACACAAATATTGGATCTATCTACGCCTTGCCGCCTGTCTCCGCCGTCGCGGTGGCCACCCGGAAATCCTGAGGACGTGTGGTTCGGACTTCTTCAACAACATTGACGTTGCAGGCAATCGAAATGCGAACGCCACTGCCAACGAACGGGTGCACCATGTGTTTTACCCAACTTGGAAACACAACCATGCGTCCCGGTTTGTTCTCAATAAACATGCGCGCATCAAGCACCGTGTTCGGAACCTGGATGTAATTGGCTGATTCACGCGGATCCAACAGTTCGAGCAACCCGGAATAGGGAACGGACGAATCTGGCTCACCGGGCGCGACGTAGTAGACAATGGACCACATGGCATTCGGATGCGTATGCACGACGTTGTAATTCCCGGCCCTGCACACATTGGCCCATGAATCGAACATCAGTGTAAATGTGCGCTCCGTTGCGTCCTTGCGAACAAGCGCGCCGAGCAATCCAAAAATCGTCTGTTCCATCGATTTCTTGAGCTGGGCTATGCACGGCTCCGGTCGGGTCATGAGATTGCCTCGTGACTGCCACCCACCAGCATTGGAACGAATACCGCGCCCCAGGTCGTCGGCCTTTTCTTCCGCTAGTATGAGTTCCGTCAACTCCCGGTTGATCTTCTCACTGTCTGGCCAGTCGATCGATACAAACGGCGTACCAAACATCGTTGACAGGCTCTGATTGATATCAAAATCCGGTGCTGCAACATCTGCCATATTCATTATTTCCTCGACTCGGACAGCTGCAGATTACCTGACTCGCCTGATCCTGACCATACGACCGCTGTCGCCGATTTTGCCAACACGAAGACGATATTCACCCATCATTCCCGTCGATATAGTGACGTCAAACTCGCCGGTTTTTGGATATGGAAAGTACCTGGGCTCTATCTGCCGCCATACCTGACCATTGGCGAGACTAAACTTAAGGGCCCGATTCCTGCCCTGCGTAACTTCAGTGACCGTTGCAACCAGCACATCTGGTACGGGTTCCACCGAATTTTGCGCCTTCTCAAGATGCTCACGACCAAATTCATCGGCTGGCGTGCTGACGGTAGCCGATCCGGCAGCTGTGACAATTACTGCTCCCGGACGAGGCTTCGCTTCCGATTCGACTGTAGCGGCCGGCGAGCCACTCTCTGCAACTTCGGCAATCGCAGGTGTCCGTTCTGCCATTGGTGGAGGAGACGTATCCGAAACCGGATTAGCCGCTCTTTTACCGGAGGCGATGATCGCCTCGAAACAAGCGAGTTTGAGTTCGGCAGTTTCAAGCCCTGCGCAGATCTCGAGAGCGGAAAGCTCAACTGACTGCGCGTTCGCCAGGCTGCCAAGAATCAGTATCTGAAGTGCTGAAAAGAAAAGAGGGGCACGAGGCCCCTCTGTTCGTCTGACTTTCGTCATGTTTAGAACGCTTGTTTGAACCGGAGGTAGACGATTCGGCCGCGAATATCGTGACCTGCCCGATCGTCATAACCCGGACGGTCGATCCAACCGCGATTGTACGTGCCATCCGATCTGAAGCGCGTCACCGTTTCTGAGCACTCATTGTTAACGACCGTCTCGCAACGGGTTAACGCTGGTGGATCCTCATCAAAGGCGTTATTCATACCGATCGTCACGGTCGTATCGCCATCTCCAATCAGGCCTGCAAAGGTGTACGAGTAGAGCAAATCGACGGTTGTCCAGGAATCGATTGGCGCATTACCGCTGTTGTCGTTCTTGTATTCGTCGATATAGCGCAGGCTGACTCTGCCAACATGGTCGCCGGTATAGAATGTGCCGGCCAGGTTGGTCCGCCACTCAGGCATGGTATTGAAGCTGTTGCGTCGATTGCGACTACCAGCTCCCTGGAAGTCCTGCGAACCGTCGCCGTCGACATCAATATCGAAGCTATTAGTAAAAGTAGCTCCAAAATCAAGGTTCAGCGTTCCATTAGCAATATCCATGCTGTAATCGGCGTTGATATCGAATCCGTCAGTCTGGACTGACCCGATGTTGGTGAACTGCGTAATGACCTGGCGCAACTGTCCGCCGGCATCGCGAATCACGCGTGGATCGTTCGGAATTCCATCCGCGCTGCTCGTCAGGCCGTCATCGAGGCAGTCGTTCTGGACGATCGCATCGGCACCCTCAGACTGCGCGATAAGATCCGTGTAGTCGAAGTTGAAATAGTCGATGCTGGCACGAAACCGCTCCGTCTGGAAAATGGCGCCAACGCTAAAGTTCTCCGACTCCTGCGGTGCCAGGTCCGGCGCTCCCAGAACACTCACCGTGACGTTGTTGTTCAGACCCGTATCGTTGCAGGTAGCACCGTTAGGACCAGGTCCCGGCGACGCAGGATCGTTGATAAATGCCGATGACGAGGCTTCAGCAGTCTGGCGAACGGTGGGCGCCTGAAACGATGTTCCCCACGATCCACGAAAAGCCAGGTTGTCCGTGGCACCAACCTCGAAAGATAATTTCGGATCAGTAGTTGATACGCCGTTCCCATAATCTTCATTGCGAACCGCGACCTGAACCTCGCCAATATCGCCAATCGGCACGACAGCTTCGACAAAGAAGGCCAGTACATCCTGATGGCCTCTGACCGCGGCTGAAATTCCCTCCTCGTTGGCCTCACCTGACGCGGAGAGCGAATCGGGGACCGACTCGATCAATGTATCGCGGAATTGTGCACCGACGGCCACGCCGACTGGTCCTGAAGCCATTTCGAATGCCTCGCCGGATATGACCAGATCAACGATTTTCTCTTCAGCACGCGCAGTGCTGACCGAGCGTTGATCAAACTTTTCCTGAACCAGCAAGCCACTGCCGGCGAGTGTCACGCCATCCTTGGGCGAGACAAGGCCGGGATCGGACAGGCGACTGCCAAACGGGTTCCACTCGCCGGTTCTGACGAGGTCCTGGAACACGTTCGAGCGATAGTTATGCGGCGAATCCGTCGTCCGGGTCGATTTGGACCAGCCGAAAGAGCCATCGAGGAACCAGTTATCCGTGAGGTCTATCTCGAAGCCATTCAGGATGCGCGCATAGTTCATTTCCCTGTGGATCTGCTGCGTCAGTTCATTGTTATTGACATCAGCACCGAGAGGCCGGGCAACCGCGCGAAGCGTGGCACCGGTATGGATCGCATTGTCCCACGCGGCCGGGCCGATATAAATCAGCGCAGTCGGGTCAACCGGATCCTCGATGTAGAAGTTGAACGGATGATCTCCTGCGATCGTGAGTCCACCACCGGCCGCATTACCCGTGTTGAGTGTAGCGCCACCACCGTCACGCAAAATGACGTTGTTCGAGAAACTGGCCTCGGCGTAATATTTGACAGTATCCGAAAATTCCCAGTCGAATTCGGTGAATATCTGCACCCTTTCTTCTGCCGAAATGACAGATACCTGGTCAACGAAGTGATAGCTGCAAATGTCGGGGGAATCGTTCGATCCGGTATCGGTCGGATCGAAGATCACACCGCCCGCAGCTTCGCAATTCGGGTCAGGGTTGTTCGGTATTGCCAGAAACTGATCTGAATCAGGATCCGCCGGGTCCCAGTTCGGATTGGGAACCTGACGGGGAACGGTTTGAGCCTCATTTGTCACCGGATCGATGAACGCCCGCGTGTAGGTTCCCGGCGAGCCCGTTGAAGAATTAAAGCGCGACCGTGAGATGTCGCCCTGCCCGATAAGCCGGTCCTGCATCCAGTCGAACTCCGAGCGCTCCAAATGGCCCTGCTCGTAGTAGGTCGCATAAACGTTGAAGCCGCCTCTGTCGAACTGCGAGCCGGCCGCCAGGTTGACATGCCAGGCGTCGAGGCCTTGCGATGAGTCCGAATATCCACCAGATAGCTCGAGACCCTCGAAGCCCTTGCGCGTGATGATGTTGGCAACACCTGCCACAGCCTGAGAACCGTAGGTTGCGGATGCGCCGTTGGTCAGGACTTCGATGCGCTCGATCATCGCCAGCGGAAATTGATTAATATCCAGAAAATCGGTACCGGTGTCGTCAGCAACCGGCGCAATGCCAGCTCGTCTACCGTTGACCAGCGTCAGCGTCGAACCTAATCCCAGGTTGCGGATATTGAACTGTGAGGAACCGGCGCGGTTGTTGGTCTCGTTGTAGAAATCGGAGCCGCTGTTGACCGTCAATTCTTTCAGAACTTCGACAGGCTGTGCTGCACCGATAAGCGCGATCGCTTCGGCATCGACGATCTGGATCGGTGACCTGCCCTCGAATTCCGTTCGCCGAATATGCGAACCCGTGACCATAATTTCTTCTATAGCTTCGTCACCGTCGTCCTGTGCCAGTACAGGTGGTGCGGTGCCCAGTGCGATAGCGATACCGGTTGTTAACGCGGTCGCCTTGAATGTCTTATTTGCCATACGATGTTTCCCCCGATCCTGATGTGATTTGGATATCTGCCTTTGTGCGATGGACATCATTTGATACACACAAATACAAATCTGTTGCTAAAATGTGTCACTTATGATCTCTACCCGGATTCGCCGATTCGAACCCGTGCCCGCTCCTAGGGCGATTACGTATTCGTACCTATTTATGATTCTCTTTAGTACGTGGTTTTACGTATTGGTTCATTATTTGTTGGCAATCTAAATGGACAACCGCGGACTGTCAATGCAACTTGTGGTTATTTGTTATGCAAATATCGCAAACCACTGTGAATGCACTTTCAGGTGAAACCAGATTGCTTGATTTTGCCACGATGTTGCATCCCAGCAACAACAGGACTCGGTGAAGAAAATGGCTTATTCTCTGTAGTCAAGCGGCGGCAGGCGATTGCCGAGCAATGCTTCGTACACGAAATCCTTGCCGCGCCGTTCATGGAATTCGGCAGTGGCCACCTCACGCAACTTCGCGTTTTCGAACAGTTCGATCGCTGCGAGAGTTAGGGTCTTGGCCGCTACTTGTGCGCCCTTATAACCAATCGTCATACCGCTCGCAGCCGTCGACTGCCAGCTATGCGCCGAGGTACCCGGCACCCAGGTCGCCGTATTGAGACCCACGGTCGGCACCATCATCGATACATCGCCGACATCTGTTGAACCATAACCAAGGTCGATGGAGAACGGCTGCACCTCCTCCTGGCTGCCAAGCATCAATTCGGGCTGATTGAGCGTCGCATAGATTTCCTCCGCGAATGCCTGCTCGTGCGCGGTGTAACTGACGCCACCGACCGTGCGCAGCTTGTCATCCATCATCCTGGCCAGGGTTTCATTGATGAGAACCGGGTGATTGCCATGAATGATTTCCCACTCAACGTCAGTGCCTGTTCCCTGGGCCGCGCCTTCGGCCGCGGCCTCGATACGCTTCCAGATTTCCTTGACTTTTTTCGCTTCGGGATTTCGCAGGTAATAAAATACTTCTGCGAAATCGGGAACGACATTCGGCGCGTTCCCGCCCGCGGTAATGACGTAGTGAATCCTCGTCTCCTGTGGTACGTGTTCACGCATCAGGTTGATCATGTGATTGAATGCCTCGACGCCGTCGAGTGCGGATCGCGCTTTTTCCGGGGCGCCCGCCGCATGTGCTGAAACGCCTTTGAACCTGAATTTCGCCGAGCGATTGGCCAGCGTGGTACGCGCCTCTGCCGAGTTTCTGTCACCTGCATGCCAGTGCAGAGCGATGTCGACGTCATCAAAGAGTCCGTCGCGAACCATATACACCTTACCGCTGCCGCCCTCTTCTGCCGGAGTGCCGAGGACCCGTAAAGTCCCGGAAGTACCGGTCTCTGCCAGCCAGTGTTTGATCGCGATTGCGGCACCGATAGAACCGGCTGCAAAAAGATTGTGTCCACAGGCATGGCCCGCCGTCTTTTCGTCAATCAATAGCCGTGTGGGCACGGCGTCCTGGTTGATGCCTGGCAACGCATCGAACTCAGCGAGGATGGCGATGACGGGTTCTCCACTTCCATAAGTCGCAGTAAATGCCGTTGGAATTTCCGCGACACCGGCTTCTATCGAGAAACCCTCACCGTCCAGAGTCTGCTGCAACAGGGTGCTGCTCTTCGTCTCCTGATAACCGACTTCGGCATATTCCCAAATGGTTCGCGCGAGTTTTGCGGTTGATTCATAACGGCCGTCGATAAAATCCATTATTTCATCACCATCCTGCGCGATGGCAACTGACAAAGGCGCCAACAGCCCTGCCGTGAGCATTAACTTTCGAAACATTTGCCTTTCCTCTTGCCTGATTAGTTCGTCGAATCTATTTGTTGTACAAGCGCGGCGTCAAGGCTGATAAGCTCAGCGCCTGTTCTTGCGGGGTGATAAAACAATGAAATGGTCGTGCGTATTCCTGTCGTGCTCACTTTCCATCGGCCTTTGCGCACCCGGCACAAGCTTCAGCCAGCATCGCAGCGCGGACGAAGAATTCACCATGGCGCTGACCGGCGACTCGATTATCACGCGGAAACTATCGGTCTACGACGAACCGGAATTCCTGGAGATGATTGAGTTGTTGCGTTCGGCGGATGTCGCTTTTACCAATCTCGAGATGCTGTTTCATGATTATGAGCCCTATCCAATGGCGGAAAGTGGTGGCACGTGGATGCGCGGCGACCCGGAACTCGCGCACGAACTCGCCTGGGCGGGTTTCGACATGGTTGCCCGGGCAAACAACCACACCGGTGACTACGGCGCACTCGGACTTCAACTAACCACGAAATACGTGGAAGAAGCCGGCCTTGTGCATGCCGGTGTCGGCATGAGTCTTGCGGAGGCTCGCGAGGCCAAGTTTCTCGAAACGGCAAAGGCCCGGGTTGCGTTGATCTCCGTGTCGTCCAGTTTTGCAAATCACATGCGTGCCGGCCGATCGCGTGATGATGTACCGGCACGACCGGGCCTCAACCCACTGCGTTACAAGACGACCTACGTGTTAGCAAACACTGATTACGAGAACTTGCTCCAGAGTGGCGAATCCCTCGGACAATTCACCGACCAGGATGGCAACTCAACCGGCACCGATGATGACAAGCCCGGCGAGATGCAGGTTTTTGGCAGAAATTTTGCCAGCGGTGACACGCCTGCGATTCGCCGTGAATCCAATGAGGATGACGTCACGGAAATCAGCGCCGTCGTCAGCAACGCAAGCCGTGTCGCAGATTTTACGATCGTCACCATACACGCTCACGAGCATGCGGGTCGGCGCGAACTCACTCCCGAATTCCTGACTACGTTCGCGCGAGCGATGGTCGAGGCTGGCGCCGATGTGTTTGTCGGGCACGGCCCACATTCGCTTCGCGGCATCGAGATATACCAGGGCAAACCCATTCTCTACAGTCTTGGTGATTTCCTGTTTCAGAATGAGTCTCTTGCGCGATTACCGTCAGACAATTACGAGCGCTATGACCTGGACGAGAATGCTCACGTCGCAGACTTCAACGACGCAAGATACGAAGACGACACCAAGGGATTCCCGGCAATCCCGGAAATCTGGGAAGCGGTGGTTGCCGTGCCGAAATTCCGCAACCGCCAATTGTCGGAACTCGCGCTTTACCCAATCAGTCTCGGATATGGTCAACCGCGGCAGATCCGCGGCCGGCCACTGTTCGCCGACAGCGAGCTTGGCGAAAAGATCATCGGAGATTTGCAGCGCTTATCCGAGCCCTACGGCACGACAATCGAAATGCGTCGTGGCGTAGGCTATGTACGAATTGACGCCGCCAACTGACTGAACAGACGGAGACTGGGGACATGCACCGATTTGCACCACTGGCCGCGATTGCGCTGCTGACATCGATAGTTTCATTGGCACAGGAAGAAACGGAACCGACAGTTTCCGCGGTATATGTCGCCGAGACTGCAGCGATCACGGCGAATCAACGCGTACAGAGTGCAATGGAACACATCGTTGCGATCGAGCCTCAATCGCGACGCGATCTTGTTGAGTTGACCGAAATTCCTGCGCCGCCGTTTGAGGAGCAGGCACGAGCAGAGCGCTTTGCTGAAATGCTTCGCGAAGCCGGCTTGACCGATGTAACAATCGATGAGGTCGGCAATGCAGTCGGCAGGCGCCCCGGCACATCCGGGGATCGCGTCATTGCTTATAGCGCCCACCTCGACACGGTGTTCCCGGCAGGAACCGATGTTGCCGTTCGATACGATGACGAGAAGATGTATGCACCAGGCATCGGCGACAATACGCGTGGTCTTGTAACGGTGCTTGGCGTCCTCCGCGCCATGGAACATGCCGGCATCGTGACGGGCGCGGATATATTATTCGTTGGAAATGTCGGTGAGGAAGGACTCGGTGACCTGCGCGGCGTAAAACACCTGTTTCGCGACGGTGCCGAGAAGATCGACACGCTGATCGCCGTCGACGGTGGCGAGTCATCCCGAATTGTGTACGGGGGAGTTGGCTCGCATCGGTACAAAGTGACGTTCAGGGGTCCCGGAGGACATTCGTGGGGCGCGTTCGGACTGGCAAATCCGCATCACGCGCTGGGCCGTGCTATCCAGATTTTCGACGACAACGCGCCAGCCGTCACAACCGTTGGCGAGAAAACAAGCTACAACATTGGCCGAATCGGTGGTGGCACGTCCATCAATTCGATCCCGTTCGAATCATGGGCGGAAGTCGACATGCGCTCCGGTAGTCAGGACAAGCTGGATGACATCGACGAGGTCCTCAAAGCCGCTGTCGAACAGGCCTTGCAGGAAGAAAATGCGGGCCGCCTTGACGGGCCGGAATTGACAGTCGACGTCGAGCGAGTTGGCACCCGCCCGGCAGCCCGGGGTGACTCGACTTCGCCGGTTGTCCAGCGGGCAATGGCAGCAACCCTCGCATTTGGCGTCCAGCCCAGCCTCAGGATCTCCTCGACAGATGCAAATCTGCCAATTTCCAAGGGCATCCCGGCAGTGACCATGAGCAGGGGCGGAGTCAGCGGCAATTCACATTCGCCGGACGAATGGTGGCAGAACGTGGACGGCCACGTCGGCATGCAGATTGGATTGGTGACCCTGTTGGCGGAAGCCGGACTGGCGAAGTAAAACAAAGGGCAGATCGGATCATTGATGCCCGGATACTGGTAGATTCCGTTCGGCACCAGTAGAAGCCGTGGAGTGAGAAAATGAAGAATGGTCTTTGGCTTTCCATCGCGTTGTTCACTGCAGCCTGCCAGCAGGCCGAGACGCCTCAGCCGGCAGCCGGTGACGCCGACTTCGACGTCGTTCTGACGGGTGGCACCATCGTGGACGGGCTTGGATCACCTGCATATCGGGGTGACCTGGGCATCAAGGACGATCGAATTATTGCCATCTCGACCGACTCGCTGACTGACGCAGATGTCGTCGAAGTGATTGACATCAGCGGACTTGTCGTGTCACCGGGCTTTGTCGACAACCACGCGCACATCCAGACGACTATCCACGAACATCCGCTGGCGGAGAACTTCGTGCGCCAGGGGATTACGTCAATCATCGCCGCGTTACACAGCGGCAATCAGCCGTGGCCTCTGGACGAATACGCGTCGTCGCTTGAAGTTGCCGTCAACGTCGGGTTCTTCGCGGGTCACACGTGGACGAGGACGCAGGTCCTGGGATTGGAAAACCGGGCACCTGATCACGACGAACTACAGGCAATGCGCGATCTTGTCGAGGAAACGATGAAACAGGGTGCACTCGGCCTGTCGACGGGGCTCCTTTATGTGCCTGCAAATTATGCCGAGACCGAGGAAGTCATCGAGCTTGCAAAAATTGCTTCGCGCTACGGTGGCATATACGTCACCCACATGCGGAATGAGGGCTCCGGCCTGCTCGACTCCGTGAATGAAACAATCAGAATAGCCGCCGAGGCCGACATCCCCGCGCACATAAATCATCACAAAGCGAACGGCGTCGGTCAGTGGGGCAGCACCGTGGACAGCCTTGCTCTGATTGACGAAGCTCGCGGCAACGGCATCGATATCGTTCACGACCTGTATCCGTACGCCGCGTCGAGCACCAGTTCGGCAATTCTCTTTCCACAGTGGGCGCTTGCAGGCGGCCCGGAAGAATTCGCAAAACGCGCTGTAGATCCGGAACAACTTCCTCTCATCAAGGAGGAGATGAGGACGATTATTCTGCAGGAGCGGACAGGCAATGATCTGAGCCGTCTGCAGATTCGCGTATTGCCTTCTGATGAGTCATACAACGGCAAAACTCTGGCCGACATGGCCGCCGATCGTGGCCTGCCCAATAACGTCGATACGGGTGTCGAACTCGTCGTTGAGCTGCAACTCAAAGGTGGTTTCTCTGCGATCTACCACGCCATGGACGAAGAGGACGTCATCCGAATAATGCAGCATCCGCTCGCGATGATCGAAACGGACGGCGACCCGGTAAGCTACGGACAGGGTTTTCCTCATCCCCGAAGTTACGGCGCGTTTCCGCGTGTACTTGCGAGATATGTGCGCGAACTCGGCGTGCTGACGCTCGAGGAAGCGATCAGGAAGATGACGTCGATGCCGGCGGATCAATACAACCAGAAGGAGCGTGGTCGAATCATCGAAGGCGCCTACGCCGATCTGGTCGTATTCGACCCGAATACAATTCAGGATCAGGCAACCTATATTGACCCGCATCGCTATCCGACCGGCGTGTTCCACGTGATGGTCAACGGAAAATTCGTCATGCGCTCCGGCGCGCTGACTGGTGAGCGGCCCGGCATATGGATAAAGGGTCCGGCTCGACCCGGGCGTGTGACTCTATCAGGCGAAATCCCGGATTGACCGATTAATCGATGTCATTAACCACGGCGGGCAGGACAGGCAAATCGTTCGTCGTCTGATCGACGGCGTGACACCATTCGAGGAAATCGGTTTCCATCATCGGCTTGCCGATGAAATACCCCTGCGCAAGGTCACAGCCGAATTTGGCTGCCAATAGCAGTTGTTGTTCCGTTTCAACACCTTCGGCAACGACCTCGAGCTCCATCGCCTTCCCAAGCGCAACGATTGCCTGAACGACTTTCGCATTGGTTTCCGATTCTGTCAGCCGTGCAACGAAAGACTGATCGATCTTCAGCGTCTGCACGGGGAGATCTGCCAGGTAACTGAGCGACGAATAACCGGTACCGAAATCGTCAATGTGAATACCAACGCCGTACTTTGAGAGATCCCGCAACATGGGTTCGGCAATGGTCAGATCCTCGAGCAACACGGTTTCGGTCAGCTCGAGGTTCAGCAGTGACTGCTCAACATCTTTTGTCTCAAGAATTGACTTGATAGTGTCGACCAGCTTGTGATTCCTGAGCTGATGCGCAGACAGATTGACACTAACGGGTGTGTCCCAGTTGAAATCCGTCTTCCATCTCGAGACCGCGCCACTCACGTGCCGAAGAACTGACTCGAATAGCAGGTCGGAAATGCCCATTTCCTCGGTCAACGGAACGAAATCAACAGGCTGAATGATCGTCCCATCCGGCCTTAGCCAGCGGGCCAGCGCTTCAACGCCGGCGATCTTGCCCGTTTGCAGCGACAGTTGCGGCTGATACCACGTGATGATCTCGCCGTTCTCAAGCGCCTGGCGCAGTTCCGACTGCAAATCGAATCTGTACTGGGCACGATCCTGCATTTCACTTTGATACCAGGTGACGCAGCGCGCCGGCTGTCGCATTGACCGGTGCAGCGCCGCCTCGGCACATCTGAATACCGTCTTCGAATCCCTTCCGTGATCCGGATGCCAGGCAACGCCAATGCTGCTCTTCAAAAACAATTCCCGACTCTCGAGCAGGAAAGGCTCTTCGATACTCTTCCTGATGATCTCCACGAATCCTTCGAGGACGTTGCGGTCTTCTACGTCGGGTATCAGACAGGCGAATTCATCTGCTCCGAACCTGCCGACAATGCATTGCTGATTGTGGGGCAAATCCTGACATGTCCGAACCAGTCGTTTGCCAATTGCGTTGAGCAGTTCCGTGCCTGATTCATAGCCCATCGTCTCGTTGAGGAAGCTGAACCGGTCAATATCGAGCAGCAGGACCGCTGTCTGGAGATCCGATGAGTCAGGTGCGTCAATCGACAGTTGCAGTTCATCCAGCAACTTCAGGCGGTTGGGCAGATGCGTAACCGGATCGTAGTACGCAAGTCTGTGCAATGCCTCTGTTCTTTCCCAAACTCGCTGTTCAAGAACGTCATTAGCCCGTCGCAAGGCCAGATCAGAATGCCACTTGCCACACAGGGCGGCTGCCAGTTGTCGGCACTCGACAGCATGGAACGGCTTTTTGAAATAGAAGATTCGATCTGCCGGCGGAATTTCCGTGGCGAGATTTTCAGGTTCAGGACTCGTTGAGCCTGTGACGATGACAATATTGACGTTTCGATCCAGCTCGCGAATCTGTCGCGCTGCTTCAATTCCATCGATGCCCGGGGGCATGCGAATATCCAGGAATACAATCGAATACGGGCTGCCTACTTTGACTGCTTCGCGAACCGCTTCGACGGCCGCTTGTCCCTGGTTTCGTGACTGAACGTCAAACTTGGCAGCACCATGTTCGTCAGTCTCTTCGCCAAAAAGTACTTTCTCGAGGTCGCCCAGCGTCGATGTTGCACAATCGGGCTCGAAACCCTCACCGAGGCAACGCAGGTAATCGCCAATCAGCATCGCATCGTCGTCTACCACGAGGATGCGGTTCGTAGAAGTCAAATCCGGTGTCACAGCGTAAATTCCCTTTAGGGCGTGCCAACCATACCGGCGACATCCTCGGCCAGTTTCATGAAGGAGAGCGGCTTGTTGAAATAGTGGAGTTTCATGGGTGGTGGAACCCGGCGTTCGAGTTCATCACGCGGCACATCGGAAAACCCGGTTACGAATACGATTTCAACGTCGGGGTCCAGCTGACGTATCTGGCTGCCAGCTTCCACACCATCGATTCCCGGCGGCATCCTGACATCGAGAATGACGACATCGAACGGTTGCCCGTCGTTGGCCGCTTCCATCGCTTTGTCGATCGCGTCCTGGCCCTGGTTGCAGGCCACGATATCGAATTTTGGCGCATCATCGACATCATTTTCGATATCGAAAAGCTCAGCATCGAGCGCGTCGAGCGCCTTCATATAATCGGTTGCCTCTGATTCGCCGAACGCCTCCCGATAGCAGTCAAGAATGTGCTCATCGTCATCTGCGATCAGTATGCGAATACTGTCGTCAGCACCCTGGTTGTTCACGTTAATCCTCCCTGTGCTGCCGGTAGCAACACATGAAATTCTGCGCCGTGGCCGGGCCCTTCACTTTCTGCCTGAATCCGCCCGCCCATGCCGGCAAGTGCATTGGCACACCAATGCAATCCGAGTCCACTCAAGTTTCCGGCCTTGGACGAATATCCTCTCTGAAAAATCTTCTCACTGGTCAATGCATCAAAGCCGCATCCGGTATCACTTACCGTTAGCCGAACCATGGACTTGTCACCCACTGTTTCCGTGCACGCCGTGAGACCGATTCGCCCGTCTATCGCATTACTGCGCTCAATCGATTCGTAGGCGTTCAGGATCAGGTTGCCCATCACTTGCAACAGACTCACCCGGTGCGCCCTGACACTCAACTCGTTGATGCCATCTTCAAGGTTCAACTGGACATCAGGGTCATCGGCCTTCGGAATGACCAGTACCGCTTCATCAAGAACTTCATCGAGCTTCAGCTTCTCGATCACCGGCGCGATCTGTGTGTGCTTTTCCTGGTCTGCGAGAATCGCCTCAACCTGACGAGCCTGTTTTGCTGCAATACCAAGGTTATTTGCGGCGTCCAGGTTTGTAGCTTCAATATGCGAGAATGCAGATTCGATGTACCGGAACAACTTAACTTCGCGATCAGAGGGACAATCCGGATCGGTCAACTCTGCGACTGCCTGTTTCACTTTCAGCCTTTCAGTGACACCCAGATTCCTCGTCAACCTGTCGATTCCATTGATCAGGGGGGTCATCGCGTTTCGAATGTTGTGCAGAACTTCGGCTGCGTTATCCGCCTTGCCTGCCTTGAACGATCGATCCAGTAATTGTTTTCGAGCCTCGTGTAATTCTTCGGTCAGCTTGTCGAATTCTCCGGCCAACGCACCGATTTCGTCGTTTCTGGCTTCATCGAGTTTGTGTGTCAGATCCCCGCTCTTTCGCATGGCCGTAATATGAGCGGCAAGTCCTTCGAGCGGCAGGACGATAATGCGGCGCAACAGGAACCATGTGACCAATGAGACGATGATTGCGGCCAGACCCAGGAACATCAACGCACCGTTGACGGTACTGGTTCCCAGCGAGGAGATATTTCTTGGCGTAGTAACCTGAAGCATAAGCAACGGGGCATCAAAGAGATCAACCAACAGGCCCGTGCTCAACACATCAGCCTCTGTTGTCTCGTGACGCATCGAACCAACACCCGGCGCATTCAAGGGCGCTTGCAACTCAGCATCGCTTTCAGCAACCGAATCGACCTGTTCCCAGGCGAGCCTGACCTCGGTACGTTCCTGGAGGATTCCCGCACGCGTGTCGTCGAGGAATTGCCCCATGATCATCGTGCCCACGATAGGGCCACTGCTATCACTGCGGACAATCGGCCAGGAGCTGATCATCATCGGTCCAAGCGCAGTCCGGACCAGTCCGGCAATGCTGCCGGACAGGTCGGTGTGTTCGCGTAAGAAATTTCCGGTAACTGTTCCCGGATCCAGAATCTGCAGACTATCCGGACTCTGCTGTGAATCTTCGTATTGCACCTGGCCCCAGAGCAGATTCTCTTTTATGTCATAGACGGCGAGCAGGTTCAGGCCAAGGTTGGCCAGCGTCGGGCGATTCAGGTTGGAATCCTCAAACGCTGGATATTCCCCGCGAGCAAAGTCGTAGGCGTCATCCCAGGGACCCCAGTCACCTGTGATCGCGCTCAGATTCTGCAGATCATTTTGGATGGCGCGTTCGGCACGAATCAGGTTGGTGCGCGCCTCGTCCAGTTCCAGCTGATCGAATGTTGGTGCGACAACACGGTGCAGCGTCGTGTAGATGAGCAGCGCCAGTACCGCCATGACGGTAATCAGCGTCAGCGACACTTTCTCCTGCAGTGATTTCCGGGCCACCCCATTTGACATAATAATTCCGCTTACAAAACATAATGTCAGCGGAGAATTTTAAAGGTCGGTTACAGTGACTGGTGTGATCCAGTGCGCTTTCCAAGGCATTGCTTTCATTGGTGAAAACGGGGCTGGAACGGACAGCTAGCGACTTCGGGAATCGATTTCCTGCCACCTCTGGTAGAGGCTATCAGGCCAGAGACTCTGGAACCAGGCGACAATTGCCATCCGGTCACCCTTTTCCAACACGCTCGAAAAAGCGTTTGACGAGCCAGGCCCGGGTCTTGTCGTTATTCCAATCGACTATCGTGAGAACGCGCTACTCAAGGAAAAACTCGGCGAGATCACCTGCACAATCTGATTAACCGAACATTCTGTTGCTAGACGGATTTACTCACCTTAACGCGGTTGCGGCCGTCTGCCTTCGCCTCGAGCAAAGCAAGATCCGCCTGAGAAATCAGCCTGCTCGCTGAGCCTTCAACATCGCGCCATTCCGCCACACCTGCGCTCAGGGTAATGCGCTCCTTGCTTCTATCCAGCGTCGTCTCGGCGACCGCCGAACGAATACGCTCCGCAAATTTGGTCGCATCATCAATATGCGTCTCCGGAAGGATGATCAGGAACTCCTCACCACCGTAGCGACCCAGGTGGTCATTCGTGCGGCAATGCTCGGACATCACTCGAGCAATTCGGTGAAGGGCCTTGTCTCCAAACTGGTGTCCGTAAGTATCATTGAGTTCCTTGAAGTGATCGAGGTCAAGCATGATGCAAGTGAGGGCTCTGCCGTAGCGTTCGGCTCGCTCCACCTCCGTGTCGAGCGCATCCAGCAGTGCACGCCTGCTAAGAACGCCGGTCAATGAATCGAAACGCGCGAGGTTTTCAGCATCCAGCCTCGCTTCCGCCAGCGCTGCAATAGCCGCCAGAATTTGCCGATCTTTGGGGCGAATGAACCCGAAGTAGGCGATAATTGCGACAACAACGGCCAGCAAACCGGCATCTAATAACGCCAGCGTCCAGTCGAAAGGCAACACGCCAAACCAGTCAAAGCCCAGCATGATAAAGAGCTCGACGGCGAGTATCACGAGTGCGATCTTCACGATCGTTGAACCAAAACCCGTGAGGGGTGGTGTGGAAGTCTTCGTCACGTGGATCTCTCGTTCATCACGTCTTGATTAGTCGTTAGTCGCAGGATCGCCTGCCAACCATCATATCTAATCGAGGGGCCGGCTGGGTAAAGGCACGTTACAGAGTCCAATACTGTCTGTCGGATCTACGAACCACTCTTCCACCCGATACCGGCGTGCTTCAATCAACTTGCCGAAGGTTTCGGTATCAGTGCGTAGCAATTCGATTTCCAGTCGCTCACTGGATGCTAACTCCGAGCCAAATCGAATTGACTTGATTGCGACGTATTCGTCTTCGCTTTCGTAAAACCCCAACGGTCCTGTGCCTCTCGGAAGCGTGGTCAATAGCTGCATGCCCTCTATCACTCGTCCCAACAAAGTGACATTGCGATCGAGGTGACGTGGCGCATGTCCGGTCACAACATAAAGCTCGGCACCATTGCCACTACGTGGTGAATTTGCTCGTCCAACGCCCAGCATCCCGAAGCAGTGAGTCAGCCAGGCCCTACCCTCTTCCCCTTCCCTGCCTGATGGAAAGCCGGCGACGAAACCGACTTCATTCGCATACGCATCGTTGCTTTGAATCCTTACGAACGGCAGCCCTTCCGCATCGCGGTAAAACTCGGGGCCGAGCATTTCAGCCGCCGCGCCCATCGATCGCGCGTCTTCATTGCCGGAATTCGGGTCGCCCCATTGCACGACGTAGTTATCCTGTGAGCGGATGATCGCAAGATCGTCGAAGTATCTGTCTGCTACCAGTATGCGAAGGTTCGCAATGAGGTTCGGCGCGAAATCGGGCGCCAACTCAAAAACGACGCGGCCGCTTTCCAGCTGCAGGTAAAGCATATTTTCAGGCATTGGCTGGCGCCAGTCAGAATCCGACGACGCCTCCAGAACGCCACCCATCGTCGGCCTGTCCTGTGCCGCCGACACGGCGGCGCAGGACAACAATGCAATCAGCAGATAGCGCAAGGTTAAGCCGCTTCGGTGATACCCATGACCAGCGTGACAATCAGGATCGGCGGAATCACGAAGCGAACCATGAAGCGCCAGAATCCGAAGAATAACCCGTCCTTGACGTTGATCTCTTCGAGCTTAAGCGCCTTGGGTACGAGCCAGCCGAAGAAGATCGCCGAGCATGCACCGCCGATTAACAGCAGGTTGTTCGCAGCAAGCGTGTCAAGCGTGTCGAAAATATCCAGTCCCACGTATGACGGAATGAAGTCGAGCAAGCGCACATCCGACCAGGTGCTGAAGCCGAGAATCGATGCTATGCCGAGGATCCATCCAGCGCCTGTGACCCAAAGGACACCCTGCTTGCGCGGGATATTGAGGTGTTCGTCCACCCAGTTGACCACGCCTTCAGCAAGGCCGATACAAGACGACAGCGCGGCCGAGATCAGCAAAACGAAGAAGATGGCGCCGAATACCTGGCCTCCAGGCATCTGACCAAATGCGAGCGGCAGTGTCTGGAAAACAAGCCCTGCTCCTGCACCCGGATTCAGGC
>Ga0255052_10001445_pt1 | contig 17829 bp, 15 predicted proteins | sample JV7_2_21_MG_FD_188632 | JGI IMG/M metagenome (GOLD analysis project Ga0255052, IMG submission 188632) | Seawater microbial communities from Jervis Inlet, British Columbia, Canada - JV7_2_21 | ecosystem: Environmental > Aquatic > Marine > Inlet | place: Canada: British Columbia | collected...
TTGGGTATGGTCAACTGTTTGGCCGCTTATGAGACAGGCATTCGTATTTTTGATACCGCCATCGGTGGTCTGAGCGGCACACCTTTTGGCGTGCCCAAAACCGACATCGGGTGTTGGGAGGTTTCCACCGAAGACCTGGTTTATCTTTTTAACGAAATTGGTGTTGAAACCGGTATAGATTTAGGGGCACTTGTAGATTCGGTAAAATTCACACAGAAGCTGGCGGGCCGTGAGCTACCCGGACATATGCTGAAGGCCGGGAATGCTTTTGGATGGTCCGATTTGCCGGAACCGTTAAAACTCAACTGAGTATCCCGAGCCGCTAAAACGGTATCGCATGGCATACATTTTACACCGATGGTCTATGATGGTCCGCACAAATAAACCTTTTGGCTTTGAGAAATGCCTCAGTCTGCCAGCTTCATCATCACCTCGGGCAACCACAGGGCGATCTTGGGGAATATCATGATGAGGGCCATCCCGAAGATCAAAACCCCGAGAAAGGGAAAGATAGACTTGTAGATGTCTCCGGTAGTGATCCCTTCGGGCGCGACCGACTTCAGATAGAACAGCTGGTATCCGAAGGGGGGTGAGACGTAACCCATCTGCATATTGATCACAAAAAGGATTCCAAACCATATAGGGTCGAAGCCCAAGTTCTTGACGATGGGGAAACTGATCGGGGCGAGGATGAAAATAATGGCAAACGGATCAACAAACATTCCGAGGAACAAAGAGATTCCCATCATGGTGATGAGAACAAGCCAGCGATTCATACCGAGTCCCATTATTAAATCGCTGATGAAGACGGCGCCGCCGGCGCGCGCATAAACCGCGCTGAAGCACATGGCCCCGAAGAAAATCCACATGGTCAGACCGGTAATTCTAAAGGTTTCGATTGTAACTTCTTTGAGAAGCTTCAAGTTAAACCGTCCGTGGATGGCAACCGATATCAAAACCGCTGCCACACCCAGTGAACCGGCTTCGGTCGGTGTGGCGATGCCGAAGAAAATCGAGCCCAAAACAGATAGGATAATCAACAGCGGCAGGATTACCGTTTTGAGGGAAACGAGCTTTTCTTTTATGGTAAACTTTTCCGGGTGGCGCGGGCACAGCTTCGGGTTGATCCAGCCCATGATACCGATATAGGCGATGAAGAGACCGGCCAGGAGAATACCGGGGCCGATTCCCGCCATAAACAGCTTGCCTACCGACAGATTGCCGACAATCGCAAGCAGAATACTGATGATGCTGGGCGGAATCAAAATTCCCAACGTCCCGGGTCCGGCAATACAACCCAAGGCGATGTACTTGTTGTATCCGCGTCGCAGCATGGCCGGAAGGGCGATTAGACCCATTGTCAGCGTGGCTGCCGCACTCACACCCGTCATCGCTGCAAAGATGACGCATATGACCACCACCCCCATGGCCATACCTCCTCTTAAACGACCCGACCATCGGTGAATTGTTTCGAAAAGGGCTTCCGCAAGGCCGGCTCGCTCCAGTAGAATTCCCATCGACATAAATAAGGGAATGGCAACGAGAACAATGCTCCACATCGCCCCGAATGTGTTGTAGACGATTAGCATCGACCCGCCGGGACCCCACTTTAAAAACGAAACAATGACCGCAATACCCCCCAGGCTCCAGGCCAGTGGAATACCCAGCACGAGGCACACGATCAGGCCGCCAAACATTATCAGGGTTACGATTTCAATACTCATACGCTTTGCCTTTGATAGCGATGTAGATATTGCGCCACAGCAGTGTCAGCTCCTGAAGTATGATCAGCAACGCCCCGATTGGAATGGCCAGCTTTACCGGATAGAGGGGAGCACGGAAGGGAGTATTATCGGGTTCCAGGTGTATTAAGGAAGTCCAAGCATAACGGGATCCATACCACAGCAGGACACCGCAGAAAGCAAAGAAGAACAGAAACCCGATGATGTCCAAAATCGCCTTTGTTCTAAAAGAGAAACGATTGTAAATGATATCCATAGTGATATGGGCCCGGTTAAGACTGATGTAGGCGCCACATATGAAGTAATAGACAGCGAAGATGCGTTGTGTCATCCCATGGGCCCATATGGTCGGTGTATTGAATACATACCGGGCCACGACCTCATATACCAGCACCGCCACACCCGGCCATAGCAGATAGGCAAAAATCTTTCCCGACCACTCGCTGATGCTGTCAATGATCTTGAGTAACCGTTTCATGATTCCCATCTGGAGACCTTTGTAAAACACCTCCTTTTGCCCAATTTCTGCGTTAGACTCAAATTTTAATCCTCAAAATACCCAATGTATTCCTGTGGTTAAAATTTTCCCCTTCCTTGAACTTGAACAAAATTAGACGTTTTTCAAAGATCTCATCTGTCAATTAGGGTAAAAATCAGATAAAGGCAGAGATATACTCTCTGCCTTTATCTGGACAACTTCGCTCATACCGCGCTCGAATACTTGGCTATTTCATCAGCCCCAAATCCTTCATGTATGTCTTTAGTATTTCTGTGGCTTCGGCAAAAATGGGGTCTTTCTTAGAATATTTATCCAGCACTGCCATGGAGAATTGATACATTTTGCGCTGCTCTTCTTCAGATAAAGATGTCACCGTGTGGCCGTGTTTCTCCACGATTTTTTTCCTCCACTGGACATCATGCACAAAGTAGGATCCAGTGAACAAGTCAGCAGCGTATGAAGCGCTCTCTACAAAAAGCTTCTGCAGGTCCTCGGGCAGTTCATTCCAAGCATCCATGTTGATATGCAAACTCCAGGCATCAACCGGTGTGATCGGCGTTTCAAGGAAATACTTGGTCGGCTCATGAAATCCCGAGTCGGCCTGACTGCTTAAAGGACCGGCGATGACACCGTCAATCGTACCTTTTTCCAGGGCCCCGTAAATTTCACCCCAGGGGAAATAGGTCGCTGATGCCCCTGCTGCGTTCAAAACCTCTGCGTACAGACCCGTTGCCCTGAATTTCTTGCCCTTCAGATCGGCCACTTTATTAACGGGAAACTTGCCCAGCATTACGGCATTATTGGTTGGTATGGCGGCCACATAGAAAATATTGTGCTTCGCGTAAGCCTTCCGGATGAGCTTTTCAAGCCCCATCTCGTAATACAGAACCTTATAATGTTCCCATCTTGGCAAGGTGAACGGTGGAAGGCCGCTGGCATAAATAGCCATGGGAAGCTTGCCTATCCAGTAAGGACCGTATGAAAAGTCAATCTTCAGTGTGCCGGAGGAAACAGCGTCGAATGTCTCCATGACCGGCATAATTTCACCACCGGCGTGTGGTGTGATATCGAGCCGTCCCCCGCTGGCGGCCTTGAGGTGAGCCACCCATTTTTCGAGGATCGCCCAATCCCAGGTTCCCCGATACAGCGGATACGTCATATCCCATTTGTAGACCTTCTGTTTGGCTTGGACATCGCCGGGTCCCCCCATTAGGGTGATGCCCACCACAGCTACTGCCAAGGCGAATGTAAATAATTTCTTCATTTTAACCTCCTCCTTTTTGGTGTTTACGATCCGGGCTCTTACAAAAAAATTGAACTTTAAAGTGAAGTCATTGCTTGGGTATTACGCTTCAGCCGCCTCCACGATTTGCTGGAGCTTCCGTTGGACCTCCGGTTCAAGCGGTTTTGGTTGGTGGGAGGCCAGGATCTTCTTTAACTGTTCTTTGGCCTTCTCCCGTATATCCATCGCACCACTCTCAATCCATTTTTCCTGTGGCATCCGATTGCCAAGGTTCGCATCCCAAGTTTCGGCCTTGAAATAGTCCATGGTATGCGTGTGGGTGAGGTATTCACCGCCTGCACCCACCTCTTTAATCACATCAACCGCCAGGGTGTCGGGATTGACTTCGATACCTTGAAGTATTCTGTTGACGAAGCCGCAAATCTCGTTACCGATAACTGCCTGCTCGGGGAATGAAGTCACCGTGTCCTCCAGGGAGGCCGAGGTGCATTCGATAACTACATCGCTTCCGGACAGGGCTGCGAACAGATTCAAAATGCCGGTTTCATAGCCTACCTGCACGTCCAGTGCATTGGCACGTGTGGTAGATCCATGGACACCCATCGGCACCCCATAAAATCGCAGCATCTGTGCCAAAGCAGCGGCCATCAGTGTTTTCTCCGGCGAGGCAAAGGTGAAAGCACCGAACCGCATATCGAAGGTCCCGGCATAACCCATCAACCGGACCGGTACCCCGGGTTTGACCAGTTGCGTCAATACAAGTCCGGACAAAAGCTCCGCCACCGACACGGCCAGTGTGCCGGCAAGCGTCACCGGTGAGGTAGTACCTGACGAAGGTATGGTATAAATCTGAAACGGGTGTCCGAAGCGGCACATCTCTATGAGCACGTCGACCCTATCCGGTTCAAAACAAAATGGACTGATAATTCCGAGGCTGACAGTAAACATCGGCCTGCGCCGTAAAGCCTCTTCACTCCCGGCAATGGCAATTCCCATTTGAAGGAGGTCTTTCGCGCTTTTGCCGCTGTAGGCGGTTGCAATCACCGGCTTTTCCGTGTTGCTCAGCAATGCCTGCGAAATATGTCTGTCCAAAGCCTTTTCAGAGACATCCTGGGGGTAGATTTCAGGAAAGATAAAATGGGTATTTTCCAGTGCGTCGTGGATCCTCACATTTGTTTCTAAATCTTTTTTGGTGGCCGGTCTTCGCTCACCCGAATCGATATCCATCACCATCGTGGCGCCATGACCGCTGCTGTAGTGGACCCCTTTATAAGATTTGAGATCGTATTTAGGATTCCTTCCACACACGGTCATAAAACGAGGGGCATGGTTTAAGGCATATTCCACCAAAGATGCGGGGATATGGGCGACCTGTTTTTGCCGGTCAACGTCTGCCCCGCCTTGCTTGAAAATATCCAGTCCTTCTTCATGCTCTATCTTAACACCCGGATCTTCCAGAATTTGAAAAACCGCCTCATGCACCTGGCGAATCTCGTCTCGGCTGAGAACCTCGACGGTTCTTCCCTTAAGTGGCACTATTCCCATAATATGAATTCCTTTTCCTGATTTCATTACCGGTCGTGCGCTGACCAGTGCTTCAAAGCGGTGCAGAACCCATCCCACGTTGCAGTAGCCTTTACCTCCATCGGACGCGTCATCCGGATAAGAGAGGTGGCCTGTGTGGATAAAAATTAAGTGCAATCCTTATGCCAACAACAATTTTATTTTAAATATAAACAGATTACAATGATTTCATTTTTTTTTGATCGATGCATTCCTTATAAATTGTATGAATACTAAACAAGAAGAGGGATCTTCACAAAGAAATACTCATCTTTGTTTCCTTTTTAAACACAGATGGGAATGTCTATCATCCAAGAATCGGTAAAAAATACAAAAAACAGTCCGGGAACGATCAAACGATCGGTATAATCCGATCGATTTCAATGCAAATTTCTATAATTCAATTTGATCCGAGCGCAATCTGTATACAAATGAAACAATCAAATTTAAATTTCCCTGTTGATATATGTTAAAAGTGATAATAAAAACAAAATCTTAGATCAAATGGCCTGATTGTTGCAGATAAATTTATTCGTGCATTTAAATATAAAGGAAGTTTTATCGATAAAATAGAAGGAGATATTTCATGATTGACAGCTTGCTGAGCGAGGAAAACAAAATGTTCAGGGATACGGTTAGAAAATTTGCCGAAAATGAAATTGCGCCCCATGTTAAGCAGTGGGAGAAAGATGGGAAATACCCGGATAAATATTATCGGCGGCTTTCAGAAATGGGGTTTATGGGTCTTTTAATTCCGGAGGAGTATGGAGGTGCAGGGGGCTCAATTGTGGACCTGGTCATTCTCTGCGAAGAAATGGGAAGGGCCGGTGCTTCAATTCCGTTGACACACACCTCAGCCTGCTGCCGGGCTATCACAAACCAGGGCAATGAAAACCAGAAAAGAATATACCTGCCTGACATGGCATCGGGGAAAAAGATCGGAGCTTACTGTCAAACCGAACCGGATGCCGGCTCAGACGCCGGCAGTATGTCTTCGTTTGCCGAGAAGAAAGACGGATATTATCTCCTAAACGGGAGGAAGGCATTCATATCCAACGGCAGGATTGCAAGCCTGTATGTCGTATTGGCTAAAACCGAGCGGAACCTGTCAAAACCTTCAAAGGGAATCAGTATGTTTATTGTCGATCGAGATACTCCCGGGGTGCACCTGGGAAAGACAGAGGAATCGATGGGACGACACTGCTCGACTTTGGATGAGATCATTTTCGAGAATGTCAAGGTTCCTGAGGAAAACCTTTTGATTCCAGCAGGGGGTAAGGGATTTAAGGAAATAATGAATGAGTTCAATTCTGAACGGTGCGGCAATTCGGCTTTTTGTGTCGGATTTGCCCAAGGGGCCTATGAGCGGGCGCTGCGGCATTGCAAAGAACGTGTTCAGTTCGGCAAACCGATTTCTGAACTTCAAGGCATCCGCTGGATTTTGGCTGAAATGGAGATCAAAATCCAGGCGGCCCGTCTTTTGGTTTATGATGCGCTGATGAAGTTTGAAAAAAAAGGGAAAATAATTGCCAAAGAGGCTGCCATGGCAAAAAAATTTGCAAATGAGATGGCGGTTTGGGTCTGTGACCAGGCGATTCAATTACACGGCGCTTACGGTTATACGGCTGACTACGAAGTGGAACGCTATTACAGAGATGTTAGGGGATGGTCAATGGGTGGGGGCACGACCCAGATATGCCTGAACAGGATCGCCGATCAGATTTTAAGATAAGCCAAATGGCAGGAAACTGTTCTATTATTCATAATGAGAGTTCTTTTTTCTTGTAATTCTGTCAAGAATGAAGGCACGACCCCGTTGGGTTTTTTCACAGTTGGGTTCAAAGCCAGAAAAAATCCAGCTCAGAGTTGTCACGATTTTACCATTTAAAAAATCTAGCCATAAAAGACCAATTATTTAGAGGGTACATCATACTTTTTATGGCTTCAAAGTTGAGGCATGAAAAACTGCAATCTGCAAAAAATTAATTTATCTTTTTGGTTGACAAAAGTTGACAAATTGATTATTAACCATTCCCAATAACCCACCTCAACTTCACTTACATAATGGTTAGCCAATTATCAAAGAATTTCTGCCTCAAAAATGGGAAGATTAAACCGAAACTTTTATACGCTTTTATTTTGACCATTGATCCTGGAGAACCACAACATTGGTATCTTCTGTAGATCCATCCTGTTTTTGATATGTTCATTTATGCTCGATCAACACATTTGATATACATAGAGGCATTATGCAAAAAAAACGCCCGGATAGAGAATTAAATATAAAAAACATCGCCGAGAAGCTTGAGTCAATGGGTTTAACTCAGTCGAAATTAGCCTCAGAACTAGGTGTCTCCCGACAAATTATTTCAAATTGGATGAAAAGGGAAAAATTTCCTCGCCCGGAAAAACTCTTGAGGCTCGCAAAAATACTGAAGCTCTCTTTTGATGAAATCGTGGTAAAAATAGTGACTGAGGAGGAACCGCTAATCGCCTTCAGAAAGAAAGGCAAGCATAATATTTCAAAGGATTATATTGAGTCCGCTAAATACATGGGCTCTCTTTTGGAAAAGCTTGTGCCTTACCTGCCCTTTGATCATTTCTCTCGGCCCCCTTCTTTGATTAAGCCAAGACAGGATTATGAATACATCCATCAAGTTACCAAAGAGATAAGAAAAGAGATCGGCGCAACCGGGACATCGGAATTTTCCTTTCAAAGTCTTATATCTTTTTTCAATCAGTATCATGCCGTCATTATACCGGTTTTTTGGGGGACCAAAGAACAGCATGAAAATGCCTTGCACATTTACCTCCCCAAGACCATGACAACGTGGATCTACCTCAACCTGGACAGCAGGATACATGATTTTAAATTCTGGATGGCCCACGAGTTGGGACATGTTAAATCCCCTGATTTGAAAGGAGACGACGCAGAGGACTTTGCGGAGGACTTTGCAGGAGCCCTTCTGTTAGACCAAGAGACTGCCGAAAACGAATATATTCAAATACACCGACTGCGCACTATCCCCAAACAGATTAATCGACTAAAGGAAATCGCTGAAAAATTGGTCGTTTCTCCTTTAACCGTCTATTATGAGATCAATAAGTATGCTGAACACATAAACAAACCTGAAATCAACCTTGAGACAAATAAAACGATCTATAAGGCCACAACGGTTTTCAGTAGGCAACATTCCACCGTTTCACAGTCTTTGTTTGAAAACAAGAAACCTACAGCCGCCGAATATATGTCATGCTCGAAAAAGTTGTTTCAAAGTCCCTTCTTTGATGCCTTGGCGTCATTTCTCAAAGAGCAGAAAAAGTCTGCCGCATTCATCCAGAATCTTCTCAATTTGCCGCTGGCAGATACCCAGTACTTATATGAAGAGCTCTGCTAATGACCGCCTGCAATATTATTATCGATTCCTGTTCCTATTTCAGACATGCTGGAGGTCGCAAAGGAATTCGAAATCAAGACATACAAAACCTTGGAACTCATGAAATTGATGATGGATAGTGGGCTTGTGAAGACGAAACAGATCAGGTCTATAGTCTCTTACTGGGCCTATCAGAATGATACACCCAAATCATTTCAAAAAGACTTTAAAAGAATATTTTCGGAATATCCGCCGAAATAAATCCACAAACTCTTTGAAATTTCTCCAGAGTTCATCTGACGTCATCGCCCCCCGTAAGTGCTTTCGTAGTAAAAGATTATTGCCTGTTTTTATCGCAGAGGTTTGAAGCAATTCAGAAAAAGTAAAAATAAATAAATTCTGCAGAACGATTTAATCTTCGCCCCTTATTCTCTTTTTGATGCAAGTTTCAAGATTTATCTCGCCTGCCCCGCCTGTCGAAGATGCCGCAACGCGGTGCCCCGTAGGTAGTTTAATATCGTACTGGGGTGGAATTGCTCCACAGGAGCACCCGAAGGGATTCAACTGGGGCGTATCTCACAGGGACCTCTTTCTTTGTTTTTGTCATTCAATATTCAAGACCAGACCCTGCTGTCTTCCAAATATTAAATAGCTAATAGTAATTACCGCTTCCTCCTCGGCTTCGTAATAACATGTTCAAACTCCACATTCTTTTTCCGTGCTGCGCTCATTTTGAATGTTTTGAGCTGCGCTGAATCAACTGTGTCAGGGGTATCAACCTCGATCAATTTTGTTTTCCCTCTCCTGGTGACTTCGAGATCCGGAATATGGTTATTCTTTCCGATTGACGAAGGTCGGTCATAATTACCAACATCGGCCTTAACTTTCCATTTATCCTTCTCATGTTGTTTCGCTAACTGCCGAACTTTCCTGTCATGTGTGTCTGATCCTGGATTCTTTTTTGGCATTGTTTAGCCCTCCTTTAATATGTAATTGGTCTTTATTAAAAATGAGTTTTGTTAATCAGTCAAACCAATTATATGTTTATGGGTGAATAAAAAGAGCATTTCCTGCACTAAGAAAATCATATTTTTGCTCCCTCCTTTTTGTGGTTTGTCTTAATATCTCTTCAGAAAAAACCTTGGGGTCACATCTTAAATGTTAACTTTTCATCTTCAATAATTATTAATTAAGATGCGACCCCATTGTCTTCTGCCATTGTCTTCTCGTAGGTAGTTTAATATCGCACTGGGGTGGAATTGCTCCGCAGGAGCACCCGAAGGGATTCAACTGGGGCGTATTTCACAGGGACCCCCCTCGTTGTCCTTGTCATTCAAGATTCAAGATCTGACCCTGCTGTCTTTCTTACTCCCCGTGGGATGGGGACTTGCGATCATAAGTTCAATTCAACACAATACGGTTTGTGATCCGACCCCACGGCGGAACAGTCCACCCATGCCCGCGTCACCTTACTTCCAAGACCCGGGCTCAGAAAACAGTAGTCCAATCGTAAACCATGACCCGGTGAGCGATCAGGGGGGTCGGGCCACCAGGTGGTGGGGTCATCCAACTTTTCTTGGGCTACCGACCAGCTGTCCACGAAGTCATCGAGATGGGCGATCCGGCCAAAAGCGGGGTCGAGTTCGCCGGCTATGCGGATGTATTCCGGACCCTCCGGTACGATGTTGAAGTCGCCCATGAGAACAGTATCGGTGGGCATCGGCGGTAGCGGCTTGCCGTTGCTCCAATCCATTTGGAGAAAAAGCTTGGCTTCTACCGGATCAGCATAACTCCCATCTCCGGTCCACGCAGCACCGATAGTAGGCGCGCTGCGATGGATCTCCAACAGCCGGTCAATCTGTATAAGACGTTCCCTGACCGACAACGCCGAGAGGTGAATGGAATAGACGCGCAAGGGACCCGATGGGGCATCGACAACGCATTCGATTGCCCCGGTGTCCATATTAAATATTCCCACTGTGCCGAGTTTCGGAAGTACGATGTTGCGAGACCATATGATAGGCCAACGCGACAGCAACATCGGCCCGAACTGTCGGCGCCGATTGCGAATGGTTCCATTTTCCAGGCGTTCGCTGGCATCCACATCGAACGGGGGGCAGTAGACCCAATAGAATTCATTCAAATGACGCCCAAGGATTTCCGGCTGGTCGTTCATGCCGCTGCGTTTCCAGAATCGCTCGACTTCCTGCAAGCCGATAATGTCGGCGTCGCGAACAGTATCGGCAATGCGCTCAAGATCATAGCGCTGGTCCAGCCCCAGCCCGTAACGGATGTTATAGGTAGTTGTTTTAACCAACGTATTTTCTTTATGGGGACAGTTGGATCAAGAAGGCGCACCCGGTGCGACAACAGAAACCAGTTAGTGTCCATCCAGAAACAGTGTCAATATTTAGCCGTGGATGGACACTAGTTAATGAGATTCCAACTCGGCTATCAATCGGAGACATTCACCAAATGGTAACGCACACCATCGTGGAACTTGACGCCCTGGCGCAGCTTGAATGTCCATTCGGTCGCGGTAGGGTTTGCCGACCATTCAGTCGCCAGGGATGGACCCGGAACCCCTTGTGAATCCGGTCGCACCAGCCGGTTCATGACCTTCTCTGTGACTTGCCAGAAACGCTTGGGTGAGATCGGATCGGCGTTTTCCGCTCCACCAAACCCCAGATCGTGTGTTTGGCGAAAAATTCCGCTTTGTGCATTTGCCACAGTAACCGATAGAATGCAAATGACCGCCGCCGTTATAAATACGCGTGCTTCACTCATGGTTCCCTCCTCTTCCGGATGTCGAGGGTGTTGGACAAACAGTGGCACACCAGTTGGTTGTGACCTTGCGATGCAGAAACATATCGTCTTCCCTTATGAAACAACTTTAAAATTGTCAAGTATTTTCTTATCAAAATGTTCTTAATTAGTGCCTGAACGGACACGAAATAGATGTATATAATCAGGCAGATACGAGGACGGGGTTAGGGCTTGATAAGTGATTATATAAAATCGAAAGGGGTTATCTAATAACCTGAAAGGAGGTGGTCATACCAGCTGCCCGTTCGAACCCACCAGGGTCACATCCTATTATTCTTATATTAGGGACGCCCGTCCCACACCAGAATTAGATAAGGGATTGAATTCATGAGTCAAAAACATAAAACAATTGGACCCTAATTGAGCGAAAGTCGAGGATGCTTCAGCTCCGCGGCGACAAGGGCACAGCCGTAGTAATTTACTGCAAGGCCTTGCCACAAAGGAGATGAGGTGTCATCGGCTTTCCCAACGGGTAAACAAAATGGGATTTTTTTTATAAATGAATACCTCTTCCATATATGCGTAATAAAAATGATATCGAATTCTCATCTTGTTTTAGCGGTTAAACATTGTAACTATTTTTCACATTTTGTTTACGCTCATTTGGGGTTGGACTACTCGTCAAGAGGTCAAATTCGCTCTTAGATCTTTGTGATTGATCCGGCAATTTTATTCAAACAAAGGGAAAGGTTACAATCCCCTGCCAGTCTTTTTTTCATACGCTCCATCACACTGCTGACCGTGCTGTCGCTGTTGATACCAAACTGCGCGCCGATTTCTTTTTTTAGAATAATTTTAACCTCTACGATTATCCGTTAATCACTGAACAAGCCCTGACCCCATGGACTATGCCAGGGAAGAGAAGAAACTGTGGGAAGATTTTTCTCATGGAATGATTATAGGGTCGAAGAAATTTGTTGACAGGGTCCGCAGCGTATATTTACCTGAAAAACTGCACAAAGAGATTCCTCAACAGCGGGATCTGGCCAAAAGCATCGACCCGATTGCCAAATTAAAAGAAGCCGCACGAAAGTTTGATTTTGACATTGATTATTTCAGACGGGCGCGGAGAATAACAAAAATAGATAGGGATGATCGTGATCTACTGTAGTTATCTGTCTGGAAAACAGGCGTGTGGACAAATGCTAAAATAGGCCGTTTATTTGGTATGACGTATTCCTCGTGTCAGTCATATCGTTAAGACGGGAACGCTCAGGATGGACCAGGACAATAATTTAAAAGAAAGATTCGATCAGGTTTATTCACTATTCAACGGGCTGTTGCCCAAATCAGAATGACACCACAAGCGGTGATTTTAACCGAATTCGTTGTCAATATAATCAAATAGTTACCGATCGGTCTCTGTATCAAAACACGGCAGAGACACAAGAATAGGGTTTGGGCAACAGCCCGTCAAGATGTGACACCATTTCTACACGTTCAAATAAAATGAAAATCAACACATGACATGGTACCATGCATCGGGATATTCGATTCGAAGTGGTCGTGACATGATGCTTCCTGACTATCATCCTCATTCAAATAGGTCAAGAGCGGACTTGACCCCTTTATGAACCCTTTATGACCCCTTTATAATTCTCCGGCGGCAACATTTACCGATTTCTTTTGGCCTTTGGCGACCTCGACAATTTTTGGTATCTTTCCAACCACCTTTACGAGTGCCGACTCCCCTGATTGATTATCAAACCTAACTTGGGCTTTGAAAAGCACCTCGACTTCCTCGAATGTATGGAGCAACGGTTTCCGATAAAATTCGTTGACCTGCACATCCGTGCCTTCAAGAACCTGAAAAGCGACCTCATGGGCAGGCAAATTCTGACGTAAAATCCCCTCACGGCCCATGATGAGTAATCCAGCCAGTGTCGGTCGGCGGACACCGTCAATGGAAGTGACAAGGCCCAGCGCACCGTCCAACTCTTCATCAGCTAAGGGTAGCAAAGATGTATCACCACCGTATCGACGAATCGACTCTCTTATCCTCTGACGCTCCAGGGGATTCAGATCATCAGTGGTGAGTGACGTCAGGGGAGTTGCAGAAGGATCGACAAGCCCCAAGCCGGATTGGCGTTGCATGAATTCATGCGGGTAAAAAGGCACAGCCTCTGGTTTTCCGGAAACCATAAGTCGACGACGCAACAGCAGGCCATCGGAAGTCGAAACGATGCCTCTAACTTTAGGCACCAGTATGATGAGAAACTCTTTTTTAAACAAATCGATGATTTCTGCTCTAACCGCCACGGAAGGGCTGGTTCGGTTTGCAATCAATGCGATCAGCCCGGCCGTATCCTGATGAGCCTGTTGCACCCCTGTCACAGTGCCGTCATCCTCAGCGCCAAGGAAAATAAGCCCGCCTTCGGTGTTGGCCATGGCAACGACTGCAGCCACAAGATCACGATCCGGCAAGCCCTTGACATCGCTCTTGAACTCGACCGTAAGCGTCTCACCTTTGGCTAGAATCTTCTTCAATTCGTGTCCATACATGTCCATTAGCGGTCTCACTCCAGCACAATCCGTACTTTCCCTGGTTCCTTACCCTTTCACAATATATTTAAGAAGCCAAATAGAAGAGCGGGACGTCTTTAAGTATTTCAGTTACTCAACCGTCAAACAATCTGAAACTTTGCATCACTTCGACTCGATCAGAATCCAAAAAATTGCCATTCACCCCCTGTTCTGAAAAGGCAAATGGCAGATATTTTGAGAGTTGCCCTCTTTTTAAGGTCACATTTTGTGACCATAAGGATTGATTTTCTTCTTTTGTCAGCTCAAACATAAAATCAGCAGGAAATCTAAGGTGTAGAGCAAATAACGACGACCGCCCCGTCCAGCTTTTGAGATGCCAGGTTTGCATCTCAAAAGTTCTGCTTCCTCATCCGTATTCGGTTATCTTGATTGTATGTTTTGTGCTTGCTTATTGCCGGTTTAATTTCATGTGTACCTTTTTCATATTTGGCCAATGTCTGTTTCAGATCTTGTTGAATCAGTTCTTTGAGTTGTTTTGGCTCCAGTACCTCGGCCTCCGGTCCCAGGCCCATGACCCACTGTTTGATCTCGTTCAGCCCGGCAACCTGTAAGGTCACCCTAAATGAGCGTAAACAAAATGTGAAAAATAGTTTAAGACGTTTAACCTCCAAAAAAAAGCTTAGAATTCAACATCATGTTTATAACGCTTGTATGGAAGAGATACTCATTTATAAAAAAATCCCATTTTGTTCACCCGTTGGGAAAGCCGATGACGCCTCATCTCCTTTGTTGCCAAGGGCTTGCAGTAATTGACTACGGCTGCACCCTTGCCGCCGCTGATATGAAGCATCCTCGACTTTCGCTCAATTAAGGTGTCATCTCCAGGGATTTGTCGGGCAATTTGCGTATGGTCTGGCTTTCGTGCCATATTTTTTCTTCCACATATCGGGCCCATCCGGGTGATATCCGGATTTTGACCGTGTAAAGATCATCATCGATCACCTTGAAGCTGTGACCCAGGTATTCATCCAGATCAAAATCAGGGGGGATCTGAAATTTTTCATCGGTCATGTGCAACAGTTTGATGCGATCGACCACAAACTTTCGGATTTCGTTTCGCAGATGGCACCGGGCAATGATGTAGATGCTCCCTTCGAAAAACCATATTTTGTACGGATCGATCTTGCGGCGGGTTTCTCTTTTCCTGTGAAGCGGCAGTTGTTCGGAATTTCCTAATAACTGAATCCTGCGGAAGCTCTCCGTCTGCAAAGATGTTTTTCAGGTGTTCATTGACGGTCGGAATCGTCACATCAAAGAGCTGAGCCATCAGTTTCTGTGTCAGCCAGATGGTCTCGTCTTCATATCGGGCCTCGATGCTCTGTTCGCCGCTTTGCCCGGAAAAAATTAGAAATTCAGCTGTACTGTTGCGGATCAGCTGCTTTCCTTTAACTTGTTTCTTGAGCTTTTTCATTGAATGTCTCCCCAGTGCAAATATCTGTCCCGGGACCAGCGCAGGTATTTCATCCTTTCTTCCCAGTAGCCGCTTTTTTCTCAGCCAGGAGTTCCCCGAATTTGCCGTAATTGACTTTTACACTGTCACATCCAGTCCAAAGATATTTTCATGTCAGCATAGTGCCTGAAAAGGGGATCAGATCTGCCTTTGACCCTTAGTTTTTAACACCACTTATTTTTAATCACCCGGATAACCGGCCAGTCACAGCGCATGCACCTATCATTTACCACCAGCATCCGTTTGGATACCCTGCCGATGAATAAAATCTTGGTCGGTTCAACCTATATAATCGTAAAAAGACCCCACATAGCTCCAGGAATTCTTGAAGCCTTTCAACCGTTTTTTGTGTTAAGGAGTTCGGACTGTTTGAAAAAGCGCGTTTCTTTCAAACCGAGCCTTCCCTCGGAACCGTGATCAGATATTTTCTATCCAGAACGCCGTTGGAAATAACCGCCCTTTTGCCCTTGCCTATATCGATTTTCTCCAGATCAAGATTTTTAAACCAGGGAAGATTTAATTTGTCGGCCATGAATAAAAACAAACGCTTAACCTTCACCTGTCCACAGTTTTCAAGCAATGTTTGAACTACTTTGGGACGCAGGCTCATCAGGCTTTCCATAATAAGGAGTGCTTCATCAAATCCCTGGACCGATGGTACGTAATATAGCATTTCCATTGCCGCCCGCTCGGGAGCCGACATCTTGATCGCCAGCTCTTTATGCACATACTTTGTAAAGCTTTCCTCAAGTCCAGGTGGGAATAGATTAGTCGCCTTAAATTGGATTTTCGCCCCCCACTCAAACTGGTTGAACCATTTTGGCAGACGTGTTTTAGAATCCCCATACAGAAAGCATTTGCTTTCAGCCGGTCGTCCATAATGGGCAAATCCTTTAAGTTCCAGCGCGGTACGCCCGCCGGCATGAACTGGCAGATTGAGCTGTTGTTGCAATGTATATAGTCCACCCAACCAGTCTACACGATCAGACGGCAGTTTGAATGCCCCGGTGCCGACAGATTCAAGCCAGCCGCTTCGCCGGTAACTTTTTATTAGATCATGATAGTAGCCGAGTCGAGATAGATAAGGCTGGGCATAAACAGTCCCGTGCTGCCACTGCCTCAACAGTTGGTTTAATTTATTTTTGGTACCCATAGTACCCAATTAATGAAATATATAAACCAAGTCAAGAATATAGTTTATATTAATGAAAATATTGGTACTGATAATACCAAAAAATGCTTTCATGTAAACTTAACAAGACAAGATAGCCCTTTATAAGGTTATCAGGTCTTCATTCTTCACTAAATATCTAAACATGTCAAAAGTGAACGGGCGGTTGCCCCTTGTCTTTCGGGATACGAATGTAAAAAACTCGGAAGCAGCTCGGAAGTAATTATCTTCCGAGTTCACTTGAGCCAACCACATCCATTAAGGATGGAGAGGATGTCCTTCAGTAATTCAAAAAGCCCCCAATGATAATCAGCCGGTCTTCTAACAACCCCAAGATTTGCGATCCGCACCTTCGCGTTCCTACGACCCTTGAATTTGCAGACCCAAAAAGACAAAACCCCACCTCTTTTTTTAAGAAATGGGGTTTCGATGTTCACTCCATAGCAGCCTCGCACTCTAATCGAGTTTTGACTCGATTAGATGTTATTCGTTATCAGTTGGCAGTTATTGGTTTTAGGTAAAATTTAAATCAACAAGACGAGGGAGACATGTTATTTCTTTCCTGTTTTCCTCCTGTAGGCCTTACTCTGTAAAAGCCATGGGTTTATATCGTAGCCCCATCCTGTCGCTTTTTGAGGTCACAAATTGTGACCTCAAATCCTCAAACTCATTTTCCGTACCTTCTTCCTTAAATTCAAAATAAGAAAGGAGGTGTTTTTTTATGAAAAATCAGAGAAAAGAGGGAAGTTCAAGATCAGCTATCAGCGATAATACACAACAGATTTTGAGATAAGCCCAATGCATTAAACCGGTAAACGGCTTTTTAAATCAAATGGAAATGAGGACGAGGGCGAAGAGGGCAATCATTACACCAACCCACTGTTGACGCAGCAGGCGTTCTTTCAAAATATACCAGGCCAACAAAACGGTTACCGCTGGATAAAGGGCAGCAAGAACCGTCGAAATATCCAACCGTCCCAACCGTGTGGCCAATGCGAAAAACCCGGCACCGCCTGTTTCAAATACCCCTGCCAGGGCAATTAATAAAAGCTGATTTTTAGCAGGGACTTTAGGCTGATTTCGTTTTAGAAGAAGAAGGGTCATCAGGCAAACTGATGAAAGCCTGCCGGCAAACAGCGGCCACAAAATGGCTTCATTACTCACCCTATCGATTAAAATAAAAAATAGACTGAAACCAAAACCGGCTAAAACCGGTAAATACAATTCATTGAATCGAATCTTCGAATCTCTGGTTGTGTGTGAGAGAAACCACACAGAAACCAGGGCTATTCCAAATCCATAGAGTTTTGTTGTTTTCGGGAGACCTTCATTAAATATCGCAAATAGAACTGGAATAACAGCTGTGACAATGGCGGATATGGGTGCGACAATCCCCATTCGACCCAGGGCGAGT
>Ga0255052_10001446_pt1 | contig 17826 bp, 11 predicted proteins | sample JV7_2_21_MG_FD_188632 | JGI IMG/M metagenome (GOLD analysis project Ga0255052, IMG submission 188632) | Seawater microbial communities from Jervis Inlet, British Columbia, Canada - JV7_2_21 | ecosystem: Environmental > Aquatic > Marine > Inlet | place: Canada: British Columbia | collected...
GCCAAGACCGGGCAGTTGCTCGTCGTCGGCCCCCGCAGGACCTTTGCCGTGCAGGGGTACCCGTCGAGGAATCTCCAGAGCCCGGAGTTTACGCCGGGCGATAAGGGCTATCTGCTGCTCGCCGATGACAACGACAACGAACCTGTTCTCTCCGACTATACTCGCGGCATTCCAAAGGGAATCGGCTTTACGAGGAAGGAACCTCCTGCGTGGTTCAAGTGGGTGCCCGTCCGCATTCGCGGCATGGTCCTGGCCGGCGATCATCTGTTCGTCGCCGGGCCGCCCGATGTAATGGATCCCGGCGACCCTATGGCGGCCTTCGAGGGTCGCAGCGGGGCGGTGCTGCGTGCTCATTCGACCGCGGACGGCCGTGCACTGACCGAGCAGGAACTGGATTCTCCTCCCGTATTCGACGGGCTAATCGCTGCGAGAGGGCGGTTGTACCTGTCGTTAGAGGATGGAACCGTCCTGTGCATGGGCCAAAATCGCTGACTGTTGGCACACTCGGCGTTATGGGGTCTCAGCATGGAACTGAATGTTCTGCGTGTGCTTGCCGATGCGAACGGGCTTCGATTCTTTAGTCAGTTTCGAGCCGACGATTGAAACATTCTCGAAGGTTACGTTGCTGACGTCATGCTCGGTATCCGCTCCTTCGAGCTGCACGAGATAATCACCGGGTCGGCCATCCAGCGTGATGTTCCTGAACCGAATATTGCTAACGTACCCCGGCACCTGCTTGCGCATGTACTGATTTACCACAGGGCGCAGGCGGATGAACTGTCTCTGGCCCTCACCGTGAATGCGGATGTCTTCGATCGTGATGTCTTGAAGCTTCATGTCCTCGCCCGGCTCGAAGAGAAACGGTGTCATCGTGAAGTGGATGATGTCGAGATTCCGGAGCGTTATGTTGCGCATGTACTCGGCGCGGCTCTCGTGCCCGAGCAGAAAGATGCGGGCCCGGTCGCACCAGAGAATGCAGTTCTCCACTGTGATTCGCTCGACGTTGCTGTTTCGCCCGCCAAAGTCGAGTCCCTTGAGCGCGACACAGTCATCGTCACTGCGGATGAAGCAATCGGTGATCAGCACATCCTGAGAATTGCACGGGTTGATCCCGTCGTCGTTCTGGACGCGGGAGTTGCAGAGCTTGACGTTCCGGATCGTCACATGTTGACAATGCTTCGGCACGATGGACCAATGGGACGAGCCGCGCAGTGTGATTCCGGTGATCTCGACGTTGGTGCTGTTGCGAACCGCGATCAGGTTTCCCACAGGACCCGTGCGCCACTTCCAGTCGGAGCCGTCCAGGATGCCTCGTCCGCGAATGCGAATGTTATTTCCTCTGACCAGCACCTCAGCCTTGACGACAGCTCCACCTGCGAGGTAAAGAGTCTGATTGCTCTGCAGAACAATCTTCTGAGGCTTATGCACTCCGGGACCAAAGTAAACGACATCCTCATCGCCGGGCCTCGGGACATCAGTCTCCAGAGGATTGGCAAACAGCAGCAGGGGGGCTTTGGTGCCGTCGGGTTCTATGCTGAGTTTGCGCGGCTTGTCCAAAGTCAGGACCAGGGTATGGTCATCCTTTAGCGTAGGCTGGATACCGGACGAGCGGGGTCTTATCACTACGTTCTTCAGCGACTGCTTGGATACGATCCGGACCTCGACGCGTCCCGCCATATCGAAGCTCGCAAACGAGTAATCGCCGCCGTAATCCCATTGCTTACCCGCGAATGGCGGATCGAGAACGCGGGCCATGTATGCGTCCACTTTCTGTCCACCTGCCTGTATTTCATAGTCGCTCGGCAAGATCTCGCCTGCCGGAGCCGGGTAAGTTACGACCTTCGCCTCGCTCGTGGCAGCGAAAACCATGCCCAGGATGCCAGCTACAACTCCAATTTTCGGTAATCCACGAGTTATCACGTGTGATTCATGTCGTGTCGTCGTCATGGCGCTTCTTGCTCCTGAGATTATCATAGGCTCTGTCGGAAAACTCGATCTGGCTTCGAGCGGCTTGTTTTCCGCCTGACTGTCCCGATGTACATCGGGAGCTGCATCAACGATACAACCAATATCGCCTGCTTCGCCGTCTTTGCCAGGCGAAAAACCGCTAGCTCTCGGGCCGACGACGGAGTTTTCCGACAGAGCCTAATATATGTCATCCGATGTCATGATATGGTAGCGTTATTCGAGAGATTTTCAAGCCTTTAGGGCACCTCTAATAATTCATTTTGACTGCAAACGGCTGCAATCGACTCTGGCTGCGTTGAAAGATCAAAATGCGTCCTCGATGGTGAATAGCACCACCTCCGGGCATTTTGATCTTCCGCCTTGCCAGAATCGATTTCGCTCGTTTTCGTCTGAAAAGCAATTATTAGAGGCACCCTTGAATGAATCTTGTGCTAATCCGCGTGCTTGACGCCGAGTACGAAAGCACAATAGAATGGTCAGCCAAGGCAGGCGGCGGACTTAAGCGCCGCACTGGCCGGCAGCGACAAGCGAAAATGAAGGAGACCAGTCCATGTCAGACAATTCGGTCAATCCCATGTATCGGCGTGATTTCCTGGAAGGTTTGGGCAAACTCTCATTGGGTGCGGCAGCCGTCGGTGGTTTCGGCGTTGGCGCGGCGCGTGCGCGGCAGCGACAAGCGAAGAAGGAGTGGAAACCTGTTTCGTCGCGGAAGGTGCGCGTCGGAATTGTCGGCTACGGCGTATGCCGTTTCGGGGCCGCCTTCGGCCTTCAGGATCATCCGAATGTTGACGTTGTAGCGGTCAGTGATTTGATCGGCGAGAGGCGCAATGCGTTGATGAAGGCCTGCCGGTGTGACAAGTCGTATGAGTCGTTGGAAGAAATGGTCAAGGACAAAAGAATCGAGGCGGTATTTGTCGCAACCGATGCGCCGAGCCACGCACGTCACTGCATCGATGTGCTCAGGCACGACAAGCATGTGATGACCGCTGTGCCGGCGGTGTTCGGATCGATCGAACAGGCCGATCAGCTCGTCGAGGCGGTTCAGAGCACCGGCCTGAAGTACATGATGGCCGAGACGAGCTGTTTTCGCCCGGATTGCTATGCCATGAGGCAGCTCTACAACGCGGGAGGATTCGGCCGGCTCATCTATTCCGAAGGAGAGTATTACCACTTCCACTCTCAGCAGATCGGATCATTCAAAGGCTGGCGCATCGGTCTGCCGCCCCTGTGGTATCCCACGCACTCCACGGCTTACTATGTCGGGGTTACGGGCAAGCGATTCACCTCGGTATTCTGCTCCGGTTCCAACTCTGGCATCCCGTCCTACGAGCCCGGCGCCAACAAATACAACAACCCGTTCACCGACGAGGTCGCTCTGTTCAAGACCAGCGAAGGCGGTTCGTCTCGAATGCTCATGTGCAAGGGTATCAACAAACTCGTCGCCGAGAGGGGCCGGGTCTTTGGCGAGAAGGGATGGATGGAGGGCACCGAATATCATGGTGTAGCGAAGGACATTCCCGATACGACTCGTCCACCGCTTCCACCCGGGATGCCCGCCGGCGGCCATGGTGGCTCTCACGGACAATTATCGAATGATTTCGTCATGTCGATTATCGAAGATCGGGAGCCTTTGGTGAACGTCTATGAGGCGATCGCGATGACCGTTCCGGGTATTGTCGCTCATACATCGGCACTGAGAGACGGCGAAACGCTCAAAATCCCACAGTACGCGCCGCCTGGAGCTTGAGGCTGCCCTGCTATCTGGCCGGTTGTTTTCGACGGCGTTTCGGCTTCTCCGGAACCGGCCCCGCCTGGCGTCTAAAATCGTCTTCGTGTTCTTGCCATTGCGCCGACATATAGCGGACCTTGTCCGGGTGCATCTCTGCCAGATTCTTTGTTTCGCAGCGGTCGGTCTTCAGGTTGTACAGTTCCCAGGGACCGTCTCTTCCTTTGGCCACTAGTTTCCAGTCGCCGACTCGAATCGCGCGGTTGTTCTGGTGGTGGAAGTAGATGAAGTCGTGTTTGATGGAGTTGTTTTTTGCGAACGCCGGCGCCAGGGACGTGCCCGGCAGGGGCTCGGCAGTTTTGCCGTTCCACTCGCCAGAAAAATCATCGCCTCCCGTCACGTCGAGGATGGTCGGAATGATGTCGATGAAGTGACATGGATCGTGACGCAGTTCATCGCGAGCGGCGACACGCGCCGGCCAGTGGATAATCAGCGGCGACGATGCACCACCTTCGTGGACCCATGACTTGTGCAGGCGGAAGGGTGTATTAGCCGCAGTAGACCAGCCGGGTCCGAGACACAGGTACGAGCGAGCCGATCCGAGTGCGGCCGACTTGTCATGCATGTCGCCGCGGATAATCTGCTCGGCGCTGGCGCCATTGTCGGAGACGAAAAAGATCAGTGTGTTCTCGAAGGCACCCATCTTCTTGATCTGATCGAGGACAAGTCCGATTCCACGGTCCATCCGGTCGATCATCGCGGCGTGAATCGCCATCTTCGTCGCCTGGAATCTCTTCTGCCGCTCTGTTAGCGTGTTCCAGGGTACGGCTCGGTCCGCTTCGCCCGGGCCAATCATTTCGTGCAATTTCTCCTTGGAGAAGTTCCAGTTTGGAATGACATCGGTGTCGAGCGGCGGCAGATCGCAGTTGATCAGCCCGTTCTTGCGCAACCACTTCCATCTTGTTTCGCGTACGACATCCCATCCTTCGAGATAACAGTCCCGGTAGCGGTCGATGTCCTCCTGCAAGGCGTGCAGGGGGAAATGCGGTGACGTGAACGCTAGATAACAGTAGAACGGTTTGTCACGATGTTTTTCGGCGTGCTCTTTGAGAAAGCCAGTGGCGTAATTAGCGATGGCTGTCGTAACATAGTGATTGGTGCCCTCTTCTACTGGAGGAAGGTTCTTGTCGTCCATCTCGTGTCGCTTGGGGCTGAAGAAGCGGTCGTGGTCGTGCAGAACGTAGGAGTGGTCGAATCCTCCATCCGCGATGGCTTTGGGCGCCCCCCTCAGATGCCACTTGCCGGACTGATAACATCGGTATCCGAGCGGCTTGAGGTAATGAGGGATCACCCGCGTCCAGACGGGGAGCCTCCCCCGGGGTGGATCCATCCGGACCTGTTGGGGGTAGTACCCCGTCAGCAGAGATGTCCGAGAAGGCCAGCATCGGCCGGTCGAATAGCATTGGGTGAACCTCAGCCCGCCGGCCGCCAGCCTGTCGATATTGGGCGTCGCGATTTCGCCGCCGTAGCAGCCGGCGTCGGAGAAGCCCATATCGTCGGCTACGATGACCAGGACGTTCGGTTTCTGTGCTCGCATTGGGCTGCGGCCCCTTCCGAAAGCCAGGCCGCTTAGACCGAGGGCCGAGCCCCATGCCATTGTTTGTTTTAGAAACGCACGTCTCGAAACGTTCACCGTTGCCATGCCAATACCGCCTTCCGTTGTATTTTTGTGAAGAATCAACTTGCCTCGTGTAACAGTCCGGTCAAGTCGTGATCAGATTCCATGTGCGGTCAAGTGAATCGACGGTTTCTTGTATCGCCGGGCCGTCGTCCATCTCGCGAAGCTCCTGGTCGAACGGTTCGCACTCAACGGGGCCGTCGTAACCGATCTTGACCAGGGCGTTGATGAAACCCTTCATGTCGATCACTCCGCTGGTGACGGGAAGTTGGCGCCGGTTGTCCATTTGCTTATCGACGTCGATGCCCGACGGGGCGTCGTTGACGTGAATGTGGACGACGTCCTTGCTTGATAGTTGGAGCAACTCTTCGACCGTGCCATGCGATGTGTACCAATGCCAGCTATCGAGCAGAATACCCACGTTGCCTGTGCCTATTGCCTCGGCCAGTTCCATCATTCCGATCTGGGTGCAGATGAACGGGAAACGGCTTCTCGCCCGGGAGGTTCTGGGCCCCACGAATTCCAGACCCAAACTGATGTCGCTGTCTTTGAGTATCTTTGCTATTTCGTGAAAGCGTTCCTTGAGCAGTTCGAAATGCCGCGGATACGTCAGTTGACGGTGGCCCGGCGTGATCCAGGTCGCCGTGCGTGTAACGCCCATTTGCCTGAGGACGCGCGCCCGTTTAGGCAGTTGCGAGAGGTCTCTCTCGAATCGGCCCTGATCTCGGCGAAACTCGACCGGCAGACCGCCTGAGCCATACCGAATGCCCTTTTCTTTCATTATCGCCACCCATTCGCGAATCTCGGAGGCGGACTTGTTCTCAAATTCCCCCAGGCTTGGGGTGATACTGTCGAAGCCGTATTTCACGGCATACTCCAGTGCCTGGCGCTGGTTGGCCCTGACGCCGATGTGACCGGTGCCCAGGTTCTTGTAGAATCTGACTCTGCTTTTTGTCCGCGACGCCTCAGCGGACGGCCCGGCAAATTGAATCCCTGCGGCCGCGGTAATCGCCGAGCGGCAAAACGCACGCCTGGACATCTGTTTCGATTGTTTCTGTTTCAGTTCGGTCATGCTCGTTTCTCCTGTCCGGTCCAAAAAATCAGTACGTATTGTTCGATGACACACTACTATAACGCAAATGCTCGGAATCTCAAGCCTCGATCGCGCAGGTAACCGCTGCTTGCTCAGCGTTCCTTCACGTCATAGCACCAGAGCTGGTCATGATAGCGCAGGTAAAGCCGACCGTCGTTCAGGACCGGATGCGCCCAGGCGTCGCGACGAATCCTGGCGACAGGCAGGCGAAAGCGTCCTGTAACCTCCAGGCCGTTCGGTTTCAGCAGGGCGACGCTGCCCCGTTCGTCGAGACAGTAGAGCCGGCCGTCGGCGTAGATGGCCGCTCCGGTGGAGAGGCCCTTGAGTTCGTATCTTGTCCGGCCCGTTTGCCAATCGAGGCCGAACCACCACTTCGACTTCTTATACCCGGCGGCGAAAAGCGTCCCGTCGATGAGGACGGCGGCACCTGTCACGGTGTCCAGAGATGAAGTCCATACGTGCTCGGCGCTCATGGCCGCACCGTCAGAGGCGAGACGGTAGAGTCTGCCATACTCGGCATAAGGAGTCACGAAGAACACCTGACCGGAGCCGTACACGGGAGTCGATATGTTGGTGCCAAACTGGTTCTTCAACGGAACCGTCCAGAGGAGCTTGCCCGTATCGGCGTCGACGCCGAAGCCGTGTACCGCCGAGCAATTGGCAATCACCCGACGTCCGGCATATCTAAACAGGATCGGCGAGCAGTGTGATGTGCGATCGCCGCGCGGCTCGGTGGTCCATACGGTCCGGCCGTCACGTTTGTCCAATGCGGCCATAAGGGCTTTCTTGCCGCCGGGTGTGACGATGACACGCGGACCGTCAACCAATACGCATTCGCTCAGCGCCCAGGTGATGTTCTTGGCGGCGAATCGTTCCAGGATGTTAACGTCCCAAAGCTCGGTGCCCGAGGCTGCGTCCAGACAGACGACGCGACCGTGTGCATTCATATTGTACAACCTGCCCTCAGAGAACGCGCAGCACGCGCGCGCCCCGGGGTAGGGACCTTTCCAGGCTCGTCCGTTCCTTGTTCGCCACTCGGGATTTCCTTTGAGGTCGAAAGCAAACACTACCAGGTCATCGCCCGCATCGCCTGTGATGAACAGTTGCCGGCCGACAATGATCGGTGAGGACCATCCAGTGCCAAGACCATCGATCTTCCACAGCAGTTCGGGCTCGCCTTGGGGCCAGCTCGACAGCAGATCCTTTTCATCTGAAATGCCGTCGCGGCGAGGGCCGCGCCACTGAGGCCAGCCCGATTCGGCCGAAGCAATGAGTCCGTCTCGGACCGGAGCTATTTTGGAATACGACCCTTCCACTGTAAGGGCCAAGACTGCCAGCAGGCACATGGTCATCCGGGGCGCCGGATGCAGCGGCGGCTGGCCTTTACGATCGAGATGCTGACTCATTGTATTTGGATGACTATTCTGCATAACGCTTATCCCCTCTTGATAGAGGTGAAATTCAGTGGTTAGAATTATACCTTGCGGCCGCACTGACCGCAACAGTTCTCAAAAGGGCAATGTTCGGCAGTCATACCTCCATGTGGTGAAGGCATTTGCGCAACACCAGTCATTCCGCCACTTGCGTCTCGATATCTCCGGATAGCCTGCGGATCCTGTCAATTGCGTCATTAACATATGCTCTGGCTGTCGCATCGGCGACACCCATTGTCTTTGCTATCTCTTTCACTTTATGACTGTCCAGGTAGCGCAGGGAAACTGCCTCAGCTTCGGTGCATGGCAGCCACTTTTCGATGAGTTCGAGAGCTATCTCAGCTTCTTCGGCCTCCTGGAGAATTTCTCTCGGAGTCTTCTGACTGTCAGGGCGATTGGAACGTTTGGCGTACTCGCGCATATAAGCCCGGTATTTCATCATCCGGCGGGTGGCGTCAACGATGTCGTTGGTTATCGCTCTGTACAGGTAGCCTTTGATGTTTCGAAGGCCTCTGGGCAAAGGCTTGGAAATCAGAGAAATGAAGAAATCCTGGAACAAGTCTTCAGCCAGGTCTTTGTCCTGGACGTGTGAACGAATAACAATTCTGATGAAGCCCCCGTGATCGTCAAAGATCTTGGCTGCGGCGGCCACACGATGTTCAAGGCAGTTAGAGTTGGAGTTCTGAAGGGTCATCTACGCTCCACTTCACGATCACTCTCGAAAGGCACCCAAAAGAATACAGAGGAAAACGGTGCCTCACACTCACACTTCAAATCGCATCGAGTATACCAGAATGGTTTGCCGATGCAATAAAAACCTTCGTTTGGGTCGATTCCGAAAAGGATGCCTTCCTGAGCGTTCCCAAATCGGCTATTTACGGGCAGGCAAAACCTGACCTAATCTGGCTGGACTCGCCGAACAAAACATCAATCATCCGGGTCATGAGCGATATGGTGAAGGCTTCCTGGTCGGGTCCGATCCACGACATGGTGCCTCGCTCGTATCCGTAGCCGCCATTCTCGTCCTTGTCGTAGTAATATTTGTCGGGCGAGATATATCCGGCGTAGTCGCCGTTGAAGCTGAGGATCCAGAGATCACCAACGCGATTCTTCAGTTGGGGCCTCAGGTCCACGCTGATTTCTCCACAAAAGTCGGCCGGCGTACCTACCAATGCGACGTCCCCGATGCGTACGGCGTGCATCCAACCGTCATTATCAATGCCGAGGATTGGAAACAGAAACTTCGACACGCGCCAATTCTCGTTGAGACGCAGTTGGAAGGGCGGCAACTGTATGGCAAATCCTACCGATGCGACGTCCACCTTCTCCTCGAACAAAGTGGCATCCGCCGCCGCTTCCAGCACCTTGGCCGCCAGCGCAACACCCATGGCGCGGCAGCGGTCGAAAGGATCGTTTCGGTCGGGGGCCCGGTGGCTCATGCTGCCAACGGCTCCGCCGAGATAAATCGCTTCGGCGCCAGTTTGTTTTGCAATGTGGCGCACAAGGAATCCGGGATATTCACCCGTGAACTGCATGTTGTCTGCGCCGAGAATAGTCGGATGTGCGGAGTAACTTACCACAAAGCAGCGATCTCCATCTTCTTGCTCGATGAGCATATAGCTGAGTTTGCTGTCGACCGCGGAGTCTTTGCGGGTGCGATTCCTGATATACTCAGGAGCATCTGCACCGCCATGTGTCATTTTGGCCGGCTCGAGTGACTGGGATGCCTCGATTATCGCTTCTGTGAAGGCGTCGGTCAAAAAAACTGGGATATTCGGATCGTATGGCCCGTTGAAGAGTTTCGATGCAATCCCGGGGGCATACCCGCCCGGACCTGAGTGATTGTGGCTGGCATTGAAGAGAATATCATTAGCCGTCAGTGACGTCTGCTGAGAGACACGGGCCCGAACCATCTCGGCCACGTTCTCAGGGATGATCAGCATATCGGCCCCGACAATCACGGCGGTCTCGGCGCCGTCACTGACGGCCAGCGCTTTGACAAAGATTTCATCATGCACGCCCGTCGACGGTTTGCCTTTGCGCGCGCCGAATCCGGCCAAAGGCGTACCTACCGGCGGTGTGATTGAACGCGAGCCCCAGCCCGCCTGGAACCGGGCAATCGCCGGATCATGGGAGAGCCGCTCGCGGTGTCGATCAATTTCTGCGAGTGCCTTTCGGTAGTAGGATTTATCTTCGAAGCCGCTCTTGTATGTGGGCCAGGGTCCCACAATTGTGACAACGGTTCCGACGAGGACAGCAACGAGCGCCGTTGCCAAAAGCAGAATTCTCCGTCTTCGCGTCATTTGTTTGCAGGCGTCGTCATGTTCTCAAAGCTCCCAGCCCCTCCTGTATTGTCGGGTCAAATACTTGTTTGCTTCCGGAAGGTTGGTTATCTTCATAGTCGCGGAGTCATAATCCACTCTTCGTCCGGCCCTCAGGGCTACAGCTCCGAGGTTGATGGTTTCGGTAACCGGGCCTGCAAACACGAAACTTCCGGGTGATTCCTTCTTGTTCTTGATTGAAGTCACCCATGTGTCGGATCTTCGTCGCCGGCTGTCTTGCGGAATTTCCTTTTCCCCGGCATACGCCCGCATCTTCTTTTCCGGGATAATCCGGGGTTCATTACCGTGAAAACTGGCCAGAATCTTGCCCTTGTCGCCCACAAACATCATTCCTTCGCCTGACAGCGACTCGTTGTCCGCCTCTAGCTCTTCGGGCACGAAGGGCTTCATGCCTCCGTCGTACCAGATAAGATCAAAAGCAGGCAAGACCTTTTGCTTTGGGAACTTGAACCGGATCATACAGGAGTGGGGGAAGGCCACGTTATTGTTCACCGGCCGGCACACCTGATCGACGATTGTCCGCGTAGTTGTTCCATAGGCCTCGGCGCTGATTGCCGGGGTCTCTATGCCAAGGGTCCTGAAGAGGGGAAACAGACTGTAATGTCCCATATCCGCGATACTGCCGCCGCCGAAATCATACCAGCCGCGAAAGACGTTGTGGGTGTAGTTCAGGTGATACGGACGATGCGGCACGCACCCCAGCCACAGATCCCAGTTGAATCCCTTCGGTATCGGCTGTGTGTCCGTGGGGTTGGATGTCCACTGGGGCCAAACGGGCCTGTGCGACCAGTTATGGATTTCCCTGAGTTTGCCGATCGCGCCGTCCTTGATCCATTTGAGTGTCAGTTTGTTTCCGGATCTGTCGCTCCAGGCAAGGAAATGCGTTATGACTTTCTTGCGGCGGGCCGTCTCAATGGTGAGCCGTCCTTCCGAAATCCTGTTGGCGATTGGCTTGTGGGTGATGACATGCTTTCCTTTCTTCATGGCGGCAATGGCTACCGTAGCGTGAAGATGGTCAGGCGTCATGATCTTTATGGCGTCGAGGTCTTTTTCCTGATCGAGCAGGTCGCGGAAATCCTCGTAGGAATTACATCCACGGTATTTTCCGGAAGGCAAGTTCTTGGCGTAGTACTTTTGCACGTACTCTTGGCCTATGTCACGTCCGCCGGGGATACCTTCGATACCTGCCCCCCAGGTGGGGTCGCCCAAAGTCTGGCGGATGCCGTTTCGGATACCATTCGAGGACCAGTCAATGTAGTTGGTGGTAAATTTATTCGGATCACATACGGCGACGACCTGCAGGTCCCGGTTCTGGAGCATGCCCGGCATTTCGCGAAGACCTTGTGTGCCGCATCCGATATTGGCCACGGTTACCTTATCACTTGGGGCCACGTTGTTGCGGCCTCCCAATACATGCCTGGGAACCACTGCAAACGCTATCGACGAGACGGCTGCAGAGCCAAGTAATTCACGACGGTTCATATCTCTTTTAGGTTTCATTTTGAAATCTGTGCCTCCAAAAAATTACTTCCTCATTTGTCCATAAGGGTTCATACTGACAGAAATGAAGCCTTTTCACAAGCGAAAATATCGAAGGTTGCTTACGTTTGTTTTTCTTGCGGCCGTTTGCCTGGTGCTCATCGACCCGGCTCAATTCCTGGAAAGCAGGACGGGGCCGAAAGTTGTAGCGTTCGTCATCGATTCGGCTTCCAGTATGATGACCGAGGAACGAAATATCTTGCAGCTATTCGAGGACCTCACTCACGGTCAGGTGGTTTGCGATATCCTCAGAAGAAACGGTCAGCCTGATGAGCTTCGTTTCTACGATGTTGACGACCTGCGAGGCAGCGTTGACAGCGAGCGCTATCTGCATGCTCTTACAATGGTGAGCAGTTACCTCCGAGACAGGCCGGACGATCGGGTAGTGATAAACATAAGTCTGGGCTCAAGTTCTCCCAAGCGGCCCGAGAGTGAGCTTATCAGAGAGATTGTTAACCGGGGGGGCATTGTGGTGGCAGCGGCGGGCAATGACGGTTTGAAGGATTCGAGCTACCCGGCGGTTTTGGATGGAGTTATTTGTGTGGGCGCCTCCGGTGGCGGAGTTCGAAAGGACTATTCCAATTACGGCGACGTGGATATTTTCGCCGACGGAAGTTACCGAACAACGCAGAGACTTGTACTTCCCTCGGACACCGGAACCGAGACTCATGCCCGCACGGTCAACCTGAACGGGACGTCTTTTGCTGCTCCGAAGGTGTCAGGACTAATTGTGAGAATGCTCAGGCTGGACTCGACTATTGAGAACCGGCGGATCCTGGATATCCTGGAAAACACCTCAGACGATGTGCTCGGTTTTGAGCAGGGTTCTGTAAATAGCCTTAACGCCCTTGCTGCGGTAAGCGAAAAATACGCCGTCCTGAGGAGGGCAAGACAGGTGTTCTTCCTGATCTTCGAAGGGCTGTGTATCATCGCTCTGTTTGGCGTCGGGCTGCTCATCGTCATTCCCATGCCGGAATTTCTGTTCAGGGTGACTTTGCCCTCTCGCTGGGAGGCTGTCAAGATGAGAAGAATTGACAAGATAATGAGCAGTGACAGAAGACATCCCAGGGACATCAAGTACATCGTAAATTGCCTGTTTCCGGGCTATGCCCGGCTCTTTGATAGAGCGAACAGAGCCTTGTTGAAAATAGATGAACCGGCGGTAGAATATTTGATACGAGCCTATCCATACAAACCGTCTAATGAGTTTGGGGATTTCCAGAGTTGTATATACGAGCTTATAGAAAAGATCGGCGGAGAAGAAGCCGAAAAGTTCATCCGGTCCGAACGAGGATGCCAGGATGAGATTTGCGAGCCGGATTCTTGCTGTCGAAAGTATAGTGCTCCCGACTGAGAATTCCCGTTATTGCGCGGGTAAGCGGCTTTACAATAGCAGGTTATGGTTTTGCTCGCGGGAATTTAGTACCCTGAAGGGTATAAATGAGTGCAGAAAGGGACGAGTCTATGTTTAACAAGCGTGCGAGCTGTCACATCTTGCTAATGCTATTTCTTGCCGGCACCGCATCCGGACAAGGCGTTCAAATGAAACCGTTCACCGTCGATTGGCGCGATAATGCAAATTCGCTTGTCGATCTTTCCTTTCTGCTCGAAACTCCGGCGGGCAAAGACGGTTTCATCCGAGTCAGGAACGGCCACTTGACTAAGCCAAATGGTGAACGTTTTCGCATTTGGGGAGTCAACTTCACGGGCGCATCGTGCTTTCCGTCGAAGGAAGACGCTCCGGTAGTGGCCGAACATATAGCCCGCTTCGGCATCAACTGTGTCAGATTTCACTTTCTCGATTCCAATTGGTCGGCCAGCGTCTTTATAGAGGGCACCGACGACACACGAGCCCTGGATCGGCAGCAACTCGACCTATGGGATTACTTGGTCGCCGAGTTGAAGAAGCGCGGCATCTACACCAACATCAATCTGAATGTCGGCCGCAACTATCGCAAGGGCGACGGCGTCAAGGACTATGAATATCTGGGACTGGCAAAGGTCGTGAATTATTTTGACCGGCGCGTTCAGGAACTTCACAGGGAATATGCTGAGCAGCTTCTGACCCACTATAATCCCTATACGAAATCACAGTACCGCTATGAACCGGCGGTTGCGACCGTCGAACTTGTGAATGAGAACTCCATTGTCGAGGCCTGGTTCAGCGACAGGCTGCTCGGGAAGAACACCAAGAAACGTCCCGGAACGTGGACCGATATCACTGCCTGGTATGCGAACCAGTTGACCGAGAAGTACAACGCGTGGCTCACCGATCGCCTGTCTTCGGTTGAACTAAAGACATTGCGCAAGTCTGTCCTGGGCGCAGTCGAAGGAATGACCGGTGTAGGTGCGGATGAGTTTGTGCCCCGTTTGACAAGAGATCAGTTCGCGGCTGCTCCCAAGAAGAGGTTTCACCTGGAAGCTACCTTCTACATGGAACTTGAGCGCGACTATTTTGAAACAATGTACAGTTTCCTGAAGAAAGACCTGGGCGTGCGGTCATTGATAGTCGGCACGAGCGATCACAATCATGGCAAGACCGGCTATCCTTTGCTGGCTTCAACATCGCGGATGGACATTGTGGACGGTCATGTGTATTGGCAGCATCCGCGGTATTTCACCGATCCCAAGACCAATCGGAGGACTTTTTCCATAAGGAATACTCCGATGGTCAACGATCCTTACAACTCTACGGTAGTTCAGCTTTCTCGCTCAGCAGTCGCGGGCATACCGTACACTGTCTCGGAGACCAATCATCCCTTCCCCAACGAATACGCTTGTGAAGGCATCGGAATACTCGCTGCCTACTCGGGCTTTCACGACTGGGACGGGATCTATCTCTACACGTTCGAGCACAAGAACCCCGAAGAATGGAGATCGAAGATATTGGGGCACTTCGACATTCGTCCGGACCCCGTAAAGATGAGCAACATTGCCGGCTGCGCAGCGATGTTTCTCAGAGGCGACGTTCGCCCGGCACTCGAGACGGTCCGAAGGTCGTTCTCGATCGACCAGGTGCGCGAGGGCATCCGGCTGCCCTATTCCGAGCGTCCCTATTTCACACCCGGATTCTCACTGGCAATACCCCTTCGACATGCGACGCGAATAGCCGGTTTTGATGATCCGCAGGGGCAAGATACCAAGGCAGGCCGCAGCAGTCCCACTGTCTCCGACACGGGTGAGCTGGCATGGTACCATTCTGAGCAGACAAAGGGATTCGTAACGGTCGAGACGGAAAGGTCACAAGCGCTAATCGGTTTTGTAAAAGGCCATGACTATGAGTTGAAAAATCTCTCGGCGACAGTGGAAAACGAATTCTGCTCGATAATCCTCACCTCTCTGGACGGTCAACCCATATCTCGCTCGCAGCGTCTGCTTCTTGTCACGACGGCCCGGTCGGCCAACAGCGGCATGATCTGGAACGAAAAGAGGACAACCCTGTCCGACTGGGGATCGGCGCCAACTGTTATCGAACCTGTCAAAGGAAAGATAATCCTTCGAAACCTGGAGCCAGCGCAGCGAATTGAGGCTACCCCTCTCGATGGTGCGGGCAAAGCACTGGGAGACTCGGTCATTGCCGGCAGCGCAAAGCGAGAATTCGTGTTGACTGTCGGAGAGCAGCCAACAACATGGTACCTGGTGAAGATTCAACGGTAGAAAGTTTAATGGGTGAATGAATGAACTCGTATGTTAACACTCAGGAGACACGGATGATTTCAAGAAAAGGGGCAGTAATCCTTGCAATGCTTTGCCTGACAACACAGGTAATCGCCAACGACGGCATTATCATTCGCAAGAATCAACGGACGCTGGAGAAGATCGAACGTACCTATTCGCAAATCCCACCGGTCCGATACAGCGCTGCGTCGAATCGGTGGAAGAACCTGGCTCGCACCAGAGACCGTCTGGTCAAAGGTGGGATTTTGCGTGTGGTCATGCTCGGTGACAGCATTGTCAACGATACAAGCCGGTCCTGTTGGAATCTTCTGCTCGAGAGATCCTTCCAGGCATGCAAGGTGGAGAAAGTCACATCTGTTCGCGGTTCAACCGGCTGCTGGTGGTATAAGGAGCCCGGCCGTGTGCGAAAATATGTCCTCGATCACCAGCCGGACCTGGTCATTATTGGGGGCATAAGCCATCGTGGCGATGTAGATTCTATCCGGGACGTCATCGGTCAAATCCGAGCCGGCTCCGATGCGGACATCCTCTTGATGACCGGTGCCTTTGGACGCCTCGACCCTTGCGACGAGAGCCAGTGGAAGACCATTGGCGAACCTGATCATTACAGCGTCTACCGCAAAGGTCTGGAGAATCTCGCCCGCGAGGTCGGGGCGGCGTTTCTCGACATTGAGTTTGCCTGGGGCAAGTACATCCGTCAGTCCGGCAGGGATCTTGAGTGGTTCAAACGGGACGCCATTCACGCCAATGAACGTGGCGAACAGATTCTCGGGCATATTCTTGCGACGTATCTTTCGCCGACCACTTGTCCTTCGTTCGTTCTCTCTGAGCACGGCTGCGGAAGGGCAACGGCATATTCTGAATTCAATAAGATTGTTACTATCGGCGGCAAGACCCATGTGTCGTGGCTGGACTCGAAGGACGGTCAGTTCCTCGTGCGGATACGGACTTTTGACCGGGACGCGGCGAGCTGGTCGCCGACATACACTGTTGGTCAAGCCTACGATAATCACGGCGGACCTTCATTGACATCAGACAGTTCAGGATTTCTTCACATCGTCTATTATCCGCACCATCACCCTTTTCGTTATCGCCGGTCTGTGCGGCCCAACGATGCCTCGGAATGGACCGAGGAAATTCAATTTGGGAAAACTTGCACGTATTCGTCGCTCATTTGCATGCCTGATGACAGCCTTGTCCTTGCCTGCCGTGAAAGCACAAAGCAACGCTGGCTGCTGAATCTGTATGAGAAGCCACGAGATGGTGCATGGCAGGGTCCGCGGACAATCCTGCACGGACAGTCCCCGTCGGGTTACACTCGCTGGCAGGCGGCATTGGCTCTGGGCTCGGACAACAAGACGATACACATGAGCTTCATGCTCTACGAACAGGCCATAAGGAAGGTCGGATACGCGGTGGGTTACCTGCGATCAACAGACCGGGCCGTTACGTGGCAGCGCTCCGACGGCACGCCGGTTGAACTGCCGGCTACGCCCAAGACCATTGATATTGTCGCCGGGGCTGAAACTGTTGACGGACCGGCCAACTTTCGCCCGGGTAACATCGCAGTAGACCCTAACGGCGTACCCTGGCTGATTTACTGCCGCATGGACCGCCAACCCTTTGAGACGTGGATTGCTCGGCCTGATCCGGAGAGCAGATGGCACAATATTTCGTTGTTGGCCGCTGTTCAACGGCAATGGCCCGACCGCGGGGTGAAAACGCCCGGCAGCATCGTGTTTGGCGCCGACGACACGATGTATGTGGTAGTGACCACGGTCGACAGCAGCATCGAAGATGAAACCGCCCAATGGGGCCATCCGTCGGCTGAAATTGCTCTGCTGGTTTCCAGAGATCGGGGCCGAACGTTTGAGGTGTTCGGGATTTCCTCGCCCGATTCGACGGCTCCGAACTGGTTGCCCAATCTTGAACGGCCCACCAACCAACAGCCCGTAGACATCCCCTCGCTAATATACACGCATGGTCTCAGAGGCAAGACCAACAAGGATATAATGAGCAATCATGTGGTCTGGTGTGACCTGGCAGGTCTTTTGGCCCAGGAACGATAGCCGCCCTTCATACGCGTGCCTTTGGTCCGACCGCGGCTAATGCGGCGAGTGCCGGAGCAGTTCATAAAGCTGGCGATAGTAGCCGTGGCGCAGCATGAGTTCGCCATGTGTCCCTTCATCCACCAGCTCACCGTGGCGCATCACCAGGATGCGGTCTGCGTGCCTGATGGTGGAGAGCCGGTGGGCGATCACAATGCTCGTACGGTTGTGCATCAGCTTGCCCAGCGCATCCTGAATGAGGACCTCCGTGGCTGTATCAACACTGGCGGTGGCCTCATCCAGTACGAACAGCAGTTCCGG
>Ga0255052_10001447_pt1 | contig 17824 bp, 14 predicted proteins | sample JV7_2_21_MG_FD_188632 | JGI IMG/M metagenome (GOLD analysis project Ga0255052, IMG submission 188632) | Seawater microbial communities from Jervis Inlet, British Columbia, Canada - JV7_2_21 | ecosystem: Environmental > Aquatic > Marine > Inlet | place: Canada: British Columbia | collected...
GCGAAGCACGGTACGGCTTACCATGTCGAAAAACTGGTCTCCAAATACCGCCGTGTCGAGCGACTGAGAGACGCCGAGGCCGCATGCACGGCGTACGACAACCGCCAATTGAATTATCACTACGATTCCGATGGTTGCCTCGTCATCAAGGGCCGTTTTCCGGCCGAACAGGGTGCGCTGATTGTCAAAGCACTTGAGATGGCGATGGAGAAGAGTTTTGTTGGAGCCCGCTCCCGTCAGGCGGGATCGAGACATGCGGGCGATTCATCGCGGCTGAAGCCGCTCCCACAAGAAAACGAGGAGCCTAAGCCAATTGCCACCCGTCGTGCCGATGCTTTGGCCGAAGTTGCCGAAACCTATATGAACTCAGAACCCGTTCCCAATGCGACTGCCGACCGATATCAGGTTGTGGTTCACGTTGTGGGAGCGCCCGATGGGTGCGATACATCGCGGCTGAAGCCGCTCCCACAGGATGGGGCGCTCCTACAGGACGATCCGCATATCGAAGATGGCCCCCACGTTTCCGCGGAAACGTCCCGGCGAATCGCCTGCGACTGCTCGGTGCTAGGCATCAAGGAGGGCGAAAACGGTGAACCGCTCTCGATAGGGCGCAAAACGCGAGCAATTCCGCCGGCAATGAGGCGCGCACTGCGGTTCAGAGACGACGGATGCAGGTTCCCAGGCTGTACCAACGACAGATTCGTGGATGGACACCATATTCAGCACTGGGCTGACGGCGGGGAAACGAGTCTCGATAACCTCGTCTTGCTATGCCGGCACCATCATCACCTCGTACACGAGGGTGGGTTCACGTGTGCGAAGACAGACGATGGTGAGATCCGGTTCCAGGATCAGCGACAGGAGCCGCTGCCGGAATGGTCCATCTTGCCGGCGATCGGTGATGACGACATCAATGAATGGTTGGATCGCCAGTTCTTCGAAGATGGCACTGAGCCCGAAGCCTGTAACGCCCAGTGGTATGCAGGGGAGCGGATGGACTGGCATATGGCGGTGTCGGCGTTGTTCTGAAGCGACCCTCAATCGATAAACGACTGGCCATCCAATTGTCCGCGGATTGCCGGCGGCATTTCCAGTTCGAGGTGCGTCACGATGGAAGGCAGAATATCGACAACGGCGGGCCTGTCCGTGAAATGATCATTCAGCTTATCGCTGTTGGTCACGATCCAGGTAGTGCGCTCCCGTTCGGATTGACCGCCGTGGCCCTTTCCTGTGACGGAGTCCCTGCCGTGATCCGTCGTAACGACGATCAGCCAGTCTTCGTTGTGCGCCTCCTGCCGTTGCTTTATGGCAGACCATATCTTGCCGATGTTGCCGTCTATGATGATTAGTGCTTCAACCTGCTCGGGACTGTCGCCAAACGCATGACCGACGTCATCGGTAAACTCGAGGTAGACCCACGACAGGTCTGGGCCGACGTCTGCAACGTAGCGGGCTGCCTCGTCGCTCACGTGTTCGTCGATATTTCGAATATAGGTTCGGAGCTGGTCGTGTGGAAACCGGTCGGTATCGTGCTCGAAGCCGTCGAAGTGATAGTCGAGCTTGTCCCCGCCGGCTTCCGGCAGCCCGTCACCGACCAGCTGCGTCCGGTTCTCCTGCCAGGTCGAAAAAATCGCGGTGTGCAATTCCGCATTATGTGTTTTGGCGATCCTGAATATGTCCCAGTACCGATAGTCCGGATCTTCGATGTCGTTATCGTTGACGTTGTGCTTGTTACCCCAGGTTCCCGTTATCAGGCTGTTATACCCGGGTGCGGACACCGTCGGGGTCTCCGAGAGTGCGCCGATCTCGCCACCGACATACGACCGCGCATAGCCGCCTTGTCCTGCAATGTCGTCCAGGATTGGCGTATGCGTCCGTTCGAGGACATCCGCGGGGATGCCATCGGCAATGATGAATATCGCTTTGGGTGTTTTTGTAAGTGATCTTCCGCCGCCGTTACACGCATTGAGCATAATGACAAGAATCAGGCCGCCAATGAGATGGCCAACGGTCCGCTTGATTGAAAATTTGTCGTTGTTGCGCATTCAGGGCGTCCGGACTTGCGGGTGTTCCTTAAAAGGGTATCACTTCACCGCGATTCGCCGGCTGTTCGTACCTGCCAGTCCGACCAGGCGAACGGCAGGTAGAGCAGGGCAAACATCAGCAGTGCCACGAACTCACCCGCCAGCAGGTACCAGGGCCAGGGTCCCATCATATCCAGCAGGCTGGCCGTCACCGGTTTGCGCAAGGTGTACACGTAGTTACTGCCTATCAGGACATTGATGCCGGTGACCACAACCAGGTACACGTTGCACAACAGCATCGTTTTCCAGAGAGATCGCCACGTGGGCCGGTACCCTTCGATCGTCGTCATGTAGACCATCGCAATCACGATCAAGCCGTGAGCGAACAAGGTCTGGATTGCCCGAAAATGGGGCAGGCCGTAAATGCCCGCGTCCGGTGTCAGCATTGTCTGGATGGCGCCAGCGAGGCCAATGAAGAAGAGAATCTCGTAGGCGCGGAAGCTGCGTGTCAGCAGCACGTAGATTGAGCCCCAAACGCTGATGGCACAGAGGTGCAGAGGCAGGTGTTGCTGGATGCTCCACGCGCCGTTGAGCAGGTGCCAGCCGTGCCACGAGATTTCGTTCAGTAGGGCCACACCTGCGATAAGCAGCCGGACGCGACGCCTGGCTTCCTCGCCGGGATTCCGCCAGCCCCAGATCAGAAAGGCGGTAGCGGCAGCGACAATGGCCAGGGATATCAGATGGCCCGTACCGAACAGATCAAAGGCGGGGCCGTTGTAGTGATAGTCGAAATACTGCTGCATATGTCTTCAGCAAGGACAGACGCGACCCGCACGTCGGCAGTCGCGCATCCCTCTTTGACGGGGACTTCGCCCGAGTATAGGGGCGGGGATGGTGCGGTGCCAGACGCGGGCACCCGGCGGAACAATCGGAAAAGGACTTTGTAGGAGCGGGCTCCCGTCAGGCGGGATCGAGACATGGGCGCGATCCATCGCGGCTGAAGCCGCTCCCACAGGGTGATCCTCATATCGAAGACGGGCCCCACGTTTCCGCGGAAACGTCCCGGCGAATCGCCTGCGATCGGGAATCTTTTTTGCTGATTCTGTCAAGGGTGATGTGATTCACTGGACGCATGAACAAAGACACAGCAAGAACAATCGCTGACGTGCTCACGTGGGCCCGGGTCGTAAGTGTCGTGCCGATAACCCTGCTGGCCTGGTATGAACTCAAGTGGTGGGTGTGCGCGATCTATATCGCCGCCGCGCTGACGGATCTCTTTGACGGCCTATTTGCGCGTCGCGCATCACCGCCGGCGACAGATATTGACTTCGACGGTCTCGCCGATCTGCTCTTTTCTGTCATGACCTTGCTTTGGCTGTGGCTGCTGATCCCCGGATTTTTCCAAGAGTACGGGCTTTTGTACTTTCCGCTGCTGGTGTTGCTCGAGATTTACGTGATCTCGGTTCGGATTCGCTATCCCTGGTTGACCATTCCACATCTTGAATTTGGTCGTTACGCGATGGCCCTGTTCTTTGTCCTGCTGCCGGTCTTGATCATCTGGGGCGACGTAAGCTGGTTCGTCCACCTGGTGTTGATCCTCGGCACCGCTGCCCTGATTCAACTTACCTGGGCCATCGCCAGCCGCGTTAAGGCCGGGCAGGCTGAGGAACCAGGCGCTCCATGCTAGGCGCAATCGTGGGGAAAACACTGGTCGTCGGGTGAAACGCGTACCAGGCGAACCAGTAGACGATCACGGTGGGCACCTCTTCGCCACTGGCATCGAGTACGCGCGCGTAGGCCTCCCTGTTATCCCATTCGATCGTTAGCTCTTCGCCGCCGACGATGTCGGTGAACGATGCCTGACTGTTCTTGCGCAGCTCCTTGAACGGGTAGGCCTTGTCGACGCCGTTGATTGTCAGGCCGAGAACGCGTTCCTTGTTGCGGTAGGCGCCGTTGTGGCGCGCTACCGGGAACATCAACCGACTCGTGCTTTGGTAGTCCGCGTAGGGCGACGAGTTGTAGCGCGTGCCAAAACCCGTATCCCTGGATAACACCAGCGTGTCGGGATGCCGTTCCTGCCAGTCGCGCCAGGTCGTGTGTGCTGTGGCGACCGCCGGAATCTCGGTGCCTTTCATCGGCCCGCTGATCGATTTCGACATGATCTGCGACCACAACGAGCCCGTACGGTAGTCATAGAGCAGTACGTCGCTGTTGTACAGGAGACCCGAGACCCCGAAGGCCAGCTCGTCACCGTCAAAATCCGCCTCGAACGCCATGCCCGAAAAGCATAACGGGCAGTAGGTAACAACGATCGGCTCCCAGTCGAAACGATCGTTGACGACCTCGTGCCGATCCATGATGCGGATGGGGTATGCCTTGGCAATGCCATTGCGAGCCACGCCCAGCACGCGATCTTTGTCGCGCAGGAATGACGCATCTTCGGCATCGACAAACTTCGGGTTGTGGATTGGCGGGATGCCGTCGCGTGGCACGCCGCCCCAGAGTATCTCTTTGGGGGGAACAAGCGCGTCGGAATAATCGAAGCCGTTGCGGTTTTCCGCAGCCGGCACTAAACCGGCAAGAAAGAGCGCGCCGACGAGAAACGCGCGGTAATAAGGAATGATGGGATGCTTGAAGGTCACGGTCTCAATCCTGCAGCTTGAGCCTATAGAGACCCGGGACGATCCCGAAATATTTCAGGCCGCGAAAAGATACGTATAGAAGTGCGGTAAATGACATTGGCGCGCGGGCCCCGTGATCTACTACGATTTCACGCCTATTATCATTGCCCTTATACTGCTGCAGTAATGCGGGAATAAATAAACACTGGAGTTGACCCATGCGCGTAATGACCGTCGTCTCATCACTTGCCTTGATCACTGCTGTTTGCGGTTGCCAAAAATCCGAGGAAACAGCTTCGCACACCACACCCACTGAAACGGCCACGATTACCGTTCCTGCCGACATCGGCAAGATGGCGGATGCGCTGTTCGCGGCGATTCCGGCCGCGGATGCCGGCAGTGACGAAGGCAATGTGCTGCTGTCCGAGTATTCCGGTCCCTATGGCGGCGTGCCGCATTTTGATGCGATGAACGTCGCCGGCGTGAAGTCGGCGCTCGAAGCGGGCATGGCGCGCCGCCTCGCCGAAGTCGACGCGATTGTGAACAACCCGGAACCGGCCGATTTCGCCAATACGATCATCGCGCTCGAGCGTAGCGGCGACGATCTGGGTCGCGTCTTCACCTACTGGGGCATCTGGAGAGGCAACATGTCGACTCCGGAGCTTCGCGACATCCAGCAGGAAATGGCGCCAAAACTGGCGGAATACAGGTCGAAGATCATCCAGAACGATGCCCTGTTCCAGCGCGTCAAAAGCGTCTACGAAAGCGACGAAGCCAGGGCACTGCCGCCCCATGAGCAGCGGCTCATCTGGCTCACCTATGACCGCTTCGCAAGCAACGGCGCAACGCTGCAGGGCGAGGCGAAAGAGCGCTATGCCGCGATCAATCAGCGGCTCGCCGAGCTTCACACGCGGTTCAGCAACAATGTTCTCGCCGACGAGGAAGGCTATGTCACTTACATCAGCGCGGAACAGCTCGACGGTCTGCCCGAATCCTTCGTCGCCGCTGCCGCATCAGCAGCCGAGGATCGCGAACACTCAGGCGAGTACGCGATTACGAATACACGTTCGTCGATGGATCCATTCCTGACCTTCTCCGATGAGCGCGAGCTCCGCGAGCAAGTGTGGCGCACCTATTACAATCGCGGCGACAACGGCGATGAATACGACAACAACGCGATCATTGCTGAAATCGCGAAACTGCGCGACGAACGGGTCGGCTTGCTCGGCCATGACAACTATGCCGCTTGGCGGCTGCAGAACCGGATGGCGAAAACGCCGGAGCGCGCGCTCGCGCTGCTGGAAGCCGTCTGGCCCGCCGCCGTCGGCCGCGTACGCGAGGAAGTCGCCGACATGCAGAAGATTGCGGACGCGACAGGCGCTGGCGTCACCATCGAGCCGTGGGACTACCGCTATTACATGGAGAAGGTGCGCAAGGACCGCTATGCGCTCGATTCCGACGAAATAAAGCAGTACCTCCAGCTCGACGAACTGCGCGAGGCGATGTTCTTCGTCGCGGGCGAACTCTTTAATTTCGATTTCGCGCCGGTGGTGGAAGACTCAGTCTCGGTCTGGCATCCGGACGTCAAGGTCTGGGAAGTCACGGACAGGACGTCGGGCGACCATGTCGGTCTTTGGTATCTTGACCCCTTCGCGCGCCCGGGCAAACGGTCGGGCGCCTGGGCAACCGGATATCGAAGCTACGAAACCTATAACGGCAAGCAAACGCCGCTGGTTTCGAATAATTCGAATTTCGTGAAAGGCGAGGAAGGCAAACCCGTCCTTATTTCCTGGGATGATGCGACAACCTTGTTCCATGAGTTCGGACATGCGCTGCACGGTTTGTCGTCAAAGGTCGCCTATCCAACGCTTAACGGCGGCGTGCGGGACTACACCGAATTCCAGTCGCAATTACTCGAGCGCTGGCTGATGACCGACGAAGTCATCAACAACTACCTGGTGCATAACGAAACCGGTGAGCCAATGCCGGCGGAGCTCGTGCAGAAGATCAAGGATGCCGCGACCTTCAAGCAGGGCTTCGACACGGCGGAATATCTCGCGTCCGCGCTCGTCGATATGCGCTACCACATGAGTGACCCCAAAGGGCTGGACCCGGACGCTTTTGAAAAAGCGACGCTTGCAGAACTCGGCATGCCGGAAGAAATCGTGATGCGCCACCGCAGTCCGCACTTCGGCCATATCTTCTCGGGCGAAGGCTATTCGGCGGGGTACTACGGCTACATGTGGGCCGACGTGCTGACATCAGACGCCGCCGAAGCTTTCGAAGAAGCACCGGGTGGCTTCTACGACAAGGACGTCGCCAAACGACTCGTCGACAATCTTTTCTCCATTCGCAACTCCGTCGATCCCGCGGACGCTTATCGCGCCTTCAGGGGTCGCGATGCCGAGATCGACGCCCTGATGCGCGATCGCGGGTTTTCGGAGCCAGAAGATAACGGCATTCAGTCGCAAGAGTGAGAGGCGCCGCAACGCCGACCGATATCAGGTCGTGGTTCACGTTGTGGGAGCGGCTTTTTGGTCAGGAAGACCTTATGTCGCGGAGCACAGGGATGTGCGAGAGCGACCAGCCGCGACGGATCGCCTGCCATTGCCATTCTTAAGTAAAATTAAGGTTGATCTTCATATTATTATCAATATAATTAAGGTTCGATTTAATAATACTTAGTTAATGGGGTCCCATGACGGAATCCTGGCTTGAAAAGCTCTCGGAGGAGGATGCGTCCTTTATCAAACGGTTTGTATTGGCCTCCGGCTCGCTCAAGGACCTCGCCAAGGCCTACGGCATCAGCTACCCAACCGTGCGCCTGCGCCTGGATCGCCTGATTGAAAAAATCAAAGTGCTTGATGACCAGGAGATCGTCTCAGAGTTTGAACGCACGCTGCGTGCTCGCTACGCCGAAGGCAAGATCGACATGGAAACGCTCAAAGCGTTGCTCACCGCACACCAGGGCGAATTGGACAAGCAACCCGACTCAGGAAGGAGGCGGCCGCGATGAAAACCTTACTCATTTCATTATCTTTACTCTTACTGTCAGCTTCGCTGCAGGCCGAAGAACTGGTCAGCGCCGTGACTTTTGCAGAGGAACCGCTAACGATATCAGCCATGCCTGGCGAGCAGCTACAGCTACTAATCGAGTTGCCGGACCCTGGCATCAGCTCGCCAGTGTATGCACTGAAAGGCATGGTTCGTTATGCAGACGTGCAGGGCAATGGCTTTTTGCAACTGGACAGCCATTTTGGTGCAGCAGGCACTTTCTTCTCCAAGAGCCTGGCAGCGGCGGGCCCGCGCGGCAAGCTATCCGGTAGCTCGGATTGGAGACCGTTCGTATTGCCCTTCTACGCCAACAGCGGGGACCAGGCCGACGGCACATCGCCGCTTCCCGAGAAGCTTTCCCTGTCGCTGTTCCTTCCGGGGTCCGGGACCGTGTCGGTCGCTGAGGTTGGGCTGTATCAATACGCAAGCGGTGAAGATCCGCTGCGATTGGGTATGCAAACCACCGGGCAATGGTTTGGCAACAGCACTGCGGGGCTGCTGGGCGGATTGGGCGGCGGCCTGATCGGTCTGTGGGGTGCGTTGATCGGTATCCTTTCCTCCCGCGGCAAGGCACGACGCTTCGTGCTCGGTTCCGCGAATGCACTGTTCGTCATCGGCATCGCCAGCCTTGTCGGTGGTGTGGCTGCTTTAGCTACCACCCAGCCCTATGCGGTCTATTATCCGTTGTTGCTGATCGGCATCATCCTTGTCGCCGTGTTCGGCAAAATGCGTGGCAGATTGTCGGCTCGATACGAGCAACTCGAGCTGAAACAAATGCAGTCGATGGATGTTTGAAGCATGCTGCCGGTATTACTGGCCGAAATAGAACCGGCCGCTAATCGTGTAGGTAGAAATGTCGTCGCTCCATTCACCCATTAGACCCAGCGCCCAGGTGTCATCGAAGTCATACAGAATACCGACTTCAAGACCCGTATCGTCGCCGAAGTCATTGTAATCGACGTAGTTGATGGCCGCGCTCAGCTCGATCTGATTGCCTGCTCTGAAACGCGCACCGACACTGAAGCCATAGCCGTCGTCGTCGGAGCCAGAGATCGGTACGTCAAAGTCGAGAGACTCATACGACAATCTCGCAAACATGTCGAGGGTGTCTGACAACGAGGTGTTGTAGCCGACACCGGCATTCCACCGCGTCACATCGACAACGGAATTCAGTTCGGCGTCCTCGAAACCCGCGAACGCGTGCAGACTGTCGTTTATCGCAAAAGATCCACCAAAAACGAATCCATCGCCGTCGGCATTGAGGCCGTCGAAATCGGTGTTGCCGTAGCCGACGGATAGATAATTGTAGTTAAAGCCCTGTGCGCTGGCCGCAGCGGAAAACGCGAGAAGCAGGATGATGAGTGTTGAACGCAACATGACGTTCTCCAAAGTAATTGCCCAAGAAACCCGGATGCTAACGAGCCCTAGAATCCCAAATGTGAACTGCGTCACACTTTTGATCCGCTGCTGACTATTGTCAAAGCATACAGGACGGGGTGCTGAATATACGCCCTGGCTTCATCCAACAGCAACCTAATGCCCCTCGTCGATTTCCTTGAGTGCCTCGATGGACTCTCGTGTGATTTCTGCGAGTTTCGTATCACTCGCGAATCGCTCGAGCTCGGGGATCACCGACGCGTCACCCATGTCACCGAGAACCTGAATAACTCCGGGGGAGGGTTGCTCGCAGGACTTCAGCACCTCTTTCGAATATTTGTGTCCAAGCTTGACCAATGCCATATAGGCGGCGGTAGACGTGTCCTCGTTTGAACTGTCAAGGGCCTTAACCAGTCGTTTGACGCTCGATGCCGGAGCGATCCTGGCCAGGCCGAAGTTAGCAATAACTCCGAGGACCCCAAGCACCTTGTTGGATCTTTTTTTCTTCACGTCATTGGCAAACCGATGTCACCAACCGAGGTACGTTCTTTCGTTTCCATTTTCGACCTTTGTGCGAATCAGCGTGTCCAAAACGCGCGATCTTCCTTATGCGCTCACTTGCAGCAACGGCCGTGCGTTTGTAGTTCTGCGCGCCGCCGTCGATCATCACGACAAGGTCAATTGTCGAATGGATATTGAAGATCCGATTGCTGCTTACGTTGGCCATATTTGGGAGATTCCACGAACGTACCGGCGGGCTCAACTGAATCAAAGAGCAAGCCTGAATTTGCTGCGTTGCGATATTGACCACGTTGTTGCCATGGCTGTGTGCGATCAGACGCAGTTTGCGGGTTGGATGTGCATTGACCCAGGACACAAGCTTGTTTGCTGCTTTGCCCCATATCCGTTTCAGACCACTGTCCGCGAGCGAGTATCGCCCACTCCAGAAATAGAAATCATTGCCCGAATAAACATCCGGGTAAACGTTTTGCTTGATGTACGTATGAAATCCTCCACCGGGCCTGTACCAGTTGGCATCTTTCGCGAACGTGCCGTGGATGATAACGGTCATTGACGGGCGAATGGGTTGTGGCGGTGTGTTTGGTCTGTCGTCCTCGGCCGAACCCTGCAAGTTTCGCACCTTCCTGATGTCGACTTTGGCGAGTCCATGTGCGGCGACAGTCCGTTCATCCTCGTCGTCGCTGGCAACCGCGTTCTTCAGCACCGAGATGGCAGACTCGGAGCCGGTCGCTTGCCAATAGCCGTAGGCCGCACAACAGCGCGCGACTGGATTATTGTCCAACATGCCGATAGCGAGCTGTCTGACGGCAGTATCCGTGACCGAACCGTCCTGCGTGTCATCCAGTGCCTGTCTTGCAATGTTCTTCCTTGCGTACTGCGTCAGGACGAGGTCATCGATCTCGCCGGATCGGGTTGCGATTCTCCTGCCGGTCCAATTCAGTCCGGTTTGCCGTACAGGATCGATTGTCTTGATACCGTGCATTCGTTGCAGAATTGGCGCACACACATTGGAGGTGACGGACTCTCTTCGCAGTTCCTTCGGCAAGATCGTTTTTGGTTCTGGCCGCTTCTTTCTGCCGCGCAGTTCTGATCCGAGATTCAGATATTGTGCGGCCCGCGCTATGGGAGGTTTGTCGACTACCTGGGTAACGTCAGTTTTTCTCATCTCGTCTCCCTGTTGTCATCTATATGAGAATAGAATACCAAATTTGGTTGGCTACCACTTGCAGCGCTTACGCTGTTGGGGCATCTGCACGATAGGCGCGTTCAATCACAAGATGAGCCTGATGGTTAAGGAGACGCAGCGGCTCATCGAGCAGGTTCGAACAAGTTCTCGGCGCATCGAATCGCTAGCAGAAGTGCTAATTTCTCTTGCCTTCGGTATCGCCGCATTTGGGGTTCATTCCGGTGCTATGCTCTGATTATTGGAGCGTGTTGAGGCGGCCTTTTGAACGCTGATCTGCTACAGGGATTCTACCTCGGTGACCTGCTTGTCGAGCCCCCGAAAGGGCGGATTACGAGCCGGGAAGGGGCCGTACACCTGCCACCAACGGCTATTGAGGTCCTGCTTTGCCTGGCCAGCAGGCCCGGTGAGCTGGTCACGCGGCATACCTTGCTCGAGGAGGCTTGGGGCTCTAATCGGGGAAGTCCGGAAGCGCTCAGTCACGCGATCGGCGAAATCCGCCATGCATTGAACGATCATCGCGACGATCCGGAATTCATCCAGACGCTACCGAAACGCGGCTATCGACTGCTGGTCACGCCCGTGCTCGCGGGCGCGGATACGTCGACAATAGTCATCGGTGCGCAGAGTGGTGCCACCGACCTCGGTTTGTTCGAAAACCTGAAGCAGCGTGGCGTGCTCGAGACCGGGCTGGCGTACCTGATCGTGGGCTGGTTGTTAATACAGATCGCCGACATCGTCTTCGAGCAGCTGTTATTGCCGCGATGGACCGGCACATTTGTCACGGTGTTCGTCATTGCGGGATTTCCGCTTGCGATATTGCTTTCCTGGTTTCTGGATTTTCGCGATGGGCGCGCCGTCGTCCACGAATTATCACCAGCCGATGCCAGGAAGCGTCGCTTTGGCAGAACCTACATATCTGTCCTCACTGCTCTTGGGGTGGCGGCGGTTGCTGTGTTCTTTTACGACCGGAGCATCGGCCTGCCCGAGGTCGAGGCGCCTGATCTTAATGCGGAGACTATTCACTCAGCGCTCCCACCTGTGCTGGATAACTCGATCGCCGTACTGCCATTTTTCAATATCGACGGCAGCGATGACACGCAGGTCTTTGCGAACGGTCTCGCCGACGACGTCATTACCCGATTGTCCCGAGTGCCTGGACTGCTGGTTTCATCTCGTGGCGACGCTTTTACGTTGAGTCCGAATTCTACGTCGCAGCAGGTGCGGGACCGCTTGCGTGTCGCACTTTACGTTGAAGGCAGCGTACAAAGTGCGGGAGACGAATTGCGAGTCATTGTGCAGCTAATCGATTCAGCAACTGGATTCCATATCTTATCCCGCAGCTTTGATCGTCCTCGGGAAGACTTTTTTGATGTTCGAGACGAGATAACGGAGCTGACTGTCGCAAATTTACGGGTAGCGTTGCCGCCTGATATACAAGCCATTTCGAAGCTGTCCTCAAATGATCCCAGCCTGGACGCATACGTTCTTTATCGCCGCGGCGTAGACGCGTCCCGCCAGCCACAAAATATCGAGGCAATCACGACAGCTCTTGAGTGGTTCGCGGCAGCACTGCAAATAGACTCCGATTACGCTGCTGCACATGCCGGCAAGTGTTCAGTCTATGTAATGGCGTACCCAATAAGTGACGACCCGACATTCATTAGCAACGCCGAGGCTTCCTGCTCAAGGGCGCTGGAACTCAACCCAAACCTTGACGTAGTCCATACCGCGCTCGGCGACTTATATCAGTCTACGGGGCGGTACTCAGACGCGGAGTCTGCGTACAAAGAAGCTCTGCGTACAAATCCGAGCAGCTCCACCTCGCTAATCGGCCTCGGCATGACATACATGCGACAACAAAAGCCTGCCGAAGCTGAGGTCACTCTGTCACAAGCGATCGGCCTGCACCCTGGCGACTGGTCCGCCTACAACACACTTGGAGGGTTTCTATATAGGTCCGGGCGCTACGCGGAGGCAGCGACGCAGTTTGAGCATGTCGTTGCGCTGGATTGGTCAAACGTGATCGGCCACTCGAATCTGGGAGCCGCAAGAATGTTGGCCGGTGATTTCGCCGCTGCCGCCGTCGCAATGCAGGATGCCATTGAGATCGAACCGCGACCGAATACTTATAGCAATCTCGGCCTGATGTACTACTACCTTGGCCAGCTGGACGAGGCTGTCGCGAGCCATCGTAAAGCTGTCGAGTTGGCACCAAACGATCACCTAAAACATTCAAATCTCGGCGATGCGCTCTGGATTGCTGGTCGGCATGATGCGGCCAAGCTGGCTTTTGAGGAAGCCGAAAGGCTGGCGATCGATGCACTCGATGTAAATCCGAATGATCAGAACTTTCAAATGGACCTGGCCTGGATCAGCGCAATGCTTGGCAAGGATAACGACGCTCGGGCCTTGATCGAGCGGGCGCGTCCGCAGTCGCTGGATGACCCATACCTCTACTACATAGACGGCTTAGTGCGGCTTCGCAGCGGAAACACGGGCGCGGCACTGGCAGCATTTGAAACCGCTGTTGAAAAGGGCTATTCGCGGACACTGCTTGCTGCCGAACCTCATCTCAAAGAACTGCATCAAAATCCACAATTCAATCGGTTGCTCGTCCGTGGCGAAGCGCCATGAAACGGCTATACTGAATTCAGGGTTGCGTAACCCTGTGGGGAGGAAACAATGAACAGAATAATCGCAACATTTCTCGGTGTCTTCCTGTTTGCCGGCTGTGCAAGTGAAGGCAAGTTCATCTCAAGCAGTCTACCGAACAGTTGTAGCAGTAAGGGTCATACGTTTGTTTTTATTAAATACGGGGACTCGCATATCGGGGCGAAGGCAGTAATCAAAGTCAGGTCCGGGAAAGAACTACAGTACAGGCTGATTCCCGACCGCGGCCACGCGAACAACTATGAAGACTCGGTGGTCACGATAACGAGCAAGTCACCGCCGAACCCGGCTGATGGCATCTGGGTGCAAGCTGTGGGCTCTTACAGCAGCAGCGGCGGTGTCATGAAGGTCTGTGTGCCGGCGTCGCCTACGGCTACCGAATACTATTACAGGATAGACGTCGCCAACGTCGGCGAACTCGACCCGCGCGCCGACGTCGAATTTTAAAGATAGCGGATAGCAAAAGGGCCGGGTTTTCACCCGGCCCGTTGCTCGCCTGACTCTGTCGGGGAGAGAGGGATCAGGGTGTCGGTCGGGTGTACTATCGAGCCATGGCCCCCAGAAAACCCTACCTCTCCAAGTCCCGCCTCATCTCCGCCTGGCAGTGCGCGAAGAAGCTGTACCTGGAGAAGCATCACCGTGAGCTCGCCGTCATCACGCCACAGATGGAGTCGATGTTCGCCGGTGGTCATCAGGTTGGCGACGTCGCGAAACAACTCTACGGCACCGCTGACTCGGTCGAGATCCCGTTCAATCGCAAGATGAGTCTGATGGTTGAGGAGACGCAGAAGCTCATCGAGCAGGGCGTCGATGCCCCGATCTTCGAGGCGACGTTTCAATACGACGGCGTATTGGTGCGGGTCGATGTGCTGATACCCGATGGAGATAACGATAGCGATGCCTGGCGGGCGATCGAGGTTAAGGCCTCCACCTCGGTTAAGGACTACCACGTGCTCGATTGTGCGATTCAGGACTGGGTCATGCGCCATGCCGGTATTGACGTGCAATCCATATCGCTCGCCCACATCAACAACCAGTTCGTGTATGCCGGCGAGGGGAACTACGCCGGACTGCTCGTCGAGAATGACCTGACCGAGGAAGTCCGCGCCCTCGAGCCGCGCGTCGTCGAACTGATCAGTAAAGCGCGTGATGTCGTCACGGGCCCGACGCCGGATATCAATGTCGGCGCCCAGTGCAACAAACCCTACGACTGTCAGTTTCATTCGTATTGCTGGCCAACGGAAACCCGCTACCCCATCAGCGGTTTAGGGGGCAGCAAAGCGAAGCTCGGCGACTACGTGGCACTCGGAGCTCACGACATACTGGATGTCGACGAGAACAGCATTACGTCCGCCACCCAGCAACGTATCTATCGAGTAACGTGCAAAGGCGAGCCGGAGATTCTCGATGGCGCCCGGCAGCAGCTGATGGCCTTGCCGTACCCGCGCTACTACCTGGATTTCGAAACGATCGGGCCTGGCGTGCCGATCTGGCCCGGCACCCGGCCGTACGCGACCATCCCGGTGCAATGGTCCTGCCATATTGAAGAGGAAGGAGGGGAGATACGGCACGAGGAGTTTCTGGACCTCTCCGGCGAGCCACCCATGCGGGCACTGGCCGAGAAGATGATCGAGTGTCTGGGCGATTCCGGGCCCGTGTTGATGTACACGAACTACGAAGAGGGGGTGATCAAGGGCTTGATTGACATGTTCCCGGATCTCGCCGGGCCTTTACAGAAAATTATCAGCAGACTCTGGGACTTACACCCGGTAGTTAAAGAGAACTACTACCACCCGGACATGCTCGGATCGTGGTCGATCAAGGCCGTTTTGCCGTGCATTGCACCGCATATGAACTATGCCGAGCTTGAGGGGATTAATGAGGGGATGGCGGCGTCTGATGGTTTCCTTGAGGCAATCGCGGCTGAAGCCGCTCCCACAAGTAGTGCCGCTCCCACAAGTAGTGCCGCTCCCACAAGAAAGGCGGAGCTTGAAGAGCAGTTACTGCGTTACTGCAAGTTCGATACCGAGGCGATGGTCGAAATTGTGCGATTCTTGACGAATCCATGATTCTTCGCGCGATTCCGCTCTAGCGCACCGTGAAAATAGTGGGCTATGTTTGGCTCATGTCATCGCCTTCTCTCAAAGCAAAGTAGTTATGCTTTACGTAACTAGTTACGTGAGGCATAATTAGTCAGGATGGCCAAAAGAGCACCGATACATCCGGGAAAAATACTAACGCATGAATTCCTCAAGGAACTCGGCATTACAAGCTATGCACTGGCCAAGGCCATTGGAGTACCTACGAATCGCATTACCGGCATCGTTAATGGTGATCGCACAATTACAGCCGATACGGCACTTCGGCTGGCCCGCTTTTTCGGAAATTCGCCACAGTTCTGGATGAATCTTCAAGTGCACTACGATTTGGAGATGGCAAAGCGTCGCTCGGGTCGGCAGATCGAAAACGACATAAGAGAAGTATCAGCGGCAGTGGCCTAACTGGATCAGCGTTTGCTGCGTTACTGTCGCTTTCACACCGAAGCGATAGTCGAAATCGTAAAAGTCTGTTGAACAACAACACCGCACGAAGAATCGCCGATTCGCTGACTTGGGCCCGGGTCGTGAGTGTCGTGCCGATAACAAAACTGGCGTGGTATGAACTCAGGTGGTGGGTGTTCGCGCTCTATGTGTTGATCATCGGCACGGTGTCAAAAACTCAAACGGCCTGGGCGATCGCCAGTAGCGTCAAATCTTAGCCAGAACTAATTCTGCCCGATAGGCGCTGACGTCAGGCGGTCTGAATTGGCGCCTAATAGTAGTAGAGTGGCAACAAGAATTTTAAGGAATGGCCGGTATGACCAACAAGAAAGAACTTCCATCCAGCGCGCAGGTCGTTGTTATTGGTGGCGGCATCATCGGCTGTTCCATCGCTTATCATCTGGCAAAACGCGGCATGAGCGATGTGCTGCTGCTGGAACGTAAACAGCTTACCTGCGGCAGCACCTGGCATGCGCCCGGTCTTGTCAGCATGCTCTGGCCCACCCCCTATCTGACCAGTCTGGCCAAGTATAGCCATGAACTCTACGCGTCCCTCGAAGAGGAGACCGGGCAGGCCACGGGTTACCGACGCATTGGTAGCCTCTCTTTGGCCCGCACGCCCGAGCGCCTGGAAGAGTTGCGCCGGACCTCCTCCATGGCCAGTGTTTTTGGGGTTGAATCTGCGATGATCGACAACGACCGCGTGGCCGAGCTTTACCCGGAGATCAACGTCGACGGTATTGTGGGAGCTCTGCATATTGAGAAAGATGGCCAGACAAACCCGGTCGATACCACGATGGCCATGGCCAAGGGGGCTCGCATGCACGGGGCCCAGGTGCTTCAGGATGTCAAGGTGGAAGAGATTCTGGTCGAGGACGGTCGAGCAGTGGGAGTCAGGACCGAGCAGGGCTCGATCGCGGCCGATAAGGTCGTGTTGGCCGGGGGACTCTGGTCGCGGGACATCGCCGCAAAAATTGGTGTCGATCTGCCGCTCTATGCGTGTGAACACTTCTATGTGGTGACGGACGACATAGAGGGACTGGGCAGGCGTCCAGTGCTGCGAGATTTCGACAAGGGCGTCTACTTCAAGGAAGAAACCGGCAAGATGATCGTGGGCTGGTTCGAGCACAATGCCCGCGGTTGCCCCATGGATCGCATCCCCGAAGATTTCAGTTTCGACGAATTCCCCTGCGGCATCGACGATGTCGAGGAGTACCTGATGCGGGCAGTTGGGACCCAGCCCGTTCTTGAGCAAACAGGTATACGTACCTTCTTTAACGGCCCTGAGAGTTTCACTCCCGACAATCTGCATCTGCTGGGACCGACGCCCGAGGTGGATAACTTTTTTGTCGCCTGCGGACTTAATTCCAAAGGTATTGGCACTGGAGGCGGTACCGGAAAATTAATGGCGGACTGGGTCATCGACGGCCACCCACCAGGCGATATCTGGGTGTGCGACGTGCGCCGCCATCACCCGGTGCAGCGCGAGCAAGACTATATCGAGGCGCGAATTCCTGAGGCCCTGGGTCACACCTACGCGATGCATTGGCCTTTCTACCAGTACAAATCGGCACGCAACCGTATTCAATCTCCACTGCACGAGGTGCTCGAAGAGCAGGGCGCCTGTTTCGGCGAAGTGGCCGGTTACGAGCGTCCGAACTGGTTTGCACAGGGCGGTGCCAAAGCCGAATACGAGTACAGCTATAAACGCCAGAACTGGTTCGAGTTTTACGCCGAAGAACACAGGTCGATGCGGGAGAGCGTGGGTATCTACGATATTTCGTCATTCGGCAAATTTGAGGTATCCGGCCGGGACGCGGAGAAGGCACT
>Ga0255052_10001448_pt1 | contig 17817 bp, 14 predicted proteins | sample JV7_2_21_MG_FD_188632 | JGI IMG/M metagenome (GOLD analysis project Ga0255052, IMG submission 188632) | Seawater microbial communities from Jervis Inlet, British Columbia, Canada - JV7_2_21 | ecosystem: Environmental > Aquatic > Marine > Inlet | place: Canada: British Columbia | collected...
TCCATGTGACCACCTCTTTTGCCATGCCACCAGAGGACTGATTCGATCAATCCTCTTGCACACGCCAGAACTTCTTTTCAGGCTCCCAACTCTTTGCTATTTCACCGGTTGGCCTTACAACAACCGCTTTGCACTGCGTGGTAATTGTCCCATCTGGCAATAGTAATTCTGCGGCTACTTTCATGCCCCTGCTTCCTTTGTGCTCCAGCCAGCCAACTGCCTTCAGCGAGGTGTTGGTTGGCGTTGGCTTTCTGTAGGTCATGTTCAGCCTTAAGGTGACAAACAGATTGTCAAAATTGCCATCCAACATGGCAGCTCTACCCGAGGTCTCATCCAAAATCGCGGCGACAATTCCACCGTGTGCAATCCCCGGATATCCGTTGAACTGTTCGGGTATGGTAACGACTGCCTCAACCCGGTTTGACTCAAGATTGTTATACCATACCATTTTCAGTCCAAAACTGTTTTCACGACCACACATGAAACATGTTCTGGATGTTGGTTGCCGTATCATTGAGCCCAAAATTCCCTACTTTCCATTTCCTGTCTTCATCGTGCCGGTTATGGCATGAGTCAGCCGGTCAATTGTCGTCGCCGGCCTCTTGAGCATAGTGATTGTCTCAATCCGCTGGAGTCTTACATAATTTGGCCACGACATTTCTCAACTCAACGCCGGCCAGAGGGTATTTCTTATGGTCATAATCTGTGTTGAAATGTACAGCACCATTCTTGTCAACAAGCACAATGTGGGGGATGCCCCGGACGCCAAAACGCTGGGCCATTTTATTACTCCACCCCAAACCGTCATAGTACTGCTGCCAGGTTATCCCCTTATCCTGCATATACTTTTCCAACTGGGATTGGCTCTTATCGAGGCTGATGCCAATGATTTCGAATCCCTGATCATGATACTCCCTATAGGTCTCGATCAGGTCCGGCATGGCCCTGAGGCAGGGACCGCACCAAGTCGCCCAGAAGTCGATTAAAACTGCCTTGCCCTTGAAATTCGCCAGGTTGACCTTCTCACCGCTCAGACTGGCAAATTCCAGACTGGGAAATGCATGTCCTTCAGCGATAGTGTTTTCATCCGGAGCGGGCTTGACGGCGACCTCTGCCTGGATAGTCTCCTCTGCTTGAGCTTCTGGCGGAGCCGGCTCTCTTGCTTCAGTTGCTGCAGGTGGGGTGTTACTCGTGGCCTCCTTCTTCTTGCACCCGGTGTTGGTGCACAATGCCAATACCAGAGTGAGCAACAGACTGATGCTCAGAAAATGATTTATTTTCATAATTCAGTTCTCCTGTGGATTATCGAATTCCCATGCATTCATGGACTCGATTATAACCAAAGACACACAATTATGCACCTGGTCATTTTGACCATTTGAAAGGTCCGGGCAGGTGCCAGGCTTTTTGTCTCGTTGATTTGATGGCCAGGCTCTATAATGTTGTACAGACAGGTTGCGTCCTGAGTTGCCGCGGAGCTTTGGGACGCAGATATCGGCTGGAATTGAGTATTGGTGAAGTTGATGGCCGGAAGCGTTGAAATCGAACCGCATTTTGTGCTATTATGGAGGCGGCGGCGTGCAGGAGTGCTCTTTATGAACTCATATGAGAAATACCGGTCAATGGTGTAACAGCAAGAGAAAGGGACCCATCCTATGTTCAAATCAGACAACGTATCCCGCAGACAATTTGTCAGAGGCACCCTGGCCGCTGCTGCTGTGGCCGGTATCGAGAGTCGTACCATTCCCAACGCCGATGCCGCTTCGACCGGGGCTGCGAAAAAGGATGCCGCGGTTAATGCCATGCCGTGCGGTAAGATCGGTAATGCCACGATCAGCCGGCTGCTCTTGGGCGGGAATCTCATCGCGGGGCACATGCATGCGCGGGATCTCAATAAGTATGTGAGACCGCTCTTTAAAGCCTACGCCACGGAGGAGAAGATCCTGGAGACCCTGCGCCTGGCCGAAGAGCACGGCGTTAACACGGTCTTTGAGAGCGGGGCCTCGTACATCCAGAAATACAACCGCCAGTATGATGGCAAGATGCAGTTCATCCCGCATATCAAGGTCGATTCCAGCCAAACCCCGGCGGAATTGGAAAGACATATCCAGCAACAGGTGGACTCCGGGGCGGTGGCCCTGTACGTCTGGGGCGTGGCGGCGGATCGTTTGGTCCAGGCCGGGGCCGTGGATCAGATCGCCCGGGCGGTCGAACTGGCCAAGTATTACGATCTGCCCGTGGGTGTGGGCAGTCACTCTCTGCTGGTCCCGATGGCCTGCGAAAAGCTCGGGGTTCCGTGTGATTTCTATGTCAAGACCCTGCATCAGGACGACTATCCCTCGGCTACGCCCAAAGAACTGCGCAAGGAATTCATCTGGCTCAATGGTGGCGAAGGTTGGTACGATAACATGTGGTGTATCAATCCCGAAGAGACCGTGGCGTTCATGCAGACGGTCAAGAAGCCGTGGATCGCCTTCAAGGTCCTGGCCGCCGGGGCCTATTATCCGCTGCAGGGCTTCAAGTACGCTTTTGAAAGCGGCGCCGACTTTATTGCCGTGGGCATGCTGGACTTCCAGATTAAGGAGGACTGTGAATTGGCATGTAGATTCGTGCGTGATACACAACAGCGTAAGCGCCCATGGCAAGCGTAATGCTTTTCAGGATTCTGGTGTACGGTACATCTAAAGACGAGTCGTGCGTTCTGTGAAGAGAAAACAATCGGAGACACAATGTTTGAGGAACTGGAGAAAATAAACACCCGTCCGAAGCCGTTTGAGTTCTATACGGCGAGTGACCTGTGGACTGATGAGTATACGTCGGAGCAGATGCTCTCGTATCACCTGAACGAGCAGGTCGACCTTTCGTCACGAAATGCTAAATTCATCGACCGCTCAGTTGAATGGATTGTTTCGCACTTCAACGTTGGTGCCGGGACGAAGATAGCCGACTTCGGCTGCGGCCCGGGATTGTACGCGACGAGGCTCGCTCGAAGGCAGGCGGATGTCACGGGGATAGATTTCTCGACCAGGTCGATCCGGTACGCACAGCAAGCCGCAGCCAACGAGGGGCTGGCCATCCACTATGAAAACCAGAACTATCTGGAGTTCAAAACAGATGATCGTTTTGATCTGATCCTTATGATCATGTGTGACTTTTGCGCCCTGAGTCCCACCCAGAGAAAAAAGATGCTCAGTAAGTTTTACACAATCCTGGAGCCGGGTGGCTGCGTTCTCCTCGACGTGTATTCCCTGACGGCCTTTGACCAGCGAAAAGAGACAGCAATGTACGAAGATAATCTGCTCAACAGGTTTTGGTCGCCGAATAAGTACTACGGATTCTTGAATACGTTCAAATACGCCGGCGAGAAGGTGGTTCTTGACAAATATACGATTGTCGAAGCGTTGCGCACGCGAATCGTTTATAACTGGTTGCAGTATTTCAGTCGCGAAGCTCTGGAGAGGGAATTCACCGAGTGCGGTTTCGCGGTAGAGAAGCTGTATTCAGATGCCGCAGGCTCACCATTCGACTCGGAAAGCGAGGAATTTGCAGTTGTCGCCAGGAAGCAACAGAAGGGGAAGTGAAGAGATACGGTACAGTTGTCCATGAGTTGTGCTTGATAATGATGGGTTGTGACAGAGGACAGAAAGGGAAGATGGACACACCAGGCGACACACTCAAGTATTTTGATGACGAGGGGAACGAGATGAATCCCAATCTCACCTCAAAGCCGGCTCTCTGTGTCTCGTGCGTGAAGGACGAGGACCCAAACCAAGAAATGCTCTGCAATCTCAACCGACTTGATCAGCAAGACGAAGCCGATTTCAAATGCGGAGCATACGAGCCCCGGAAAGAGAACTGATTTCTTGAACCAAGGGGCAAGGGAAGGGGTACGATACATTTGTCGATGTGTTGTACCGGACAATGACAAGTCTTGATCGAGGACAGCGGTTCAAAACAGCTTGGCGCTGTCGAGCAGAAATGTCACGGGGCCGTCGTTGATGCTGGTGACTTGCATGTATTCGCCGAAGACGCCCTTCTCCACGCCGACGTTCCGGGCAGCTATAAGAGCGGCTACTTTTTCGTAAAGTTCCTCCGCCAGCGACGGTTCGGCTGCGGCGTCGAAACCGGGACGGCGGCCCTTTCGACAGTCGCCGTGAAGGGTGAAATTGCTGATAAGCAGAATCTTGCCGCCGACGTCGAGCACGCTGCGATTCATCTTGCCCGCCTCGTCGGCGAAGATGCGCAGGTTTACGAGCTTGTCGGCTATGAACTGGGCATCGCTCGCGGTGTCGCCCTTGCCGACGCCGAGATACACGAGCAAGCCCCGCTCGATCTTGCCTACTCGCTGCTCGTTGACTTTGACCTCGGCCTCCATAACCCGTTGACAGACTATTCGCATAGTCGCTTCCTTGTTATCTGTGTAATCTGCGTAACCCGCGGTTCAAAACCACGGTGCCGACGTTGCCCGTCGAATGTGCAGCTCATCTATAACCGCATTTCCTTTGTGTGTCACGAGGTAGAGAACCAGCTCGGCGATTTCCTCGGGCTTGATAAGCTCGTCCTTGTGAATATCCGGCCGCACTCTGGCGACCATGTCGGTATCGACTCCGCCGGGACAGAGAAGATGAACACGAATGTTCGAGTCCCTCAGTTCCTCTGACAACGACATTGTCATGCCGCGAAGGGCGTGCTTGGAGGAGGTATAGGCACTTTGCAGCCGATAGCCTTTGACGCCCACGACCGACGCGATGTTAATGATATAGGCGGCCTGTGATCTTCTCAGCAGCGTCAGAGCCTCTCTGCAGAGAATAAACGGCGCCCGGGCGTTGACCCACATTAAACGCTGCCAGTCCTCGGTCGCGGTTTCTTCCAATCTTGCCGAGTGGGTAATGCCGGCATTGTTGACCAACACATCGAGCCGGCCGAACTCTGCTTCGGTGTCCTTGACAAGGCCCTTGATGGATTCCTCGTCCGTCAGTTCGGTTACTACGATGTGCGCTTTGCCGCCTGCCTGTGTCACCTTCTCGGCGGCCTCTTGAAGTGTGTCACTCGCGCGCGCCGCCAGGACGATCGTCGCGGCCTCCTGTGCCAGCGCAATGGCGATCGCCCGGCCTATCCCCCGGCTGGCCCCCGTTACTATCGCGACTTTTCCAGCTAACCGTTCCGCCATCGGTGCTTAGCGCCGCCGCGTACGACCTCCGCTTTGCGTGTTCTGCTGCTGTGTACCCCCTGCGCCTCCTCGGGTTGTGCGTCCTCTGCGACCGCCTGTGGCCCTTCCAGTCTGGTCGCCGTACCTGCCGGCCGTGCCCGGGTTCTGGCCTGGGGCAGCAGTCGCTTTCAATGCATCAGCCATCTTGACATACACGTCAAAGCGCACCTGCCTGGCCAACAAAACCCCGTCTATGGCAGCCGTGGTCTTCTTCGCCTCTTCCTCGACAGCGACCCGCCGTATCATGGCGAATTCGGCATGGATTTGCGGATGCACCGTCTTGGCCAGATCGGCCTTGTTATCCATGGTCGCCTGCGTCCACTGGCGAATCTCGTCCTGAGTTGCGCGATCGAGCTGCTCGGCAGGTCGGGTCGGACGACCGCCTCTGCCCGTGTTGCCGGCGGCCGAACCGTAGGCGCCGCCGTCGTCATAGGCTCCGCCGGCCGTTGCTCCTCCGGAGCCCTGCCGTCCCGACGAAGAGCGTCCACCCCTCGATCTACCTGAAGTCCGACCACCCCCGCGCCCACCTGTCCGCGAAGACTGCGCCTGCGACGCCTCCCTTTTCTGCTGATTCAATTCTCTGCTGATCTTCTTGTGCCGGTCCTGTTTTTGCTTGACAAGAGCGTCGAGTGCCTCAACTGTCTTCGTGGCCTTTTCCTCAACGGCGGTCTTCTTCACCAGAGCCAACTCGTCTTCGATCTGCTTCTGGACGGCTCTGGCGAGAGACGTTCTGTTGTCAAATCTGGTTGTTCCCCAGTACTTCATCTCAGTGGTACTCTTCTTCGCTAATTCCACTATAGCCTGCTCCAGACCGTCGAACGTTTTGATCCTTGCCGTGATCTCATCCGGGTCGGCGAGTAAATCAACCTCGGGCGCCGCCGGCGCTGCGCCTCTCATCGGACCTGCCCGGCCCGGCATCGCACCCGCGCCACCAGGGAGCGTTCCCTCATCGTAATACTCGTCCCCATAGCCAAGCTGGACAACAGGATCGGTAGCACCGTTCTTGGCAAGAAGATCGACTATTTCAGCATTGCCATCAGCATTGCGTTTCTTCTTAGCCAGTGAGAATGCGTTCTCGCCACGCATGGTAGTGACATTGACATCCGCCCCCTTCTTGACGAGCAGTTCTATCAATTCCTTGTTGCCTTTATCGACAGCCAAATACAGAGCCGTCCGGCCTTGGCCGTCCTTGGAATTCAAATCGGCCCCGTTAGAAGCAAGGAACTCACAAACTGCCGTGCGATTGTTCATCGCCGCAACGACCAACGGCGTCATGCCCATCCTGTTCTTCGAGTTAACATCTGCGCCGCCGGAAACCAGCTCCTTAACTCGGTCGAGTTCGCCGTCGACTGCAGCCTGATTCAAATCCTTCTTCGGCCTCTGCGCCTGCGCGAAGGCGACGTTGGCATCGAGTCCCAATGACAGCAACAACAAAGAAGTCGAGATTGATATAAGAAAACGCTTCACGATATGTCCTCCTAAATTAAGGATAAAAGACCGCACCAAATACGTCCCCGCAAAAAGTCAGCATTTCACATTATATACAGGTACAGACTGTATTAGTATACACAATATACACCCATCACGCACGGGAAAATTCTTCCGTTGCGGTTTTTTCCTGTCTCTGCCTTTATCGTCAGAGCTGCTCGGCGGAAGGCAGGCCCAGCCTTTCGGTTATGCCGTCGAACTCGTCAAGCGAATAGAATTCGATGATGATCCGGCCTCTCTGGCCGTTCTTGCGTGTCTCAATGCTCACCTTAGTGCTCAGTTCGCTGGCCAGCTTGTTCTCGAGATCGACAATGTGAGGCGGCTTCGAGCGGACCGTTGGCTTGGCCTGGCCGGTTGCGGCAAGGTATTTGCGCACGAGCCTTTCAACCTCGCGCACACTCAACCGCCCTGCCATCGCCCTGTTGGCAAGCTTTCGCCGCATCTCGTCGGTGGGCAATGCCAGGATTGCCCTGGCGTGACCCATCGTGAGCTGGCCGTTGACCAGCATCTGCTTAATCTCTCGCGGTAAGTCCAGTAGTCGCAAATAGTTAGCAATCACAGAGCGTCCCTCGCCGAGCCTTTCGGCCGCCTCGGCCTGTGTTAGGGAAAAGCAGCTCAAATACTCGCGGTAGGCCTTCGCTCGCTCGATCGGATTAAGGTCCACGCGATGTATGTTCTCGACTAGCGCCCATTCGTGCAATTGCTCATCCGTTGCCTGACGTACCAGGGCGGGTATCTCAGTCAGAGCTGCCAATTTTGCGGCGCGCAAGCGTCGCTCGCCGGCGATGAGTTGATACCCGAGCCCCGACGGACGAACGACAACAGGCTGTATTATGCCGTTGGCCCTTATGGATTCGGTCAACTCGGCCAGTTCATCCTCGTTCCAGACAGTACGTGCCTGGTACGGGTTGGCCGTTATAGCATCAACGCTAAGATGGCGTAGTGAATCTCGTAACTCGTTATCCGGGGGGAAGTTAGGTTCCGTGGTACGGCCAGCAGGCGTCGGTGGCACATCACTTACAGCGGTTATTATAGGACTCAGCAGTGATTGAAGCCCCCTGCCGAGGTGTCTCGGCTTGTCTGTTTTCTTGTCAGCCATATACGCTCCTTCACATGTTTCGATGTGCGGCCGCATCTTTATGCGGCCGCAACGGGCGATCTCTAGTAGCAGCATTCTACAGTCGAACCAGTTATTATGTCGGAGTTTTTACGAGAAGATCTACACGTTTGCCAGGGAAAAATATCATTTTCGAACAAAAATGTTTCACGTGAAACATTGCCCCTCTGCTTCCGGGAAGAATGTTTCACGTGAAACATTACCCTTCCTCTTCCCCGAAGAATGTTCCACGTGAAACACTGCCCTTCGTCTTCCCAGAGGGATGTTCCACGTGAAACACAGCCCTTCTGCTTCGAGTGAGAATGTTTCACGTGAAACACTGCCGTTCCGCTGCCGGAAAAGATGTTCCACGTGAAACACAGCCCTTCCGCTTCGAGTAAGAATGTTTCACGTGAAACACTGCCCTTCTGTGGTCTCGGTGTGATGTTCGACAATGACTCAGACTCAGGCAAGCTGTGACGATCGAAGGGGGCACACTACGTTCTGAAAACGCGACTAAGATCATTCTGTCCGGTTTCACGCGAGACGCATCTCCTGAAAAGGCCCATGCTGCTTAGATTTCCCCTGTTCGTGTCAACTGCCACAGAGGCAACTCACCTCGTGACTATGTGTCAGCGGGATCGAAGACTCCTGAGAGAGTAATCTTCACATTGCCACAATGTTTCACGTGAAACATTCGAACAATAGTTCGAACATAAGAGCCACTCGGCTATCATCCAGGCAGACCCGACATAGTACAATCCCTCTATGAGTATCATTGCAGGCCAGCCAGTGAGTCCTCATGACAATCCGTCCAGCAATTGTCCGGGCCCGGCGCAAGATTGCACAGGGCGAAGCCGCAGTAGATGAGTTTGTCAGATGTGTACCGATACGGTCGGTAAATTCCTGTCGGCGCATGAACTAGAGGAACCTTGAATCGGGCCTCGTCTACAGATGGCGGGCACCGCGGCGGCCTTGCACCAAGAGAGGTGGACGCCAGGGCGGCCGGCCCGTCGTCAGGCTGTCGCGATTGGTGGGCTTGCCTGCAAAGCACCCCGCCCGTTCGATCCGTCAGTAGTCGTCAAGCAAGTATGCAAATGGGCATATTATCAGTACTGACATGCGCGTTCTCTCTTCAATCCTGGCAGCAGCAACCTTCATGCAGGAGCTCTTGATCTACTTGATGGCAGGGTGGCCGAGAGTAGGGTTCGTTGGCATACCGCCGGGAAATTGATTGACAGTCTTGGGAGTTTCGGATAACTGTTTGGGTAGAATCAGTATTGCGTCGTCCGGCTGGCTGCAGATCAAATGTGGTCTGCGCCGAGTAGACGGCAGGGAAAGTCTCACGTGTGGGGCATGTCGTTTTCAGCGTTGTTAAGTGGAGATCACCCGCATGAGAATAGTCGTTGCAATGGACTCGTTCAAGGGCACATTGACAGCATTGGATGCATGTAAAACCATTTCAGATGCAATAGGCCGGGTCTTATCGGACGCTACAGTCATTCTCAAACCTATGGCCGACGGCGGCGAGGGCACCGCACGTGCGATGATCGAAGCCGGCGGCGGAGGATGGGTGGGCCGCAAAGTAATGGGTCCTCTGCCGGAAATGAACGTAGAGGCTGGCTTTGGGTGGTTCACTGATGGCACAGCCCTAGTAGAGATGGCGGCTGCGAGCGGCCTTGAGCTGTTGACGTCGGAGCAACTCGATCCACTGCGGACCACGACGTATGGCACGGGGCAATTGATCGCGGCCGCGATCCACTACGGCGCGCGGAAAATCCTTCTGGCCGTGGGAGGAAGCGCAACCGTGGACGGTGGCGTCGGGGCTGCCGCTGCGCTTGGGTGGAAGTTCCTCGACGCCGAGGGTGAAGCCGTCGCACTTGGTGGGGCGGGCCTTGGGGAGATAGCGAAGATAGGGAAGCCGGGCAAGCCCATAATTGTCGCAGTAGAGGTGCTGTGCGACGTTGATAATCCGCTATGCGGTGAGCACGGAGCGGCGAAGGTCTATGGCCCGCAAAAAGGAGCGACGGCCGAGATGGTGGAGCGGCTCGAGAGAGGACTGGCGCACTTGGCGCATATTGTCGGCGTGCAACTGGGCACCGATATTGAAAATGTCCCAGGCGCCGGGGCGGCAGGCGGCTTAGCCGCGGGAGCCATTGCCTTCATGGACGCTACCATTGTCTCCGGGATAGAAACGGTGATGAGGCGCAGCAACCTGCAAGCCGCACTCAACTCCGCTGACTGGGTTATTACCGGGGAAGGCTCGTTCGACCGCCAGTCGTTGCACGGCAAGGTGGTATGCGGAATCCTCAAGCTGGCAAGACAGTCGGACACCCGTGTCGCCGTACTTGCTGGCCAGGTGAAGATCCGGCCGCAAGAATATCGAAACCTGGGGATCGAAACCGCTCTGGCAAGCAAGCCGGACGATCTGCCGCTTGCCGACGCGCTCAAGAACAGTCGTGAGCTGCTCGGCTCGGCCGCTGAACGCCTTGCACAAGAGTACCTGGCTCGGTGAGTGGGATAGGCGTAGGGCCGTGCCGACGCCGAGAGAATCACCCTTTCCCAAAAAGAAAGTCCTTCGATCTTCGATAATTAATAGGTTTTCCTTGAACAGAAAGCCGATTAAAGTGGTATAATGATCCGTTGGTGGCTTTGTCTCAATCGTCGAGTGGAGCCGGATGAGTAATATCAACTTTTTTGGAGTGGAATTGCTATGAGTCTGGAAAAACAAAAGAATTTGATCATTTTGGGTGCTGTTGCCGCCGCGTTGCTGGTCGGGGGTGTTCTGGTAGCCGATTATGCTGATGTCCTGCCAGGCAGGGCCAAGGGCGACGAGCAGGCCAAACCCTGTGCGTCCGGCGAAGCGAAAGTGTGTTGTCCGGCTGAGGCCGAAGCTGCTGGAGCTTCCCAAGTTGTCGCTGCTACCGAAGCCGCTGGATTTCCTCAAGTAATGGCTTCTACGGAAGCCGCTCCGGCGAAGGCCTGCTGCGGCGCTGAGAAACCCGCTGGTGGGTGTGGTGAGCCGGCCGCCGGTTGTGAAAAGCCTGCGGGTTGCTGCGAAGAGGGCAAGACTGCTGAGGCGGCAGGTGGTTGCTCCGCTGCAAAAGCGGACGCCGCGACTGAGTAGGGCACTTGTGCAGTACGCTGCACAATGAAATTACCTCAGAAACGACGCCTACCGGGTGAGAGCCGGTGGAGAGTGGAGTTCGTTTCTGCCTGGTAGAAAAAGCTTAGCCTCGAAGAAAGGCCGGTTCGCAGGAGTCGGCCTTTTTGTATGCGCTGAGAATTGCGGTGCGGCATGCGAGAAAAACTGCATTTTCTCGGTGACGGCTGAGGGCTGCTGCCGGTCTGTTGCCCTCTGCCGGACTGAATTCTGGTAGAAGGACTAACCAGAATCACAGAGGTCCTTGTTCCCAGTGACCCTTTTATGCAAAAGCCCTTTATTTACCGCTGTACCGGCTCCGATGCTGTTTTGGAAGCACGCGCTCCGGAGGGAGCAACGGAAAAAGATGCAATACGTTACGAGCTAAGCCTAAAACAATAAAGCATGCCCTGGGGTTGGGTATGTGATATTTTCACATACTATATTCATTCTAAGTCCAGGACAATACGAAACCCATAGCGGCGGTGCCGCGTGCCTGGCGAACTCTTGAGGCGATACGCCGAGCGGCAGATCTCCGGATCGTAGAACCAGGACCCGCCGCGAAGAACACGTAATTTCCCCACCGGAGGCCCCTTGGGATCAACCTGTTGAGCCCCATCGTATTGTCCGTGCCAATCCTCACACCACTCCCAAACATTGCCAATCATATCATGTAATCCCCAATCGTTGGGGAGTTTGGTTCCTACATCATGCGTTGCATCTGAACTGTTTTGTGGGCTCCATGCGTACTGAGGATCAAAACTTTTGCCCCAGTAATACTCTGTACTAGTCCCTGAACGGCAGGCATACTCCCATTCAGCCTCGGTCGAAAGGCGGTATGGTTTATTCTCCAGCGTCGAGAGCCGCCGGCAAAACTCTTGGGCATCGTTCCACAAGACTTTCTCAACCGGACGTCTTGGTCCCTTGAATTCGGCAGGATTAGTTTTCATGACTTTCTCATACTGTTCTTGAGTAACTTCGTGAACGCCGATATAGAAAGGTTTGGTAATCCTCACCTTATGGACAGGCCTCATACTGGATCTGCCGCTATTTGATCCCATCATAAACGATCCTGCCTGAATGAGTTTTAGCTTCAGGCCGATTGAGTTTGTAATCGTTTCTCCATCGAGAGCAACCAGTGCCATGCTTTGCGAGCCAGCTACTTTGCCTGGAGTGTCAAGAAGCAACTTAATACTCGGATTGTTGGCTTTGATTTGTGGAATGTACCTATCATGGGCGTCCGCGTTGAGCGGATTCTGCAGCAATTCCAGTTCGGACAGATTTGTTAGATTCGCAAGAGCTGAAATATCGCGAATACCGCACGAACTAATCTGTAGCCTCTTCAAGTGTGGGAGTTCGGCCAGCACGTCAATGTTTCCCTGTAACGGATTGCCATTGAGCCTGAGCCTTTCGAGATTCTTAAAATTAACCAAAGGAGAAATATCCTCAATTTGATTATTTGAGAGCTTTAGGCTTTCGAGCTTTGTCAGACCTGACAAGCAGCCAAGGTCACTGATCGTGTTTTGCGATAGGTCTACGTCTACAAGATTTGTTGCATGTTCCAAGCCTGTCAGGTCTTTGATTCCTTTCCTATTGGCGGCGAAGTGTACCAATGCCAACATGTCCGACTGAGCGAGGTCACGCGGTCCTTCCAAGCCGATTGTCATTGATATTGCGGTCTTCAAGTTGGGGTCCGCTATGAAACGCGATTCTGGGTCGACTTGCGCCAACTCGGTCGGTTCTGGATACGATAGCTCTATGTCTGGATTGTTAGCGCTGATCCCCGGAATATGGGTGGTGTAGGCTGTTGGATCGAGGGGGTTGTGCCGCACGTCAAGCCTCACGAGAGACCTTAGGTCGGAAAGCGCCGAGAGATCCGTGATCTGGTTATGGTTCAACCAGAGTGTCTCAAGGCTTGCGAGCTCTGCCAAGGAAGATATGTCGGTTATGGCGTTTCCGTCCAGGTCAATCCTGATCAGATTTGTCAGATGCCGCAGGGGTGAAATATCGGTGATGTTATTCCCATCAAGGAGCAGCCAGGTCAACGCCGTGAGCCTTGCCAAGGGCCTAATACTATCGACGTGGTTGCCTCCACCCAAGTCAAGCCGCTTGAGCCTGATCAGGTCCTCCAATGGAGTGATGTCCACGACACTGTTCCGGGAGAGGTTTAGTTCCAGCAGCTCGGTCATGTTTGAAACGGCCGAGATGTTGCTGATATGGTGGTTGTTGGCAAGATTCACGCAAGTCAATGCGGTCAATCTGGCCAACAGGCTGATATCGACGATTTGGTTGTTGTTCAGCGACAACTCAGCCAACCCGATCAGTCCTGCCAGTGGTGAAAGTTCAGATATCCGGTTATGGCCTAAGTCTAACTTCTGGAGGTTTGTTGCACGCTCCAGGCCGCTCAGATCTTGTATGCCAAGGCCAGGGACATGCAGTTCTGTCAAAACAAGCATATCTGTTGGTGTGGGATCGCGATCCTTCAAGCCAAGGACTTCTCTCACAGCAGCCCTTAGATTCGTATCTGGTATGTATCGCATTGCCGGTGACTCTTCGGAGCTGGAAACGGGAACATGGATTTGGTCACGGGGTTGGGGCATGTCCGGTTTAGGCGGTAGTCCGGGAATCAAAGCGGCGACAACAATAATGATTAGTATGGTGACGACGACAGCCGGGGCGATCCATCTTGAACCGCCTTGGGTGCCGCTGGGAACAATGGGCAGCGGCAAGCATCGGCCTGCCTGAGAGGTAGTCTGAAGTGCTCGATGCTGCTTGATCATGTCAGGACTTGTGCCACCGTACTTCTGCCGCCAGCGGTAGTAGGTGGACTTGCTGATCTCCAATTCCTTACACACTTGCGGAACCGTTTTGCCCTGACCAGTGAGAATGTCCGCTTGCCTGAGCTTTGCCACGATTTGGGGTACACTATGTTTCTTCTTCATCAGAGAATTCCTTCCAAAATATGCCTCTATGTTGGTTATCCTCTTACAAAGACTGGACCAATTATTGGATAGCGGGCCAAATTAATAATCCTCCGGTGAATGGTCCTCACCATGACAGGTCAAGTAACACTCACCACGAAATACCCCCTGATCCACAAACTCCAAACGATCAGTCTGAGGATCCGGAGAAACAATCGCCGTATCGAAGTTTATCAGATGTGAATTGTTTGTACTCGTACCCTGAGCAGAACTGATGCCATGCGCATCATGGCATGCCGAGCATGGTATGTCTTCCTTCAGATGTTTCTCGTGTTTATCAAAACTCTCGTCGCTAAGAATACTGTTGCGGCTGTGGCACCCGTAACAAAGATCGTATGCAAAGTGACTTTCAGAAGTGTAGTCGGATGTACTGTAATTGCGGACAAGCAACGGCGAATGATCTGACCCGTGAGGACCTCTAGCTCCAGATGTGTTGCTCGAGTTGTGACAATCTGTGCAATATATCATGCTCGTCACAGTCAGCGGCGATCTCAGGCTTGGAACATCATTGTTCACACCGGGTGAAATAACCGGGTGAAAGGATGGCCCCGTTGCGTCAAATTCCAGCCTTGTGTTCGTCTGGGTTATGTCCCTTGTGATATCCGAGCCAACGCGACTTGCATTGTCTGCGTGGCACTTGAAACAGACCTCGTATTCATGTTGAGCGTGCTGTGTAGCAAGCCCGGAGGCTGTTACGCCGGTAACTTTCTGCATTTGACCTTGAATAATTGGCACCTGGCTTGCCGTCGGTCTCACGGCATGTGGGTTGTGGCAGTCGACACATTCAACGTGCCTGGCTGATGTTGTAGGAGATTCCTTCAGGTCGTGAATGCCCTGGTAGGCGACCACGTGGTGGCCACTCGATTTGGAAATCAGTGCTCCTATATCTGTGCCTGCAACTGAGCCATCATGGCAACTGAGACAATTATCCTCGGATTTGTCGAAGTGCAGCAGCCGTTCGCTGCCGCCGGCAGAGTGAGGCCTGTGGCAGCAAAGACAGCCGTTATCAGCTACCGTCTGATATTGGCTCGCAGCCAAGTATCCGTCACTTGTGTTGAAGACTGAGACGGTTGAAGTCTCATGTGCTGATCCAACCCAGCCATCCAGGTTGTGGCAGCTTGTGCATATCTGAGATCGCTGATTGGACATGACCAGGAAGTCACCGTTCTGGTTGTCATGCGGTGTATGGCACGTGGTGCATTGAAGTTCGCCGAACCTGTCGAGTGGGAACTCTTCGGGCAATGTGGAAGCCAGACGTATCTGGCTGTCCTCGGCCGCAAGCGAATCAGAATAGACGAAGCTGACAGGATGGTCGTCCGACAAGTCAGCACCAAGATGGGCCTCGCCCGGAGTTATATAAACACCCCCGCTCTCGCCATCTTTGGGATGTGCCAGGGCAACCGTACCGTCATGACAACTGAGGCACATCTTGCTCGAACCGGTTGGCTGGCCGATTTCAGCTTCCAGCGACGAACTCTGATAAATCTGGTAAACGGCGGTAGAGAGTGTATGACTCCAGCCGGGGGTCTGCGGATAAGCTCCATGAGGTGTGTGACAGAACTGGCATATATCGCCCGCGATCAATGGTGACAGGTCGTGTGGGGAACCTTCAATCCCTGCTACAACCGGAGATTGCATGGTGACAACTATCAAGAGTGTCGTAATCACTCGCAGGTCCGCATTCATTCTCGCACCTCCAAAAGCTCAAACACCTGGATCCTCTTATTGAATGAGTCTGCAACGTAAATTCTATTGCGGTCATCTATGTAAACACCGGCGGGCAGCCAGAATTCACCGACATTGCTCCCTTCATGACCAATCGCGAGCAGTATCTCGCCCTCAGCGTCAAAAATTTGGATATTCTCATACTGTCGATCGGTAACATATATACGTCCAAAACTGTCCGTCGCAATCCCGTGTGGATGGGCAAAGTATCCCGGTCGGTCCCCCTGCTCACCGAACATCTGTAAGAACTTCCCTTCGTGCGAGAAGACTTGTACGCGATAATTCAGAGTATCACTGACGTATAGCCTGCCGCTCTTGTCCACCCACAGATGTGTCGGAAAATTGAATTGCCCGGGCCCTACACCGCGAGAACCGATCGTCTCAACGAACTCACCGCTCTTGTCAAATACATTGATAACATGACCACCCGTGTCTGAAACGTACAGTTTGTCCCGCTCGGCATAATAAGCGATGCCGCTCGGTCTGATCAGCCGCTCAGAACCGAACCTGCTCTGAAACTTTCCCTTTCCGTCGAAAATGTAGACCTGATGCAGAACGCTGTCCACGACGTACAATCGCCCGCCGGCAATCGTAAGCGCCACCGGCATCATCAGCGTCTGATCACCGGCCAGTTGCGCAAACTGCTCATAGCGCCGCTTCGACAGGTCAAACATGTGGATCACGCCGCCGGCGCCATCGGCAACATATAGTCTTCCATCGGCGCCGATGGTGACCGCCGAAGGAGTCTTCAAAGCGCCGATCTTCTTCTTGCCGAAGATTAACTCTCCCAGACCGTGCGTCCAGGAAACTCCACGCTGCAAGCTTTCTTCTGTGGATATGATTCCTACAAATCGTACACGTCCTTGTTCGGGGGGCTCGGGCCAGACAATCGGCTTGGCCAGCGCTGGAAATATCTCACCCGTCGGCCTGCCGCATCCGGCACAACACAACAAGACTAATCCAAAAACACGTAATCCGGCAAAGCCACAACATCTTCTGTAATATCCATTCTTCATGTTCGCTCGGTTCCCTTTCTTTATCGATCAGAAAGTTCGCTTTAGGCGAAAATACAGGAGCGTATTGTCAGCTTCGTGACTCAACCTGTCAAGAGAGTTGAACTCCACGCCCGCCCTGACACTTAGCTGTCTCAATTTGTATCGAAGTCCTATGGCGGATTGGAACCCTTCGGTTACGCCCTGCCTGGAGTCGTCTTCGTCTCGATAGTCGACATTGCCGAAAATACTGTAGTTGTCCGTCAACTTGCATGATGCGGCCGCACCCAAAGTTGAAAGTGTAATATCATAAGGAAATGCCCCCATATAGTCGATCCAGCTATTCGACGCGTATACGCTTATTCTCGCGCCTGGATTCAAGCGCCAGACATAACCCGCCTCGATGCGTTTGCTCCTTGATGGAATTCTTGTCGATCTTTCCCTGCTGTACTCGGCCAGCAACCTGAGGCTCTTGTTAACATAATCTGTGCCGAATGTATTAATCTCGAATTCGTCGGGGACGATATCGGTATCGATCGACTTGAGCTGCTCGTCACGACTGCGAAACTCGTAATAGAGTGACAGGCCGTTGTGAAACCGCTCTCTGACCATCACGCTCTTGGTTTGAGCGTCTTCATCTCTTTGCGGTTCGGTGAAGAAGTCATAGTCTATCGAGAGCGTCTGGTTGCCGTCGGTCGTAATATCACCGCCGGGAATGATCAGTATCTCTGTTATGCCGCTGTTCTGGGTGACAGTGTAATCTATGTAGAACTTGGATCGTCCGCTGTCCATCACAACAATGGACGAGGCGTCAATATTTGTCCTTTCGAGCTGGATTCGCAGCGAGCCGGTAATGTCAATGGGATGTCGCTCATCTACAACATTGACCACTGTACTGCCGCCTGTCTGCTCGAGATTGAGCACGCCGACAGTGTAGTTGGCTATGAAAGTGCCCCAGGGATTCTTCTTTCGGTAGTCAAAACTTAGCTTGTGCCCATCTCGACTCTCGTCCACACCGTCGCCAAGGTCGGCTTTCGAAGTATAGACGTTGCCTCTGGTTATCAGGCTCTCAAACAGCCTGTGCACAAAACCGGCATCGAATTGAGTCCTGTCATTTTTCAATGTCGGCCGCTCCGATTCATCGAATGCGAAGCTGTAGTTGGTCTCGAATATGTCAGAATGTC
>Ga0255052_10001449_pt1 | contig 17816 bp, 14 predicted proteins | sample JV7_2_21_MG_FD_188632 | JGI IMG/M metagenome (GOLD analysis project Ga0255052, IMG submission 188632) | Seawater microbial communities from Jervis Inlet, British Columbia, Canada - JV7_2_21 | ecosystem: Environmental > Aquatic > Marine > Inlet | place: Canada: British Columbia | collected...
GAGCCAGGTCAGTCCGTTTTCATCAAGCCACTCGCTCTGTGCGAGATTCAAGATTCGTCTGACGACTTTCAGCCCGTGGTTAATGGTTCCGGTTGCTACTCCCTCTTTACGTCGGTGTTCGATCCACAGCTGTAGTGTCCCGATATGAAGTCGATTCAAAGGAATCGACCCAATCCAGGGCATCAGCCGTTTCAGCTGAGCGATGTCATTTCGAATTGTGCGCTTGTGCTGGTTTTCGCGAACAAACTTTGCACCTGCTAACTCGAAAGATCTCGCCGGCCGAACGCCGTAGACCTGCGCTTGTCGGGTTTCTTCGATTTGCCTTGCGAGGAACAGCTCTGCTTCTTCCTGGCTAGCTGTTCCAGTGCTTTGGCAAACGCGTCGCCCGCCGATGCGCTTGTCGATGTGCCAGACCCCGTGTCTCCACACGAGCCCTGGCGTTCTTTTGCGTCCCATATCGTGTCTCCTTTCGGCAGACCGGGACGCCCGTTGCGGGATTTATACTGATCTGCCCAGGCGTCTAGTTCAAGTCGGTCAAAAGCTATTCCCTGTTTCCCGATGCGGATCTCGGTGACATAAGGACGCACTTCGGAGTTAAATCGGTTTCGATCCATGCCCAGGTAGAAGGAGGCGTCGCGAAAGCGGACAAACCTCGGGGGAAACCGATATTCGCATCGCGCAACCTGATTCGTGTTTGGGCTGATCATGCGACCAGATTAGTGATGAGCGACGCCGAGTCAATCGAGGGAGGAGGTCAAACAGAGTCTGGCCTCAGGCTCTTCGGCGAAATTGATAAGGGTATTGATAGGGTCTTAATAAGGGTGGTGATAAGGGTTTGATAAGGTCAAAAACTCGCTAAGTGATTGATATTCCCTTATCAACCTTATCAACAGCGACAAAAAAAGAAATTTTGGCGAACGCACACGGTGAAATTGAGCCGAAAAAAATTCAGTCGACCGTCGAATTTCAATGATCTTTCCGAGGAAATGCGCAAAACTTAAGAGCGCTTGCACACCGGCCACGCCGGGTACATGGTGAATCAAATTGGCAGTTCTCGAGTTACATCAGTAATTGCTAGGCGATCGTCACTGGATAGTCACAGCGGAGGAATGGAATGGCCGAGCCAACAATCATATGTCCGAATTGCGGTACAGAAATTAGACTAACCGAGTCGTTGGCCGCACCACTCATTAAGGCCACACGCGAACAATTCGAGGAGAAGATCGCCAATAAAGAGGTGGAAGTCGCCAAGCGCGAGGGTCAAATTCGAGCTCAAAAGAGGGACCTCGAGGAAGCGCAAAAGGCGATAGACGATCAGGTCGCGGAAAAGCTGAGGTCGCAGCTAAAGGTCGTTGCCGAGGATGAAGCCAGGAAGGCGAAGTTGGCTGTTGGGGCCGACTTGGACATAAAAAACAAAGAGCTAGCAGATCTACAAGAGATTCTGGAAAAACGTGATCAGAAACTGGCAGAAGCACAGAAAGCCCAAGCCGATCTGCTGAAAAAACAACGCGAATTGGATGATGAAAAGCGGGAGCTAGATCTGACGATCGAAAAGCGAGTTCAATCTTCGGTGGAAAACGTTCGAATCAAAGCAAAGAAGGAGGCTGAGGACGAACTAAAGCTGAAGGTGTCAGAGAAAGAAGAACAGATCGCTTCAATGCAGCGCAGAATTGAAGAGCTCAAACAAAAGGCGGAGCAGGGATCGCAGCAGCTTCAGGGCGAAGTGATGGAATTGGAATTGGAAGACACGCTCAGAGCGAAATTTCCGTTCGACAGCATTGAGCCCGTCGCCAAAGGAGAATATGGAGGAGACGTTGTCCAACAAGTTGTTTCGCCATCCGGTCTTGCTTGCGGTTCGATTCTATGGGAATCGAAGCGAACAAAAAACTGGAGCGATGCTTGGCTTGCCAAGTTGCGCGGAGATCAGCGGGCGGCGAAGGCGGAAGTTTGCCTACTGGTCTCTCAGGCCCTGCCGAAGGACGTTGAGAGCTTCGAACAAATCGATGGCGTATGGATCGCCGGCCCTAAATACGCTTTACCTCTCGCGAGTGCGCTCAGGCAGAGCCTGATCGAGGTGGCAAACTCGAAATTGTCGCAGGAGGGCCAGCAAACCAAAACAGAATTGGTTTACGAGTACCTTACCGGCCCACGTTTTCGGCATCGAATTGAAGCTATTGTCGAAAAATTCTCGGACATGGAGGACGATTTGAACAGGGAGAAAAAAGCGATGACCCGTCTTTGGGCGAAGCGAGAGGCACAAATTCAAGGGGTGATCGAATCAACTGTAGGTATGTATGGCGATTTGCAGGGAATTGCCGGGCGCGCATTTAAGGAGATTGAAGGATTGGAGGTTCCACTTCTTGAAGGAGATACTGGTGAGTGACTTTGAATCGGATATACGCGATTCGTAACGTTAACTTTGTTTAATCCAGAGTAACCTTGCATGCCATTACCGCACCTATTTCCATCACTGATTCAAGGGCCGGTTCAGGTCGTGCTTATTGCGGGTGCTGGACTTTCAGCACCGCATTGCCCGATTGGCAAGGTACTCAAGATTAAATTGGATAGTATCGCGACTGATCTCGGCGTTGCTCCAAACGCCGATTTTTATGAATTGGCGGAGGCGACACTAGATGCCATGAGCGCAACCGGAAAAACAGATTCAGAAGCACGACTATCCCTTGCCGAAGATCTGGGGATGCTCGACGAGAGGCACTGGTTCGGTGATATCGGCCTGCCCATATCCGGCAATACTCCTCGCCACCGGGTCCTTGCGCGATTCGCGGTGGAAGAGCGTCTTCGCGCCATAGTAAGTCTCAATTGGGATGCGCTTTTGGAGTGTGCATTGGACAGTGTCGGCCTGACGGAAACGGGCAAGCCATCTCGCCCCTGGAAAATGACAAGATATGTCAGAGTCGTGGATAAGACGCACGTGCCCCTTCTTGGGGAACCCAACGTGTTTCCCGTGATTAAGCCTCATGGCTGTGTGCGGGCCCTCGAAGAGATGAGAAATCAAATTCGTTCGGGAGGCACCATCGGTTCGGTGACTTTCAAGCTCGGCGCGAAAGAGCTAAGAGATATCACTCACGATCAGCGAGACGTCGTCAACGTAAAGGTTAAAAGCTACATCTTGGATTGCCCACTAATAGGAATCGGATGGCGCGCAGAGGAAGACTATCTACGGGCCGCGATTGTCGAAATCGCACAACAAGTACGGCGTACTGAGCCAGACTCGTTCACACTAATCGATCTAGAGTGGCACAAAAACCATTCTGAAATCGCAGCCGCGTATGGCAAGGATGATAGTGACGCATTCGTTAAAGTCCGACAGCTACACAATCCATCCACCGACTGTCTGCTTCAATGGCTTCAGGCGCGCCATGCTTTAGCTCGAATGATAGAGATGATTCCATCCGCGGAGCGGCCGCCGCTACAAAAGCTGCTTGACGATATCGATTTCCCAGCGCCCGATCATCCGTTACTACGATGGGCTGATTGTTGGCTTCCTATTTGGGTCCGCCTTTGCTGGCGATTAGGAGCAATGCGAGGAAATGACCCTCACACAAATAAGGTGATTGGACCGTTCGATATTCCAATCTCACCGCGAGACATTCATATCCCACTGACCGGCATGTCAGTCGAGCGGAGGGATTTACATGCAGCCGCAAGACTGCTTAGTGTTCTATCGAAATGTTTGGGGCGATTTCGTTATGACTTGTTCCCTGGTGGCATATTTGAGACGAAGAAAAACCGATTGTACTTGCCCTTGCCAGGCTGGAGAGCGGACGTCCCACCAGCGGATCTAGCTGCGCTTAAACCGCTGATAGAATCCCTAAAGGGACTAGGATACGTGAAAGAGATTAAACTAATCTGGCTCAACAGTAAGGATGATGTTGAGAATCCACTAATAAAGCGGGAGCTAGAGGCACGATTTCGAATGCTCATGCCCATGGCTGGTTTCGCTCGCGACGGAGGAGTTACGTGGGTAGGTCTGAAAGAAATAGTGGAGGGAGATGATGTTAGCTTGGCTTGAGGGTTGTGAAAACTGGCTCGTACGCCAGTACAAGGATGTCTTGGGTGTGAATTTGTCCGATGGTCCCGTTCAATTGCGGTGGTTATCGGCCGACTCCCTGGCTCAGGAAGTGCAGCGAGACGATGCTCGAAACATCGTTGTCGATGATCCAGAAATAGGCTGGCTACTCTTTCTTCTTCCTTACGACCCCTCTCAAATTGAACGCCAAGTAAATGAGGCACTTGGTTTCCGATCTAAGCTGCTTCGTGAGTCAAATTACACGGGCGTCGATAGCGCTAGCGAAAAGGACGACCAGTATAGTTCATGGCGCATAGGCCTCGTATGGCTGGTCAGTGAAAGCAGCTGGGACGGCTGGCAGCAACAAATAATGGGGCTGCGCCGCGAGTCCGGCGCCGCGGAAGAGATTTCCTTTGACTCTGTACGCATACGCGAAAATGAAGTGCAGAAAGCACTTGATCTGAATGGACTACCGCGGTTGCTCCTGCATACAAGAGCAATTTTGCAAAAAACGCCGGAGGCCGCTGAGCATTGGATTTCTGCCGACAGTCAAGTCGAATCTGCAATGAGAGATTTTTCGAGTCAATTTAAGTCTTCTCGAGCGCGGACTATTTCGCGCGAAATGGAGGAAAGAGTAAACGCAGGAAAAGCTGCTGAAACTAGGCCGACGGCCGATGCCCCGCGTCAATTTGAAAGATTCCGTGTTCAGAATTTTCGTAACATAAAAAGTATGGAAATAGTTGCTCAACGTGAAGGCCAAGCTCGGTCCGAAGCAATTATTTTGTTCGGACCTAATGGGACTGGAAAATCGAGCCTCGCGGAAGCAATATCCTTAGCGGCATTTGGAACATCGCCTCGGCTCGAAGCATATTTGGCCGACAAGGACGTAAGTCGTGCTAGCAGCGAGTCGTATTTGTCAGACTATCTAACTCCCCTGGAATCGCCAACAACAGAGCCGAGATTTCAGTGGGGTAATTGCACAGAGTCGAATTTCGCCCTATATCCGGACGAGGAAAGTCGGCGACGCTATGAAGGGATAGTGTTAAACCAAGAAGACTCAATTGACTTCACCAAAATCTCTCGGCAAGAGTTAGCGGCGAAGGTTTTGCAAGGATATTCGCGTTTAGCCGATGATCTATCGGAGTGGTTGAGTAGTGGAGAAATGCGCGCAAATGAAGAAAAAATGGCGTTTACTCGCTCGCACGGCCTGAGTGGCGCAATTAAACGCAGCTCAACCGCTTACAAGCGTCTAGCTAGTATGTTGCTAACTGACCAAATCAATCGCCCGTCACCCGAATTTTTGGAATGGTTGCGATTCCTCGAAAAGATGTCCGATGAAGATGGCGTAATCGCATCCAAATTGATATCAGAGTGGCGGATACATCAGGAAACTGCGGTCAATCGTGTCGCAGAAACAATCGCAAAACTTCAGGAGCAAGGTGCGACGCGACCTCATATCGCACAGGCACTTCAGGACAAACTCGCGGAATACGATTCAATCGCCAGACAATCGGTGGAATTCCGCGGTCGGATGGAGAATCGTATCGAGTTGTTGCGCGAGCAACTAGATGAATCGCTGGAGCAAATCGAAGCTTGGGGTGCTTGGCTTGCCTCGAAAACGAATATCGAGCCTAAACCAGACGAAAGTTTTAAAGGAGCACGGGCTGAGTTAGAGAAACTGGCGAGACAGCGTGATGATATAGAGGCCACCGGAAAAGCACTTCGCGGTCGCTTGGAATTACTCGACAACGCAAAAAGTTATGTCGATGGCCAGTGGTCTAAGGAGAATCCTGACATCTGCCCAGTGTGTGAAAGCAATGTTGCAGATCGACAAGGAATATCGACTGTTGTTGCCGTAATCGAAAGGGAAACGAACTCGACAATCCAGGAGTTGCGCACGCAACGTATCCAAATACAAGAACGCCAGAAAGTTCTTGATCAACAGCTCGCGGCGTCAGGGGCGATGACTTGCCCAATTGCTATTGAAGACCAAGACAGATTAAGAGATTGGGCGAAACCCTTTATTCCGGTCAGCACAACGCTTGAGGACTGGATAACAAATCCGCAGTCGCGGGAACAACTCAAGGCCGACCTAGTTAGGATGAGAGTTCTGCCGGATTCGCCCGTGCCATATGCTGACGTGATACAGGAGTCCGAACGATTGGCAGAGGACTACACAGCTTTGACGGAAGAGGCAGATCGTGCTCTTGAGGATCCGCAGAGTTTTGCGGAGGTCAGAAAGGCCTACGAGGAAAGCTTGGAGAAAGTATTGTTGGAGCATCTGCCAATGACACTGGGAAAGGTTTGGCAGGAATTGGCGTTGGCCTTAACTACGGCGCCGTGGCTACTTCCGGAGAGGCCAACATTAGAGCTAGCGCAACGCGGCAAGTCTTTGTCAGTCAATGTCGGAGAAAGTCGCCGCTATATCCGTTACGTATACAACTCCGCGGAGAGACACTTATTGGGGTTGGCTTGGTTCTTTACTTTCTATCTTGCGAAGAGAAGGTTTGATGAATCTTGGGTTCTACTTGATGACCCAGCACAAGAAATGGACCAGCCGAGTTTCCGTGAACTCGTCCGCCTCTGGGAAACACTACTTCGTCTACACCAAAGGATGGATCGGCCGTTCACGCTAATCACTGCGCTGCACCAGGAAGATCGGGCGCTCGATGCGGCTCGAGCAACCGATGGAAAGATGTATATCTTAGGGTGGCAGGGAAAACAGGAAGACACGAGCGACCGACCGAGTGTTAAGAAAGTTGTATTACTTGCACCTGGTTATCATCCTTTGAAGTCTGACAGCGTTTTCGATGAAGCGACTCATTCTTAAACGCATGCGGGAGAGATGGGCTCGATTTGCCGGGTTGCGCCGGGAGAATAAGTAGCCCGGCCCGGGGCATAGACTGCTTCTTCCAATAGTGGTTGCACGATCCCAAGGTTGTGCCGTCGTTTCTGGACAAATCTAAAAAGGGTCGGGACAATACATTATCCGCTGAAAAAGGCTGCTGCCGTTTTCTGCCAATTTATCCCGGTGCCACATGTCTCTTTCAGGATTGACGAGTAACTTCATCTAAATTCATGAAGATCGAAATTCACAGACACAATCAGGTCAATGCGGTAGACACAACGCCCGCTGTCTCTTCGACCATACAAAGTCTAGAGCGACTTGACTTCGAACTTGCCCGCAACACCGCCTCTGAGCTGCGAGAAGCGGTTCTAGCAATGCTTATGGTTGAAGGATGGTCAGATTCAGTAAAGGTTGCAGGAAATACAAATATTACAATTACGTCTGTTCGGGATAGAACGGGTTTATGTCTGCAGACCGGCAACATGGCTAGATTTTACGCAGACTTCTTGAAGCTCCAACTTGTCTACCAGAATGGCCACATTGATAATGCGCTGTACTGCGTTTTTTCAAAGACTACTGCGGTTAAGATGGGGAGCAATCTTGCGAACTTTGATCGCGTCGTGCGTGAACTAACTCTATTCCGCGATATTGTTACTTTGCCTATATATGTATTAGGTATGAGCGCTCAGGAAGGAGCGCGTTAAGGGAGTCAATATAATGAATCTAGGTTGGCCTTTGCCCAAACGTGTAAAGACGATTAAGGGATTGCCGAAGAAAACGTCAAAGACTCACCAGCTGTACTTTCAAGACGAACTCGAATCTTTTCCTATTCACATTATTAGATTGGAAATGCCTAAATATCGTCTTGAGAATGGCCGGACCCAGGCGGCGCAGGATGAATACATCGCACGACATACGAAACTCGGAAAAGAGTTCTTCGAGAAAGACCCTGAGTCAGCTAGCGCTCAAAAGGCTCAGCACGAAATACTTATAGAAATGATGAACGAAGAGGGCTTGCTAGAATATTTCAAGAAAGGCAGCAGACAAACAGAACCGGTCATCCTGGATCACAGAGGATTTCTAGTAAATGGGAACCGACGAGTATGTACATGGAGGTTCCTCATTGACGAAGATGGTCAGAAATATCGACATTTCACCAATATTCAGGCCATTGTATTACCTCAGTGCTCAGAAGAAGATATAGATGATCTAGAAGCACAGCTACAAATTCAGCAAGACATCAAGGCTGGATACTCCTGGATTGACAGAGCCTTCATGTTGCGGCGGAAACTCAAGAAGTACGATGCGAAAACATTGTCACGAAGGTATGACCTAAAGCTAAAGGAAATTAAGACAGACGTTGCGTTGATCGATTTCGTTGACGACTACTTAGAGTCTCGCGGCACACCTCGGTTGTATAGTCTCGTCATGAACGAGCAACATAGTTTCAGGCGACTATTCGAGAATAGAGCGAAATTATCAAACGAAAGCGAAAGGCAGATTCTGGACCACATAACGTACAAACTTATCGATGATCCTGATAGGGGTGGTTTGGGCCGCGTGTACACGGCGATTCCGGATATTCGTCAATCATTCAAGAAAGTAGTCGCTGCGTTGGAGAGGGATCTCCCAAAGCCTCGCCAGAAAAAGAAATCGAAGAAGACGGCCAGCAAAACGAAGAAACTACTCGGCGGCGCGAAAGACCAATCGAAATGGGTATTGGATGCAGTAAAGTCGAAAGGAAATTCCGAAAAGGTAATTAGTGCTGTCGTCGATGTCGTTCAGGCAGAAAGGCAAGCTAGTCAGACGAAGAAAACCGCCAGCGCAGTGCTAAAGAAGGTGCAGGATGCCAATACCGCTCTAAAGTCCGCTATCAATCTCGCCAACGATAAAGCGTCGAAGGCGGGTGTCAAAGCTCAAATTCTTGAAGCCGAGAAAAGTATTAAAGCACTAAAGAAATGGCTAGGACCCCGTCGCTAAGTATTAGTTACGATGCCGACAGGCAAGAGGCCTCTATTGTCGGGGGTGGGCTTTCCAGCTGGAGGCACATTCGCCGACTCTGCCTAGATTGGTCAGATGACTGTTATAGCCAGTCGTCCGAAGAAATTCGGATGCCGTGGACTGGATTCCTCGCAGTCAAGCGAGAACTATTTGACCTCCTAGTAGCCGCCGCCGAAGAAGAGTTCGTTCGGTTCACAGGTCCTGCGGAACGATTACTTGAAGAATCAGTTGAGCAGTTCGATCAGTACGAGTCGCCGCCAAAGAAGGTTTCTCAACGAGTTCTCCTAGAAACCCTGAAGAAGAAAGGGTTTGTTCGCACGCTAACCAAGGAGCAACGTCGTAACGTTGCGAAACTAGTGTGTCGAACTGCGGGAGCCACTTTTTCTGTGCCCGGCGCTGGGAAAACGAGTGAGGCGCTGGCCTACTATTTTTTCCACAAGAGGCCGAAGAGCAAGCTGCTAGTCGTTGCACCAAAGAACGCTTTTTCTGCATGGGAAGAACAACTTCTTCTTTGCGCACCGCGGTCAAATTTGACGGTTGTCCGCCTAAGGGGGCCAAGGAATCAAGTGCGGAACATCCTGGACTCCGGGCCTGACATCATGCTCGTTAACTACCAAAAGCTACTGAATGACAAATCACTAGTGGCTGAGTTTCTCGCGTCAAATGAGTGCTTTATGTATCTGGACGAAAGCCATCATATTAAGAGGTGGCCGCCAGGACAGTGGGGTGCCTGCGTGCTCAGTTTGTCGCACCTTCCGGTTGTGAAGCTCATTATGACTGGTACACCGTTACCCAATAGTCGAGCCGACCTAATTCCGCAATTTCGATTTCTCTATCCAGAGGTGCAGGCGGATGAAGCTGACATAGTCGATAAAGTCGCGCCGGTATTCGTTAGGACAACCAAGGCGGAGCTAGGGCTAAAACCACCAAAGGTAACGATGATCAAACTCGAAATGGGTAGCCGCCAACGACAACTCTATGACCTCTTGAGGCGAAATGAAGCGGAGTCGGCCAGAAAATTTGTGCGGACTTCAGATCGAAATATGCTGCGATCACTGGGCAGGTCCGCGATGCGAATGTTGCAGCTAACCAGCAATCCCGCATTGCTAGCAAAAAATGTGCATCTGTTTCCGGAAGAGTTACGTGATCTGCTACTAGAAGGCGAAAGTCCGAAAATTGAATACGCCTGTAATCGCGCCCTGGAGCTGGCAAGTCAGGGTGAAAAGTGTGTTATTTGGTCCGCCTTTGTCGAGAATGTTGAGACGATTTCTCGCAGGCTTAGAAGCATTGGGGCCGACTTCATACACGGTGGCGTGGACGCCGGGTCGGATGAGCAGTGGGATACAAGAGAAGGCAAGATTCGGAGATTTCACGATGACGACAGAGCCTTCGTTCTGGTAGCCAATCCTGCGGCATGTGCGGAGGGTATTAGCCTACATACGGTGTGCCACAATGCGATTTACGTTGACAGAACATACAACGCAGCTCAGTTCCTTCAGTCCCAAGATCGGATTCACAGACTTGGTCTACCAAAAAATACATCAACCACCATCCATATTTTGTCTTGCAAGGACAGTGTAGATAATTCTGTCGAAGCGCGGTTGGGATGGAAGTTGCGTGTAATGGCCGAGGCGCTGAATGATTCGTCCTTACATGCGGAGCCAATATCCGAAGATGTGGATGCATCCGACTATATGAGCCCGGCAGATATTCAGGACTTTGTTGATCATCTGGTTTCACCAGATCAGTAACATGCGCGAAAACCTCTCAGTTGGCATCTTGTATTCATGTCATGAGTTTCTACGTTACGTAGACGAAGAGCATCTCGCTGCGAAGGACCTTATCGAATTCTTCGATAGATTCTATGTGGCAAAGTCTAGCTATGTATTAGAGCTAAGCCAGCAGTGTAGTTGGATTTTGGTAGCACAAGATGGCTCGATCGAGGTGACGCCTTCGGGTACCGAGATATCATTGAAGACGCCGGAGCATGCGCTTCGTGACCAGATTCGCGACTACATCCTGTGCGTGCGCCCGCCGTGGAGTGGCCTACTGCCTAGAGGGCGAGAAGAAGCGGTTCTGTATTTTTCTGACGACGTACGACAATGCTTTGATGAGGCAGACCTGCTTGCAGAATGTGACGACGAAGTTGTCCAATGGTGGGATAACCTTTCTAGTGCGGCGCGTGGCCGCCGAAACGATTCGCTGGCGGAAATCGGCAGGCAGGGCGAGAAACTGTCGTTGCAGTACGAGCTGCGACGAACAAATACTGCACCCACTTGGATGGCGATCGAGTCGAACCTTGCGGGGTTTGATATTCAGTCGATCGTTTCAGAGCTAGACAGTAACGCCTTATTTATTGAGGTTAAAGCTTCTGAGCGTAAGCTAGATAGTGCTCAAATATTCATTTCCAAAAACGAATGGCGAGTTGCGAGAACGACGGAAAACTTTGTCTTTCACGTGTGGGTCGACGTTTATTCGGAAGAGCGACTATTCGTGGTCACAACGGAGGCGATTGGTCGCCATATACCAAAAGATGCGGGTGACGGCGATTGGCGAAATGTAAAGATTCCGGCCAGGTCACTTGTCAAAGAAAACGAGATGGTTCGGTTGGCCAACCCCTAGAAGCATGTTTGAAATCAAGAATTTGTCTACATGCCTGGCGGCCCGCAATTCGTATCTCGCCCCGGCACATAGAGGGGCTACACACTAGCTACTCGCATTTTCTGGTCATTCCACACCGATATGATATTCATATAGTGCCGTCGAAATGCGATGATACTGGTATTGAGTGTTATTCATCCGTGCGCAAACCCCTATTTTCGAATAGCAATAGCTGGAATCCATACTTGAAGCAAACATCGCAAAGCAAACTCCGCGCAATTGATCTTTACTCCGGTGTGGGAGGCTGGTCATTGGGCCTTAGAATGGCTGACGTTGATGTCGTTGCCTCTTATGAGTGGTGGGGAAAAGCGAATGCCACCAACCACGAGAATAACGGTCATGTTACGAGCGAAGAAGACATTCGAGCATTGGACGTAGCTTGTTTGCCGAAAAAAATTGACATTGTGGTGGGAAGCCCCCCTTGTACACAGTTTTCGTTTTCCAATCGAGGTGGCGGAGGCGACTTAGTGGATGGGCTAAAAGACATAGCGAAATTTCTTGAAGTGATCGACTACATCAGGCCGCGATTTTGGGCGATGGAGAATGTGCCGAGAGTAGCAAAAATTGTAGAGAAGGAGCTGAAGGTTGGCGGGCAACTGCATCACTTCGCCCACTTAGAATGCGAAATTCACGTATTGGAAATGCAAGAATGGGGTTTGCCGCAACGGAGAAAAAGATGCGTGATCGGAAATATAGACTTTGAACTGTTACACCAGTACCGAGATTCGACAGAAGGTCGAACACTTGGAGATGTAGTTAGGGGTCTATCGAGAAAACGTCCCAAGGATGCGATATACGGAATTGAATTAGGACGGGCCGAATTGACCGACCATGAAATGGAAGAGTTTCTTTCGCCTGAAGAAGAGCGAATGAACAGGGAAATGAAGACGCACCATCCGGTTTACAACAACATGGCATTTCCGGACCCACTAGATCGCACGTCACGGACTATTACGGCGACGTGTACGCGTGTTTCACGGGAAAGTGTAGTAATAAATGAGAGCGGTCGAGACGGTGAGTTTAGACGGCTAACTGTGAGGGAAAGGGCGTTAATTCAAGGATTTCCTATAACCTATCAGTTCTTTGGCGATTCGTATTCGCAGAAACTCAAGATGATCGGTAACGCCATTCCTCCGCTTCTTACTTTCTACATAGGCCAGGCAATCAGAGAGGTTGATCAAGACGAGTTGTTAAGGCCCGAAGAAGCGATTATCGCGTTTACGACGCCGGCGAAGCGCCCCGACGTAACAAGGCCGGACACTAAGGGCGCGTCATTCCCAGCCAGGCGACGATTTAGAGTCGCTATTCCGCATTTGCGGTTTAAGAGCGGAATGAGGTTTGAGCTAGCCAATTCGTTTTCGGAAACGCAACCTGAATGGCGTGTAAGATTTTTCTACGGGAACTCAAAAAATATTTCCGAAGTACCACTCGATGAGCACCTTCTAAAAGAAATCGAAGAAATGGATGGCCTAATCGAGAGGGCGAAATCAATAGGAACTTATACAGCTGATTTGGAGAAAGCGTTGGAGCACACTAATGCAACAAAGCTTCAGGCAGTTTGGGCGCACAAGGCGAAGACCGGGCAGCACCCTTACGGCATCGTTGATGAGATTGGCAAAGCCGCACAGCAACTTATGGCGGATTTAGCCCCGACAAATGGCGAAATAGAGTCTGTTGTAGCAAAGGTCGTCCAACCTAACGGCGATCAAGGTGTGACCAAGGTTTTGAAGAATGCAGATGCGGTGATGGCCGGACTAATTCTTGGTGCGAAAGCGAACGAGATTTTCAGGACAGATCGATTCCATAAAATTGATCAATGAATGTGAGAGGGCCAGTTGAAAATTGAAACCTACTACTCGCACCTAAATGGGTGGGAGTGGCTAGAGGTTCGTCGACCTAGTTTTTGGGATGAGATCGAGAAGACTATTGAGGCAATCGACGGCGAGTCGTGCAGAACAAAAATAAGCAAAGAAAAAGGGATGAAAGGAAAACGACTTTATGCTCCTGGAGCACTCAATAATAGGTTCAAGGAGGAGCTCGAAAATAGGAATTGGCATGAGTCACGAGTAAGCTATTGGGTGACGGACGACCACAAACTAATTCGCGAAAGTCTCACGTACGAGGCTAAAGAGCAAAAGCTCCACTACGAGGCGCACGGAAAAACTGCAATATCTTCGTATAACCAAACTGATTTCGTCAAAGACAGAGTTGCGATTGAGGTCCAGTTCGGAAAGTACTCATTTGTTGCCTATGATCTATTCGTAAAGCATCTTGCGTTTTATATGGGCGATAAGATCGACTGCGGTATAGAAATTCTACCCATGAAATCTATGCAATCAGAAATGTCGTCGGGGCCAGGGTATTATGAAGGGGCTCTATACGATTTGGTCAGGCAGGGGCGTGGAGTTCCGGCTGTTCCGCTCGTAATGGTCGGGGTGATTCCGTAGCGAGCGCGCCTCAATAGCCCTCCCAAGCCCGCAACTGTGACTTCGAATATCTTCGAAGCTGACGACCAACCCTCAATCGTTGTCCAATCATTATTCGAACTAATCGATGCGTAAGTTTTGCGTGAACTGGTGCTGCATCGTCCTGCATTGTGCTGCAAATTGGGCAACGGGCGCCCCGGTAACTCTTTGAAATATAAGGCCTCAGGCGATCCAACTCGCGACTGAAAATCCGCGTGTCGGCAGTTCGATTCTGCCCCTGGCCACCACATTCTCAATCATCTAAGTGCTCTCTTGATATCATCTCGTGTTTCGAACAACGCACGTTATCATGAGCACCGAAGCTGAAATTCATGCCGCCGCAGTCGTCTTTCGACACGACGAGCACGATCGTCAGGCGCTGGTCGACTTCGCTCGGGAATTGGCGAACAGTGGCTGCCGCCTCGGTGGCATGGTGCAGGAAGTTCATTTCGACGATCAGGGCCGCCGCACACACATCGACAGTGTCGACCTCGCCACCGGCGACCGCGTCACGATCAATCAACCCAGCCGCACGCGGCCGGACGGCACTGGCTGCACGCTCGATACGGCCGCACTCGCCGACGCCGGCGCGCCGCTGCGGCGCGCGCTCATCAACCGGCCGGACCTCATCGTCGCCGAGAAATTCGGCGAGCAGGAACAAAGCGGCGCCGGGCTTGCGGATGACATTTTGGAGGTCATCGCAGAAGGCTTGCCAACCCTGGTCCTGGTGCCCGAACCGGCTCTGGCATGTTGGCGTGAGCTGACCGGGGGCGAGACCGCGGAGGTGCCGTGCGAAGCAGACGCGCTGCGACGCTGGTGGCGCGACAGGTTTGCCGAGAAATCCTGAGCCGGCCAGTTGTTGCCATCCAATTCCGGCCGGCTTTTGTTTGAAATCTCCAGATCCAGAGATAATAGGCTAATTATGCGTTCGCATTGACGAATAGGGCAATAAGAACGCATAATTAATCATGTTTTCCGATACCCAAATCCGCGAAGCATTCCACTTCTGTTTCCTGCAGAGGCTATTGAGCATTTCTGATCCGGGCATCTATGTGCTGAAGGGTGGTGTGAACCTGCGTTTCTTTTTCAAGAGCCCGCGCTACTCGGAGGACATGGACCTGGACGTGCTCGCGGGGAGCGTCGCAACACTCAAGAAGAACGGCTACAAGATCCTCGAGGATGCGGCGTTCCGGCGCAATCTGAGGGTCTTCGACGTCGACGCTATCGAAATCAATGATCCACACAAGGCCAAACACACGGCGACAACGCAGCGATTTCGCTGCGCGCTTATCCTTGCGTCGCGGCAACGCTTGCCTACCAAGGTCGAATTTTCCCGCCGCAACGACGACCCGGGGGATGCCGCCGAAAGCGAATACCTCGATGCAGATGTCGCCCGCCCATACCGCAAGCTGGCCTACCGATGCCGGCACTACTCGGGTAGCGCGGCGGTCGTACAGAAAATCGAGGCGCTGGCAGGACGCACAGTGACCCAGGCGCGCGACGTCTTCGATCTCGGCATCCTGATCCAGGGTGGGCACCTTGCTGTGGCCGTGGAGCAAGACGCATTAGCCCAAGCTCCATTGTCCGATGCAATTGAATGCCTGACGGCCCTGAGTTGGGATGATTACGACGGCCATGTGGTGGAGTTTCTCGACGCCGACAGTCGCGATGAGTTCGGCACCCGTCCGGCATGGGAGTCGCTGCAATCACGTGTATTTGAATCACTGCATGCCCATGCTTGAACTTTTCAACAAGCCGGCATTCATCGTATTCTCGACGCGCGACTTTGCCGCGGCAAGTGGATCGACCATGCCGGCGGCATCAAAGCGCCTCAACCGGCTTGCCCAAAAACAGTTCCTGACCCGGGTGACCAAAGGACTATGGGCCAATGCGAGCCACCCGCACTTCCATCCGCTGGCTTGTGTGCCCTATCTGCTGGGCAAGGAGCATGGCTACGTTTCATTCCTAACGGCTCTGCACTTGGAGGGCGTCATTTCGCAAATTCCGCGAGCCATCCAGGTCGCGACGACGGGCCGTGGGCGCACGTTGGATTCACCGTTCGGTCAATTCGAATTCCTGAGAGTCAAGCCGGAGCTTATGCGAGAGGGCATTGACTGGAGCGACACACGCCAGCCATACCTGATCGCGACACGAGAAAAAGCGCTTCTCGATGTGGTCTATTTGTCGACGCGCAAGAACAGACGCTTCGCAAAATTGCCCGAACTGGATCTTGCCGACAGTGGATTTCGACCGAGCGAGTTCGAGCGCTTGTTGCACGAGTTACCGTACCCGGTTCGTATCCGCTCGGCCATCCAATCATGCTGGCGGACATTGAGTGACTTTGAGAAGTGATCGATCGACGATTGGGCGGGACCGGCCCCATCCACTCGGCATTATCATAGTATAAGAAGAATGGGCAATCGGCCCATTCTGTCCCTGGCCACCATCTAACTCCCTGCAATTGCCCGTTATTGCGGGCGCAGCGAAGCAATCTCCGAGTGTTTTTCAAAAAAACCTTGCGTGAGTTTTGCGCGAACAAAGGTACCACAACGAGCTGCAGCTGCCCGGCTGATGCAGCCGCGTAAATTCCGGATGCAAACGTAGCCAAAGATCACTGTCCGGACACCTGATACTGCACGGTATCGTAAAGTAGCGGCAGACCTTTCACCCGATACTCGAGACAGAGGCGCTTATCGGAAACAGGTTCCACCGTAGCCAGACCAAAAAAGCCCACAAAATGTACAAGCGTGCGCCAGGTATAGCAGCGGCGTACCTCTTCCTCCGGAGTAAAGACCTGGTGCTGCGGTATCTCGTCCAACACCATCGGAAAGGCGCGCAGAAAACCGTCTTCATAAAAATCATGGGGCCTCCAGGTATCGCCACAACGCATCAGCAGATAAAGCGTAAAAAGGAATGCAGTCTGAATGAACCGGAGTTCAGGGTAACGATCCCGATAACTCCAGTTGAATTGTTCGACATACGCTGTGAACAGTCGAGGGTAGAGGGCGGCCAGCCCTTTCCCGGCCAGCAGCGCACGGCAGTTGCGGCTGAGAATGAACCTGCCCTTGTATTTTCGGATCAGTCCCGCCAGTTCTGCTGTCAGGCGAGCGATATGCAAGTCAAGAAAATCCTCCTCCCGGTTGATGCCACCAAAACGCGTGTTCTCCCGGTAGATTTCTTCGCCCCAATAGGCAAGGGCAGCCTCCCGGCAGAACTTCTGGGGCAGGTTTCCCTTTGCGGTCGGTTTCAATCCCTTTTCGCCGATAGCCTCAAGGAGCATTCCGACAAGGGTCACTATCGGGGCTGTTGGGCTTGTGGTGAGCACCTCGGGGAAACGGACCAGCTCCGGTGATGTAAAAGGGAAGTGCAGCATGCGGTGCATCTGCTCTGGTGATAAACCATGGAACTCATCGAGCGGTCTCTGATTTTGCTGTTGCGTATGTCGCCCGATGAACGCCTCGACCTCAGTCAGCGACCGGAATTGCATCCCTTCCATCATCTGGCGGAGGTCTTCGGACACCCCTGCGGCTCCACGATCAGACGGAATTGATTCCTTCTTTTCCAGGCAACATCTCTTGAATTTTCTCCCGCTGCCGCATGGGCAGGGGTCGTTACGGCCAATAGTCGGGATTTTCATGTCCTAGGTCCGAAAGCGTTGATTATCGAATAGAACCTTTCTAGATGCTGGAGGCGATCAATGTCAATATCAGCTGCACTGCGTACTCAGAGTATGGAACATAGGCAAAGAGGTATCTAGATCATGCCGACTGTCAGTTTGGATAAACTGGAGGATGCCATGGAATGGGCGTCA
>Ga0255052_10001451_pt1 | contig 17811 bp, 18 predicted proteins | sample JV7_2_21_MG_FD_188632 | JGI IMG/M metagenome (GOLD analysis project Ga0255052, IMG submission 188632) | Seawater microbial communities from Jervis Inlet, British Columbia, Canada - JV7_2_21 | ecosystem: Environmental > Aquatic > Marine > Inlet | place: Canada: British Columbia | collected...
TCAGGCGAAGGTCACCATCGAGCCTTTCGAACGTGGCTTCGGCCATACGCTGGGTAATGCGCTGCGTCGTATTCTGCTGTCTTCAATGCCGGGCGCTGCAATTGCGGAAGCCGAGATCGAAGGCGTGTTGCACGAGTACACGAGCATCGAGGGCGTACAGGAAGACGTCGTCGATATTCTGCTGAACCTGAAGCAAGTTGCCGTGCGCATGAACACGCGCGACACGGCGGAGCTCAGGATCTCGAAAAAGGGCCCGGGCCCGGTTACGGCCGGGGACATCCAGCTCGACCATGACGTCGAGATCATGAACCCGGACCTGGTCATTGCGAACCTGACGAGTGTCGGCGAGCTGAACATGATATTGAAGGTCGAGCGCGGTCGCGGCTATCGTCCTGCAACACAGCGTCCGATGTTCGAAGAGCAGACCGGCCCGATCGGCCGTCTGCAGCTCGACGCGTCGTTCAGTCCGGTCCACCGCGTGACCTATAACGTCGAAGCGGCCCGCGTTGAACAGCGCACCGACCTCGACAAATTGCTGATCGACATCGAGACAAACGGCACGATCGATCCGGAAGAAGCCATCCGCCGCGCGGGCAGCATCCTCAAAGATCAGCTGTCGGTCTTCGTCGACCTGCAGGGTCAGGAAGAAGGCGCCGGCGCACAGGCTCAGGATCAGGTCGATCCGATTCTGCTGCGGCCGGTCGACGAGCTCGAACTTACGGTTCGCTCGGCGAATTGCCTCAAGGCCGAGAACATCATGTACATCGGTGATCTCGTGCAGCGTACCGAGGTCGAACTTCTGAGAACGCCGAACCTCGGCAAGAAGTCACTCACCGAGATCAAGGAAGTCCTGGAAGGGCATGGCCTGGGTCTGGGAATGCGTCTCGAAAACTGGCCGCCGGCAAGCCTGCGCCCGGAACACGAGCTCGCGATCCAACTGTAACAGGACAGATAAATGCGCCATAGAAAATCCGGCCGTCGACTAAGTCGCACCAGCTCACATCGCAAGGCCATGTTCCGTAACATGGCGGCGTCGATGCTGAAGCACGAAACGATCAGAACGACAGTCCCCAAAGCCAAAGAGCTGCGTCGCGTCGTCGAGCCGCTGATTACGCTCGCGAAAGAAGACAGCGTGGCAAATCGCCGCCTTGCCTTCGATCGTCTGCGTGACAAAGATGCGGTCGGCAAGCTATTCACGGATCTCGGTCCCCGTTTTAAGGAACGTCCCGGTGGTTACCTGCGTATCCTGAAGATGGGCCCGCGCCCGGGTGATGCTGCACCGATGGCCATCGTCATGCTGACGGAGCAGGCGGCAGAAGCAGAAGCAGTCGCCGAAAAATAAGGCGTGTTACGTAGTATTGAAGAAAAGCCGGGCTCTGCCCGGCTTTTTTGTGCGCGGGCCGCAGCTTCTGCCAGTTCAGATCTGACAGTCTATTTACCGCAATGCGGGCAGTGGCCTCTTACGATCTTCAGTACGTAGCTGGCCCAAAGCCAGAACAAAACCACGTTGCCCAGGAATAGCAAGGTCATTAGCAACGAGTTGCCCATGGTGACCTCCACATACAAAAAGCCCAAGCTCCGGGTCAGTATGCGAGCCACAGACCGGCGAAAGTACTGCACAGGTCACACTATTTAACAAAATGCAGGTCTGTTCAGACGGAGGGAATCAGTGGCTGAGGCCGCTCAAAAACGCATGTAAGCCTTTGATGTAATTAGCCTCATCGCGGATATAGGCGTCATTGTGGCCACCGCGCAGTACCAGTTGTGTCCTTGGTTCATTCGCCGCCTCGAAGATCGCTTCGCCATGGTGGAAAGGGACGATCTCGTCATCACGGCCGTGAATGACAAGCACGGGACTTCGAACATCCCGTACATAGTCGCGGGTCGCATGCCTGAGGTGGCTAAGCCAGCGGGCCGGCAACCAGGGATAGATCTCCTGGGCGATATCGGGGACCGACGTGAACGACGACTCGACGATCAGCGCCAAGGGTTGCTGCTTCGCTGCAAGTTTTGCCGCGGCTGACGCGCCCATCGAGCGGCCAAAGATAATGATATCGGCGGCTGCCACGCCACGTTCTTCGGTCAAGTAACGCCATGCTGCATCGGCGTCCCGGTAGATGCCTTTCTCGGTCGTCTTGCCGCCACTCTGACCGTAGCCCCGGTACTCGATAATGAAGACCGACAGGCCGAGACTCAGGAACTGTCGGATCGAATCCAGTCGATGCGAGATGTTGCCGGCATTGCCATGGAAAAAGAGCAATACCCGGGTCGATGAGCCGGGGATGAACCAGCCATGCAATCGGATGCCATCAGCTGTTTCGATGGCAACGTCCTCGTACTGCAGATCGATGTCAGCAGGCGTCGCTGTCAGTTCACGTCCCGGCACGCTGGCGAGGTACAGCATGCGGCCTTGCATCAGGTAGACGACTGCGACGAGCAGCACGTAGAAGGCGGCAATGATCAGAAACGCTTGTAACACGGGGCTCTTAGACATGGTCAGGATGTCGAGCCAACATACATCAGCAGCAATTGATTTCAATCCCGTCACCGGCAAGATGCCTAACAATAACAAGTGGAGCGAACCATGGTTCTCGATATTTTTGCTCTCGCCGGGCGGTGGCGTAGAGCCCCTTTCCAGGCTGGAATTTACTTGACATAAAGCATATATGGGCTCTATTTACCATATTAGATAACTGAAATGCATAGGGAAATCGCGAATTCGCTCTCTTGTGAGCGCCCTCACAGCCAATGACGGCAGGCCACACTACAGTAGAGCCTCGTATCACACGGGGATTTAACGATTAGCAAGGACAGGTCATTTGATGACTGCGTAATCCTGTCGAAGGAAGCCTTCGACCCGGACGCGGTTTTTCTTGACGACATCGTCGATGACGAGGTGTTGCCGTACCTGAGCCTCGCAGTCGACGGATTGACCGACGGCGCCGACAAGAAGAAAGGTACGCTGGAAATGCGTCCCGAGGACGTCGCGGCAAACGATGAGATTACTCCGGATACGACACTTCCTCCCACCAGGCTCGATCCCGAGCAACTGGAAGTGTATGGCTGGGAATCCTCACTCTGGAAAAAAATCAGAAAGTACGTCGGCTTTTAGATCCCATGCGCATCGCATAAGATGCGGCGATGATTTTCAAAGACAAGACCGTCATCATTACTGGTGCCTCCGAGGGTGTCGGTGCTGCCGCGGCACGGAAGTTTGCGAATGCCGGCGCGAACCTCATGCTCGTCGCGCGCAGCAAGAAGAACCTGGAAGCCGTTGCTGAGGAATTGCGTGGCAGGTCGCGTGTCGAAATATTCGCCATGGATGTGTCTGACGCCGAGATTTGCGTCGATTTGTTCAAGAAAGCAGAGTTTGAGTTCGGTCGAGTCGACGTGCTGGTCAACAATGCCGGTTGTCATGCTCGCGGGTCAGTCGAGGACGTTCCCGCCGATGACCTGGGCCGGGTCATCGACGTCAATCTCAGGGCACCCATCGTACTGACACGGCTTGCGCTACCTTACCTGCGAGAAGCGGGAGGTGGTGCCATCATTAATGTCGCATCGATTGCCGGGCGCACACCCGTTCCCGGCAGCGCCACGTATTCCGCGAGCAAGTTCGGGCTTCGCATCTTCACGTTTGCGCTCGCGGAAGAACTTCGCGGCACGAATATCAGGGTCGCTGCCATATCACCGGGTCCCATCGACACCGGTTTCATCATGGCCGACATCGACAACACTCCGGCGATGACCTTCTCACAGCCAATGAGTACGGCCGACGAAGTCGCCCAGGCCATCCTCGACCTGTGTGGCAACAAGCAGCGTGAGCTCGCCATGCCGAAAAGCAGTGGTGTCCTGTCCACACTGGGATACCTGCTGCCGTGGTTATGGCGAGTGTTGCGGCCGTCGCTGGAGCGCAAGGGCCAACGCGCCAAGAAGGCGCTAAAGGCGAAGCAAAAGGCCGAGTCCTGATCGCGCGGCCTGTGGGAGCGCGGCCCACCGCGCGATCGCTCGCTGGGGCGAGCTCCCACACCCTGTTCGACCCTACTCCAATTCGGCCAGGGCGTCGCGGGTCAGATTCTCACAGCCATCGGCAAGCACGACCACATCGTCCTCGATGCGTACGCCGCCGTAAGGTCGCAGCGCATCCACTGCGGGCCAGTTGACGTGCGACTCGGCCGGTGTACCCCGCAGTTCTTCGAGTAGCATGTCGATGACGTACACTCCGGGTTCGATCGTCACGACCATGTTCTCTTCCAGCACGCGGGTCAGCCGCAGGAAAGGATGGCCGCTGGGCCGATCGATTGTCGTGCCGCCCTCGTTTTCCAGGAACCCGCCGACATCGTGCACCTGCAAGCCAATCAGGTGGCCGAGCCCCGCCGGTTGAAAAGCCGACGTGACACCGGTTGTAAGCAGCGTGTCGGCATCCCCGCTGGCCAGCTCGCAGTCGTTCAGTACACCGGCGATGAGGCGATGCATCGTAAGGTGAAGCTCGCGGAAATCGACCCCGACACGTACCTGGCCGACTAGATCGAGCTGGATCGCCTCCATGCGTTCAATCAACATTTCGAACAGCGCATCGCCGTTACCGTAGGTACGAGTGATGTCCGACGCATACCCGTGCACCTGCGCACCGGCATCGATCAGGAACGAGCGAAATTCTTCTGGTGGTTCCCGGTCGAGGTCCGTGTAATGCAGGATCGCGCCATGCTCGTTCAACGCAATGATATTGCCGTAGGGCAGCTCATCATCCACATGGCTCGTTGCCTTGCAATAGGCCTGGTGAATAGCGAATTCCGGTAGTTGTGCACGAAAGCCCGCTGCAGCGGCAAGGTGGCCCGCAACACCGCGCCGCGACGCAAGGCGCAGGCAGGCGAGCTCGTAATCCGTTTTGACGCCGCGGGCATAGTGAAGAATATTGAGCGTCGTGGTCGGATTGACGCGCTCGATGCCGAACGTGTGTGCGTCGTCGTCGATTTCACCGATGAGGACACACTTGTCGCGATCCTTCGGCAAGTGATCGGCAGCGTCGTTGACGTCATGCACGATCCGGACGTCGAAATGCGACGTCCAGTAACCATCAGGCGCACCCGGCACCGGATGCCAGTAGTCGTGCGGTTGGTAATAGACAAGGAGCGGTGTCTCACCGGGCGTGTACACGATGTACGACAGCGGCAGGCGCGTCAGTGGCGCCCAGCTGACGAAATGCGGGTTCGGCCGGAACGGGTAGACGTGGTCATCCAGGAACGAATATTTCGGCGCTCCTGAAAATATCACCGCGTGTGCGGCCCCGGCCTGCTCGAGCGCATGATCGTGGCGGGCACGCAGTGTTTCGATATGGCCCGGGTACAAGGCGCCGAGCTGCGGATTCTTGTCACTGTAGTCGTATTTCATGGTTGGCATAATACCGGTCCACCGCGGGCTATACGAGTTCCAATCGCCCCGCAAACTAGGCATTATTGTCGCCCCTGTAAGTCATGCGGAGCGCCCGATGAGACGATGTGGTGGCTTGATCGGAATTTTGTTATTGGTATCGGGAGGAGCTGTCTTGGCGGATGATTACGCAGGCTTCGACCGCGTGGCGGGACTTCGTCACGCATCGCGCTCCGAGATAATCGCGCCGCACGGCATGGCCGCAACGAGCCAGCCGCTGGTAACCCAGATTGCGCTCGATATCCTCAAGGCCGGTGGCAGCGCGGCGGATGCCGCAATTGCTGCAAATGCGGCGCTCGGCCTGATGGAGCCGACCGGCTGCGGTATCGGCGGCGATCTTTTCGCCATCGTGTGGGACGCGGAGAAGAAAGAACTCACCGGCCTCAATGGATCCGGGCGTGCGCCACAGGCCATGACGATCGAGTACTTTCGCGAGCATGGAATTGACGCGATACCGCCGTACGGGCCTTTACCCGTCAGCGTGCCGGGCGCCGTTGATGGCTGGTTCGAATTGCACGGTCGTTACGGGCGCCTGCCGATGTCCGACATCCTTGCCCCGGCCATTAAATACGCGCGCAAGGGCTTCCCGGTATCGGAAGTGATCGCGTATTACATGGGAATGAGCGCGGCGGCGCGTGAAGAATTTCCGGGCTTCGCCGAGACGTTCATGCCCAACGGGCGTATGCCCGGGAAGGGTGAGATGTTCTGGAATCCGCGCCTGGCGAGCACGTATGATGCGATCGCCGAGGGCGGCAGGGACGCGTTTTACAAAGGCGATATAGCAAGGAAGATAGACGCTTACATGACCGAGCAGGGCGGCTTGCTGCGTTACGAGGATCTGGCCGCGCATCGCTCCGAGTGGATCACACCCGTTTCCACGAACTACCGTGGCTGGGACGTCTACGAACTGCCGCCAAACGGCCAGGGCATTGCGGCGCTGCAGATCCTGAACATCCTCGAAAGTTACGACATCGCCTCGATGGGATTCGGCTCGGCGGAGTACATCCACACGCTGGTCGAAGCCAAGAAGCTCGCCTACGAGGATCGCGCAAAATTCTATGCGGACATGGACTTTGTCGACGTGCCGGTCGGCATGCTGATCTCCAAGGAGTACGCGAAGGAGCGCCGGAAGTTGATATCGATGGAGCGCGCTGCGCAGTCAGTGCCCGCCGGCGACAGCAAGCTCGAGGATGGCGACACGATTTACCTGACCGTCGCGGACAAGGACGGCAACATGGTGTCGCTCATCCAGAGCAACTACCGCGGCATGGGATCCGGCATGACGCCGGGCGATCTCGGCTTCGTGCTGCAGGACCGGGCCGAGTTGTTCAACCTGGACCCCGAACATGCCAATGCGCTGGAGCCCGGCAAGCGGCCTTTCCACACGATCATCCCGGCTTTCGTCATGAAAGACGGCAAGCCGCTGATGAGTTTCGGTGTCATGGGCGGCTCGATGCAGCCGCAAGGGCACGTGCAAATCATCGTCAACATGCTCGACTTCGGCATGAACCTGCAAGAGGCGGGGGATGCCGCGCGCGTGCGCCATGGTGAGTCGTCACAGCCGACCGGCGAAGTCATGACGGAAGGCGGCACCCTGTTCATGGAACGCGGCTTCAGCAAGGAGACGAGGAGTGCACTGGAGGCGCTGGGTCACAAGCTCGGCGACACCGACGGCAGCTTCGGTGGCTACCAGGCGATACTGCGTGACCACGAAGAGGGCGTGTACTATGGCGCCTCGGAAGTACGAAAAGACGGACAGGCCGCAGGTTACTAGGACAGTATGACCCAGGACGTATATCTCACCGGTATCACGACGACCGGCACTCCGCATATCGGCAACTACGTCGGCGCCATCCGGCCTGGCATTGCCGCGAGCAAGGACCCGTCGACCGAGCACTTCTACTTCCTGGCCGACTATCATTCGCTCGCCAAGAACGAGGACCCCGACAAGATAGTCCAGTCGACGCTCGAGATCGCCGCGTCATGGATGGCACTCGGGCTCGATACAGATCGCGCCTACTTCTATCGGCAGTCGGATATTCCGGAGATCCCCGAATTGACATGGATCCTGACCGGTATGACGGCGAAGGGGCTCATGAACCGGGCGCATTCCTACAAGGCCGCGGTGCAGGCGAACGAGGAGGGCGACAACAAGGACCCGGACAAGGGCGTCATGATGGCGCTTTACAGCTATCCGATCCTGATGGCGGCCGATATCCTGATGTTCAAGTCGACAAAGGTCCCGGTCGGTAGGGACCAGAAGCAACACGTCGAGATGGCCCGCGACATCGCGCAACGCTTCAACCACAACTATGGCGAGACTTTCGTGCTACCCGAGGCGGTCATCGGTGAGAATACGGCCGTGCTCAAAGGGCTCGACGGCCGCAAGATGTCGAAGAGCTACAACAACGCGATTCCGCTGTTCGCCGATGAAAAGCGTATGCGCAAGCTCATCATGAAGATCAAAACCAACAGCCTCGAGCCCGGCGAGCCCAAAGACTCGTCCGATAGCACCTTGTTCGATATTTACAACGCGTTTGCGACTGACGAAGAGGTTGCAGATATCGAAAAGCGTTATGCCGAAGGCATTTCCTGGGGTGAAATGAAACAGCTGCTGTTCGAGTATATCAACGAGCAGATCAAGCCCGCGCGCGATGAGTACGAGCGGCTGATCGCGGATCCCGCGATCGTAGAGGCCGAACTTCAAAAAGGCGCGGTCAAGGCGCGCGAGTTGTCGGCGCCTTACCTCGATCAGATTCGAGATGCAATAGGAATTCGGAAACTGGGATAGATAGAGAACAAGATCGGCAATGGGGGAGAGCATGGGTCGTCCTCGTGCTGGCGTTCGCCTTGCACGTTGTCGACGAAGCATTGAACGACTTTCTGCCGCTCTACAATTCGGTCGTCGGCGGGTGGCGAGAATCCTTTTCCTGGGTGCCGCTCCCGCTGTTCACGTTTTCCGGCTGGCTCACTCTCCTGATCGTCGCAATGATCGTATTGGCGAGCCTGACGCCATTGTTTTTCAAAGGCTCGCGCAGCGTGCGTCCCGTTGCCTGGTTTTTCGGCGTGCTAATGGTGGCGAATGCCTTAGGGCACTTCGGCATGTCGATTTACATGGGTGCGTTCGCGCCTGGTGTTTACTCGTCGCCCGTGGTGCTGGTTGCCGCACTGTGGTTGCTGAAGACAACACGGTCTGTCCGGCCGATAGGGGGGTTACATGCTTGAAATAGAGAGCGTTAATCACGTAGGCATACGCGTTGGGGACAAGGAAAGATCAATCGCGTTCTATTCGACATTGGGGTTCGAATTGATCAGCGATCACGGCTTCGACGATGGTCATCCAGTCGTCATGAAGCACCCCAGTGGCGTCGTATTGAATCTGTTGGGTCCTGCAACGGTCTCTGGCGACCGCAACATACTCATGGATGTGGACGAGAAACATACAGGTATTACGCATGTTGCTCTTACGGTTACCTCGCTCGATGCCGCAAGGGCGCTTGTCGACGACAAGGGCATCGCGATAACGGGCTCTTTCAGTTTCGGTAACATGTCCGCATTTTTCATTCGTGACCCCGATCGCAACGTCATTGAACTCGACGCCTATATGCAGAATGGGTCGGCAGAAGATGCCGGTTACTCGGCACATCCGTAATGGAGTGACATACGAATTCCGAGACGCTATTTCTGCTGGCCGCAGACGCAGTTTTGCTACTGCACGCCCTGTTCGTGGTGTTCGTTATCGTCGGACTCATTCTGATTTTTGCGGGCAGGGCACTCGACTGGTCGTGGGTGCGCAACTGGTGGTTTCGCGTCGCGCATCTTGTGGCCATCGGCGTGGTTGTCGTGCAGGCCTGGTTCGGCGTGATCTGTCCACTGACAACGCTCGAGATGGCGTTGCGCCGGCAGGCAGGTGATGCAACCTACGCCGGTACGTTCATCTCGCACTGGCTGGAGTCCATCCTGTACTATCGAGCGCCTGCGTGGGTGTTCGCCGCGTGCTACACGGCGTTTGCAGCGCTGGTCGTGCTGAGCTGGGTCTGGGTGCGGCCGAACAGGAGGAATTGACGGAGTGCCAGAATGATATCGGCAGAGAATGCGTTGCAGCGATTGCGCGATGGCAACGCCCGCTATGTCGCGGGCGAGGCTGATCTCGCACCGAGCGCACACGAAGCCCGGCGCAAGGAGTTTCTGGATATGCAGAGTCCCTTTGCGATCATACTTGGCTGCTCGGACTCGCGCGTCCCCCCGGAGATCGTCTTTGACCAGGGCATCGGCGACCTGTTCGTCGTCCGCGTTGCCGGTAACATCGCCGCACGCTCTCAAATTGGCAGCATAGAGTTTGCAGCTCAGACATTCGGCGTACGACTCATCGTCGTGCTCGGACATTCGCGCTGTGGTGCGATCGAGGCGGTGGTGGAAGAGCTGCGCAAGCCGAGTGTCCTGCAGTCCGACAATCTCGATTTCATCGTCGACAAGCTTCGCCCATCAGTGGAACAGGTCATGACGAACGGCTACGGGCACGATCCAGAGATGCTGGTAGCTGCAATTGGTCGCGAAAACGTAAGGCACTCGATAGACGCGCTGCATCAAGACTCGAAGATCATCGGCGAACTCGTCGAGAACGAAGATCTGATGATCGTTGGCGCTGAGTACTCCCTGCAGACCGGGGTGGTCGAGTTCTTCTGATCCCATGCAGGGAAATCCAAAAGTCGTCGTATTCGGCGGAACGGGACACTTCGGCGCGCGAATCTGCCGCCGACTGTCGAAGCAGCAGGGATTCGAGCTAATCATCACGAGTCGCTCCGCGGAGCGCGCAAACCAACTGGCAGCCGAGCTGCAGGCGCAAACTGCCGCAGTGAGCGGCGCCGCGATCGACCAGGACTCGCCGGACCTTGCAGACCAGCTCCGCGCACTGAACCCAAACGTCGTCATTCACACGGCAGGTCCATACCAGGGGCAGGATTATCGGGTGGCAGAAGCCTGTATCGAAGCGAGTTGTCACTACGTCGATCTCGCGGACGGCAGGCAATTCGTTGCCGGGTTCGATTCGCTGGATGCCGCGGCGAAGGATGCCGGCGTCGTGCTGATATCGGGCGCGAGCACCTTGCCGGGTGTTTCGAGCGCGGTTATTGACGAGTACCGGGATCGATTCCAACGCATCGATGGCATCGAAATATCGATCGCGCCCGCGCACCAGACGCCGCGTGGAATCGGTACCGTACGAGCTGTGCTCAGTTACTGTGGCGCGCCGTTCCAGTCGTGGCGGGACGGTCAGTGGTACACCGTTCATGGCTGGCAGGACCTGAGGGTGCAGCGCTACCCCATGCTGGGCCGGCGCGTATCCGGCGCCTGCGACGTACCGGATCTCGAACTGTTTCCCGATTACGTACCCGGTGTCAGGACCGTCTCCTTTCACGCGGCGCTCGAGGCGCCATGGGAACATCTCGGATTGTGGTTCATGGCCTGGCTGACGCGTGCCGGTCTGGTGCGCGACTGGACGCGATATGCGTCATCGTTTTCGGCGATGAGCGAGCGCCTGATTCGACTCGGATCGACACGCGGCGGCATGCGGATCACTCTGCGAGGCACAGCCGCAGACGGCATGCAACGGGTGATCCATTGGGACTTGCTGGCAGAGCAGAACCACGGCCCCGAGATCCCGTGCACGCCCGCGATCGTGGTCACAAGCAAGCTTCTCAACGACGAACTATCAGCGCCGGGCGCGTACCCGTGTCTCGGTCTGTTTACCGTCGCGGAATTCATGGCCGAACTGGCCGACTTCGACATCAGCGTCGAGGCAAGCTGAGGGAACGCCTGCCACTATTTGGCGGTCGTGTTGCTATGCTGTAGGGGTACGGTCATTGGCAACGGGGGGGCGAAACCGCGGCATGTCGTTCATTGCAGAGCTAAAACGACGTAACGTCATTCGCACGGCGGTAGCGTATCTGGCTGCAGCGTGGCTGCTGATACAGGTATTCGAAAGCCTGTTACCGGTCCTGGGCTTGCCGGACACAGCCATGCGTTACGTATTCATTGTGCTGGCAATTGGGTTCGTCCCGGTCATGTTCGCTGCCTGGGTGTTCGAACTCACGCCCGACGGACTGATGCGAGACGGTGGCGATTCGCGCGTCGATTCGGCGGCGAACAGACGTTTTGACCGCATCATCATCGTCATTCTTGTCCTCGCAGTCACGCTGTTCGCCGCCCATACGTTCATCATCGATCCAGCGCGGGACGCGGCGCGCATCGAGGAGGCGGCGCGCGATGCGCGAAGCGGTGCGTTCAAGGAATCCTTCGGCGAGAAGTCTATCGCGGTATTGCCGTTTACGAATATGAGTGCCGACCCGGACCAGGAGTTTTTCGGTGACGGGATTGCGGAGGAGCTTCTGAATCTGCTGGCAAAAGTGGAGGGGCTAAGGGTCATATCGCGAACGTCATCGTTCCAGTTCAAAAATAGCGAACTGAGCCTGTCGGAGATCGGCGAAAAACTGGACGTTGCCACGGTCCTCGAGGGTTCGGTTCGCAAGTCGGGAAACAAGTTACGGATCACGGCGCAGTTGATCGACGCCCATGCAGATGCGCATCTTTGGTCGGAGACCTACGATCGATTGCTCGAAGACGTTTTCGATATCCAGGACGAAGTCGCCGCCAAGGTTGTCGAGGAGTTGAAGGTTACGCTGTCGGTCGGCATGCCCAGGGTGGAGAGGCATAGCCCCGAGGCGTACCCCTTGTTCTTGCGAGCGACGTACATTCTCGAGACGGATGACGCTGATCGCCAGGATACCGCCGAGGAGCTCCTGCACAGGGTGCTGGAGATAGAACCGGATTATTTTGACGCGCAGGTGGCTCTGGCACACGTGTATTTCGGCCAAGCCAATACGGCCGGTCACGGAGGAAACATTGAGCTGGCGGGGGAACTGCAAGCGAAGGGTGAAGCGGTCCTCGAGCAGGTTCTGGCCAGGGCACCGGACAATCCTCAGCTGAATGCCACACTCGCGTTCCGGGCAATGCACATATTGAAAGACCACGCGGCAGCTGCCAGGCACATCGAAGCCGCAATTGTGGCCCAGCCCCGTGGCTACACTGGTTTGCTGGCTGCAGCGGTATTGGCGGACGACCTCGGCAGCCTGGACCTGGCCATCAGGATTGGTGAGTACATGACGGCCAGGGACCCGATGGGCTTCTGGGGCTATGCCAACCTGGGAGGCGTATACCTCGCCAGCGGCGACACGGACAAGGCAATTTCAGCAATGCGGACAGCGGAATCCATTAACCCGAAAGCCGGGGCGATTCAATGGAAGCTGGGTTTTGCGCTGCTCGTCAACGGGGAATTCGAGGCCGCCCTTGAACAATTTGCACAGGAGGAACACTTGCCTTATCAACTTCATGGCAGGGCACTGGTACTGCATGATATGGGCGACGTAGAGGGCTCGGCCGCGGCGATGAACGAGTTGCGACAGAGCATCGAAGCCGATTCCGGCCCGCCGGACAAGTGGCATTGGGGCTTTGCCAGGGCTTATGCATGGCTGGGCGACGCCGACAAGGCGTTCATGTATATCGAATTGGATCGGAAGCAGTACGGCCCCAAGTTCGGCCTGGCAAACAACCCCTATTTCACGAGAATTCACAACGACCCTCGCTGGTATCCGTTGATTGAGTCGATCGAAGAAAAAGCCGCGCAGATACGGTTCGAACCCAAGCTACCACCCGAGATTCTCGCGCTGCAATGAATCTCTACCTCGGCATCAAGCTGCTGCACATCGTCAGTGCGACCATTCTGTTAGGCACCGGACTCGGTACGGCGTTTTTCATGTCGCAGGCGTACCGCAGCGGCAACGACGAGGCGATGAAGTCGACGACGCAGACCGTAGTGCTCGCTGACCGGCTGTTCACGACGCCGGCCGTCATCGTGCAGATACTAAGCGGCCTCTGGCTGACCCAACGCCTCGGAATTCCTTTCACGTCCGTCTGGTTCGTCGCGGTCATCGCGCTGTTCTGCCTGGTCGGTGCGTGCTGGCTGCCCGTCGTTTGGATCCAGATTCGTATCAGGGAGCTGTTTCGAGCGGGCGCCGGCATCGACGAATGCCGGACGTTGATGCGAATATGGATCGCGCTCGGCGTGCCTGCATTCACCACAGTCCTGATCCTGTTCTGGCTAATGGTCTTCAAGCCCGGGATAGGCCGGCTTTGATGAAGCTTCGACTCACATTATTCATTCTCGTTCTTGGCGCGGCTTCGGCGTGCTTCGCGCAGGAAACCGGCAGCTACACGGATCACGCTACGCTTGTTTCGCTCGTCGGTGAAGCGGGCGCGCGGAGTTTTTCTGACGTACTCGGTCCGGATCATGAGTTTGAGTTTCGTGTTTATGTACCCGAATCTTATGACCCTGCAACACCGCCGGGCTTACTGGTCCCTGTCAGCCCGATTGACAGCGGCGAGATTCCTGAATCATGGACAGAGATTCTCAACCGCCGCAATCTAATATGGGTAAGTGTCAATAAATCCGGGAACTCCATGTCGCCGGAGCGACGATTGGCGGAGGCAAGAACTTCGCCCACCTTTATCCGTCAGAAATACGAGTTAGATCCTCAGCGAATCTACATATCAGGCATGTCAGGCGGCGGGCAGATAGCAAGTATGGCCGCCCCTCTATATCCGGGCCTGTTCCAGGGCGGGATTTTTATTTGTGGCGTTAATCCCTGGTCGGAGCAGCATGCAGATCCCTGGGTGGAAAACCCGCCCGAGGATTTCGAGGCCCTGAAGGAAAATCGATATGTCTTCATCAGCGGAACCGAGGATTTCAAGCTCGCGGCGACAGCACGTGTCTATCGCCTCTACAAGAAAGCGGGTGTTGACGGCAGTAAGTTGATCGTCGTAGACGAAATGGGTCATGAGTTGCCGGATTCAGCGACTGTTGATAAGGCACTCGGATTTCTTGATAGTAATTAGGTGATTTTCGAGGCACCGGGAGACTCTTAGCCTCGCCGCGATGTGAATTCCGGCCCCCGCCTCCCGAAGACATTCGGGCGTTCGTAAGTAGTTGTTATTAAAAGGCAAGCTGGAGACGCCCGTGGACGCCAGAGCCTAACAAGTCATAACGGGTCAGGACTGAGTCCGGCATATTCCCGGCAGCGCACACGCTGCTCATAAGTCGCTGACGAATGAGTGATACCATCTCCGCGCGCTCACTCCGGACCCCCAGACAAATGTTCGAACAACTCGGCTCGATTCACCCGCTTCTACCGCCCGTCGTCGGCGTACTGGCGCTGCTTGTCGGCGCGGTCGTCATCAACCTGATCGCCAAACGTGTACTGGTCGGTACTGTCCGAGCGTTCGCCAAACGATCCAGCGTTTCATGGGATGATGCGCTGGTCACGCACAATGTATTCGGTCGTCTCGTGCAGGTGGTGCCGGCGCTGATTGTATTTGTTGGCGTGCCGTTCGTCACCGGTCTTCCGGAAGGCGTTGTGCAGCTTATGCGCAACGTCGCGATGGGCTACATGGTGTTGATGTTGACCCTTGCAGTGACGGCCATGCTGAGCGCAGCAAACACGATCTATGCGGCCTCGCCAGTTGCGAAGGATCGTCCGCTAAAGGGATTCGTCCAACTCGTGCAGATCGTCGTCTGGATTTTCGGCGGCGTGATGATCGTAGCGGCGGTGCTGGACCGATCACCGCTGTTGTTACTCAGTGGTTTCGGGGCGATGACCGCTATCCTGCTGCTGGTATTCAAGGACACGATCCTGTCGCTGGTTGCCAGCGTGCAGCTCACTGCGCAGGACATGGTTCACGTCGGTGATTGGATCGAGATGCCGCAATTCGGCGCGGACGGTGACGTCGTCGACGTGCAACTCCACACCGTCAAAGTGCAGAACTGGGACAAGACAATTACGACGATCCCGACGCACCGGTTAATCACGGATTCGTTCAAGAATTGGCGTGGCATGTCGCAGTCGGGCGCCCGGCGGATCAAGCGCGCAATTTTTGTCGACGTTTCGTCGATCCGCTTCCAGACGCAAGACGAAGTTGATCATTTCACACGTTTCGCGCTGCTGAAGGACTACATTGAGAACAAGGAACAGGAGCTGGCCGACTACAATGAGGGACTCGCGACCGAGGTGGACGCGGAAGTGAATAAACGGCGGCTGACGAACGCCGGCACTTTTCGCGCATACGCGTACAACTATCTGAAGAGTCACCCGAAGATCCACCAAGGCATGACGCTGATTGTTCGTCAGCTCGGCCCGGGGCCCGAGGGACTGCCGTTGGAGATTTACTGCTTCACGAACACGACCGCATGGGCTGTCTACGAAGACATCCAGTCGGACATCTTCGACCACCTGCTGGCAATCCTGCCGGAATTCGGGCTGCGTCTATATCAGAAACCGGCGGGTTCGGATTTGGCGAACCTCAAATAAGTTGGTCGGGGTGGGAAGATGGAACCGCAGCTTTGCTGCCTCGCCTTCGGCGTCTCTCGTCTAGCATTGCTTAACGGTCGCCGCCACCGTCGTATGCCCTATAATTTCGGTTGACTGACCGACCGGACGTTCACCATGCCCCAAGTTGCGATTGCCGCAAGCTCGAAGATCTCAGCGAAGGCAGGTGCGGCGCTTGCCGACGAGGGCGGCAACGCCGTCGACGCTGTGCTCGGCGCGACCCTGGTCTCAATGTGCACGGACATCGGGATCGTAAGCCCGGGCGGTGGAGCGCTGGTGACAATCTGGCCACCTGACGAGAACCCCATCGTCATTGACGGCTGCCCCGAGATGCCAGGACGTGGACAACCCGCCGAGCGTTTCGGCGAGGCCATGTGGGACGTCGTCTTCGATTACAAAGGCGAGACGCACCAGGGCGTAGGGTTTGGTTCCGTGGCCACCCCCGGAGCGTTTGCCGCACTCGATGAAGCATCGCGACGCTTCGGATCCCTACCGTGGGCCACCGTGGTGCAGCCCGCCGTCCGCTGGGTCGAAATTGGTTTCCCCTTGCGTGGTGGTGCCGCGGAATATCTGCGCTATACGCATGAAGCCATCTACAGCTGGTCGGAAGACAGCTACCGCCTCTTTCATCATGCGGATGGCAGTCCGTTGGCCGATGGCGATACCGTAGTCATTCCCGATTTGGCGCGTAGCCTCAAGGAGATCGCTTCCGAGGGTGTCGAAACCCTCTACCGTGGTGCACTCGGGCACCGCATCGCAACCGGCGTGCAAACGGCTGGTGGCCTGCTCGGCGAAGCCGATTTGGCTGCCTATCATGCTGCGATACACCGGCCGATCACGCTCGAGTTCAATGGCTGGCGCATTGCCACCTGTCCACCGCCGTCAGTGGGCGGGCCTTGCCTGGCGGCGATGCTCCACTTGCTCAAAGCGTGCCCGGAGCGTGATTTCAACGCGGATACGCTGCGTTGGCTCGTGCAGGTGCAACACGCTGTCTTGAACTATCGCGCAGAGACGCTTGATGGGGCTGGAGAGGAAATCACTGATGAAGTGCAACGCCTTCTGGCGTTGGCTCAGCTGGGTGAGCCGTCGAAAATGCTATCGTCGCCATCAACCATTCATATCTCTGGCGTCGATGACAACGGCCTCGCGTGCTCGGTCACGGTCTCGGCGGGTTACGGCTCCGGCGCGATAGCGCCAGGTACGGGAATCTTGCTCAATAACTCACTGGGAGAAGTGGATCTTCACCCGAAGGGCTTCGCTAGCGTCGTGCCCGGCACACGTCTGGTTTCCAACATGGCTCCGACGGTGGCACGAAGCGAAGACGGAGTAATACTTGCAATTGGCTCACCCGGCGCCTCCCGCATCACCACTGCCATTGCCCAGTCACTGTGGCACCACATTTTCTTCGGTAAGACTCTGGATGCCGCGGTGGAGCATCCCCGCTTGCATGTGGAGCCTTTCGCTGAAGAAAGTAATATTGCTTACGAACGGGGTCTACCTATAGTGCCTGTGAAAGGGTTCGACCTGCGCGAATTCGAACAGCTGTCCATGTATTTTGGGGGTGTTCAGGCAGCCCGATGGAGCGCCGACGAGGGTCTTTCGGCCGTGGCCGACATACGCAGGTCTGGCGACGTTGCTCGCGGTGGCGAATAGTGGTGGGTGCCGGCCCCTGCCTCCCGAAAACGGTGGTTGGTTAGTAACTTATTGTTTTAATTAAATAGAACCTGCGGACGCCCGTTGCAAATCCCAGGACTCATCACAACCCATCAGGACTGACTCGCACAATTCTCGCACACGTTCAAATGTGCGAATGTCCGCTTTCTGGTCTTCCCCCATTTTAGTGGACAGTTGAGTCTAGTCCTAATGTCCGCTTTTCGAACTCGACTGGACTGATATTGCCGACGTATCCATGTCGGCGTTTTCGGTTGTAAAAGCGCTCGATGTAATC
>Ga0255052_10001452_pt1 | contig 17809 bp, 15 predicted proteins | sample JV7_2_21_MG_FD_188632 | JGI IMG/M metagenome (GOLD analysis project Ga0255052, IMG submission 188632) | Seawater microbial communities from Jervis Inlet, British Columbia, Canada - JV7_2_21 | ecosystem: Environmental > Aquatic > Marine > Inlet | place: Canada: British Columbia | collected...
ATCGGTATCTCGGGGACGATCCCTGTCGTCAAAGACAACCCGAACGCAGCGGAGAGAATCCGCAAGCGCCTGGAAGCACTGCATATCGATGCAATGACCTGCGTGCCGGACCTGAGCGCCGGCATCGACATCGATTATCCGCTCGCCGTCGAACTACTCTGGTACAGGAATTTTCCGAACGAGCACGAGACGCTTTGAATGACAGCCTGCGCATGGGGGTTGCCGGTCAGGTGATAGAATTACTGCTGGCAAAAAGTGACGCAAGGCCGACAGCTGAGGCAAATGATGAATCGTCGGCGCCGCCCACATAGTTCGCCACATTTCTCATACGCCTGGCAGTCACACCGGGTTACTTCTTGAAAAGACTTTAGATTAATCCCATTACCTATTGTTTCAAAAGTTTATCTTTAGAACTTTCGTACCCCGAACATGTGCCGAATGCAGGGCCTGGATGGCCTCGTTTGCCTGCTCAAGGGGATACACCTGGACCTCCGGGCGGATTGGAATACGGGCCGCAACAGCGAGAAACTCGCGAATATCGCGAGCCGTCACGTTGGCGACCGTTTTCAGCTCTTTCTCGAGCCACAGGTGTTCCGCGTAGCTTAAATTCGCCAGCAGTTCACGATCATGGTCTTCCTTGCGGATGGCGTTGATGACCAGGCGACCGCCCGGCCGCAGGGCGCGCAAAGCGGCAACGACCGGCCGCCAGACGGGCGTCGTGTCGATGATGGCATGTAATTTCTGTGGCGGATCGGCATCCGTGTCTCCCGCCCAGGCAGCGCCTAAGTCGAGGGCAAATTTACGCTCCCGGTCACTGCGCGCGAACACAAATATTTTGCCGGCCGGATACAGGTACTGCGCTGTCTGCAACACGAGATGAGCCGATCCGCCAAAACCGGTCAGGCCCAGCAGCTGTCCGTCCGCCAGGCCACACGCTCGTAGCGCACGATAACCGACAGCGCCCGCGCACATTAATGGTGCCGCCTCCGCATCGCTGAAGATGTCGGGAATTGGATACGCATAGGGCTCCGTTACTGTCATGTATTCGGCATATCCACCATTTACGTCACGGCCCGTGGCACAAAACTCCGGGCTGAGGTTTTCGTCGCTCGTGCCGGACGACCGATGAATCCAGCCAATACCTAACCGCTCGCCGATCTCGTATCGATGACAATCGGCGCCGCTTCCAGCGACCCGGCCGATGACTTCGTGACCTGGAACAACCGGCAGCCGTGGCGGCGGCGTGCGGCCTTCAATTTCGTCAATCTCGGTGTGACAGACACCACACGCTGCGACCTGAATCAGAATCTCGTCAGCGGCCGGCACTGGAACCGGCAGTTCCACCAGCTTGAGCGGTGCCCCACCCGCAACAAGCGGTGCAATTGATTCAATGACCATTGCCCGCATTGTCTCTCTCAAGTAGCCAATCGATGATTGCAGCCGCTACTATGCCGCGAACTGTGGCGAATCGCGATGCGTACAATACCTGACGCTTCGGTGCTATATGACCCGTGAAAACTGATCGGCAATAAATGGCCTGGCTACCTGGTTGGCGGCTTAAACGATTCAGACTACACTGCGCTTATCGACAAAATGCATCAAAAAGGACGGGCAATGAGAGTTTCCTGCAAGCTGGTAACGCTTTTTCTGGGAACGCTGTTGATTACGACTGCTGCGGCGGTCGCTCAGGACAGCTCTGACGAAGCAGCCGTGTGGGCGGTAATCGAGCAACAGTGGGATCGTGAGGAGCGAGGTGATAGCCGCTGGATGGAAGATTTGCTGGTCGCCGATTTCATGGGCTGGCCGAACGATGCACCGGCCCCACGCAACCGCGAATCAATGCGAATGTGGAATGAATTTGGTAACAAGCAAAGCAAAACGCTGGAGCACGAACTCTATCCCTTGTCTATCGTAGTTCATGGGGACATGGCGATTGCACACTACCTGTATACCATGGCGGTTGAGAACAGGGACGACGAAGTAACTGTTTCAAACGGTCGTTATACCGATGTTCTGGTGCGCGACGACGGTCAATGGAAGTTTATTTCCTGGCACGGCGGCGACAAGATCGATGCCGACTGATTGGACGACGGCGGGGCATTAGCGCCCCTCCGCCTCACGCGCCAGCGACCAGGACCGCGTGGCGCGGTAGCGGGACCCTCTGGGGCCGGCCGATCGCCGGCCGGTTCCCAGGATCAGCAGGTTTCCGCAGATGACCAGCGCGATGCCTGCGAGGATATTGGCGCTCAGCGTCAGGCCCTCGAACAGGAACGAAATGACCAGGGCCACGACCGGAAACATGACCACGGCATAGCCGGCCCTGTGCGCACCGATACGGCCCAGTAGCGTGAGGTAGGCGCCAAACGCCGCGATCGAGCCGAACACGATCAGGTACAGCAAAGACCCGAGGTAGCCGACTGACCAGTCGAAATTGAATGTCTGTCCTTGTGCGAATGCGATCAGGCCGGTGAGTATTGATCCGTACAGCATGCCCCAGGCGTTCGATTGCACGATCGGCAACCCTGCCTGCTGCGCACCTTGGGACACCATGTTGCCCAAAGATGCGATGAACGCGCCGAACACGCACAGCGCTGCGCCGAAAGCGGTCGCATCTGACAATGACAGAGCGCTTACCTGTGGCAGGAACAGCACGACAATGCCGCTAACGCCAAGCAGCGAACCCGCGATGACGCGCCGTCCTGCACGCACGCCAAAAAACAATCGTGAGTTGATAATGTTCATCCACAACATGGTGGAAAAGGCGATTGCCGTCAGCGCCGACGTAATGTACTGCTGGGCGTAATAGGTGAGGATATAGTTCAGACAAAACAACAGAAGCCCCAGCAGCACGAAGCGGCCGTGAGCCCGCAGGTCGAATCGCAGTGGCAGGCCGCGGGTCAGGCACCAGACGAACAACAGCGAGGCTGCCGCCGCATAGCGATAAAACACCGACACCTCCGGGGCGACTACGCCAAGCTGATATTCGATCGCGATCCAGGTGGTACCCCAGATCGCTACCGTCAGGACGTACAGGAAGCGGTTGCTCATGTTTTTTCCTGTCCCTCTTGTCCTCTGCAATCGAGTTCGCACAAAGCCTCGTGCAACATCCTGGTATGCACGTCCCGATAATGATGTATACGGAACGGGGCACCTGCAAGCAAGCCAAACGCCTCCCGCCAGGAGATGCGTTGCAAGCCGGCAAGCCGCTCGGCCATTGAAGCAAGCTTGAGCTCTGATACCTGCTCCGCGCGCCGCGCGGACTCGTGTTCGTGGATTGAATGCGTGTTCATAACGGCCTCCCGGGTCTGGATTTGCACAACGTGGGCTTGACTATACGGTGTTATTGGGGCTATAACAGATGCAATTTTATGGAAATGTGATGTAAACAGTTATGTTGGCCGTAGACAAGAACAGCACCGATTATCTGTATCGACAAGTTATTGATTTAATAGCCGAAAACATCGACGCAGGCACCCTCACGCCGGGCGATCGGCTGCCCTCACTCAGGCGCATGAGTCGCCGCATCGGGGTCAGCATTCCGACGGTACGCCAGGCCTACATCGAACTCGAGCGACAGCGTCGCGTTGAATCGCGACCGCAATCGGGCTTTTATGTCCGCAGCGTCAACGCCAACGAAATAGTGCGTCCCGCGCCCCGCTTTGTACAGTCGGCCAAACCCGTCGCCGTGAGCTGCCGCAGCCTCATGGACCGCGTCTATGACGGGCTGTACCAGCCGGACGTGGTGCCACTCGGGATCGCCAACCCGTGCCTGGCCAAGCCTGCAGCCAAGGCGCTACACCGCGCTATGAAAAGGGTCATGGCGCGGGCCGAAGAACGCAGCCTGGCGTATGCCCCGACCCTGGGCGAAGCGGGGCTGCGCCGTCAGATTGCATACCGCTACCTCGACGCCGTCGGCGCCAACATCGATCCGGACAATATCTGCATAACCAATGGCGCTCAGGAGGCTCTGCTGCTGGCCTTGCAGGCGGTGGCAAGCAAAGGCGACGTGATCGCGGTTGAGTCGCCGACCTATCACGGCCTGTTGGAGCTCATTGACAGTCTCGGCATGCTCGCGATCGAGGTCGAAACCTGCCCGGAAGACGGCGTCATGCTGGACGCACTGGCCAAGACGCTCGATGCGCACCCGGTTAAAGCCTGTATGTTCTCGACCACGCTTAGCAATCCGCTCGGCGTCAGCATGCCAGAAGCGAAGCGCAGGCAACTGGTCGAGCTCATCGACGAACGCGATGTAACCCTGATCGAGGACGATGTCTACGGCGATCTGCTGTTCGACGGTCACCGACCCAAACTCGCCGAAATGTTTTCACGCGGCGGCCGCGTCATGACCTGTGGCTCGTTCTCCAAGACTGCAGCACCGGGCTATCGAATCGGCTGGCTCATTGCCGGTGAACACATCGACAAGATCAACCGCCTGAAGCGGTCGTTCTCGTGTTCCTCGGGGTTGCTGCAACAGATGACGCTGGCGGAATTCATGGCCAGTGGGGACTACGATCGCTACCTGAAAACGCTGCGACCTCTGCTGCAACAGAACGCGGACCGGATGAGCGCCCTGGTTGCACAGCATTTTCCGCCTGCAACCAGAACCTCCAAGCCGGTCGGTGGCTCGGTCCTGTGGCTCGAACTTCCCGGTCGGGTCGACTCGGTAAAATTGTTCGAGGAGGCGATCGCCGCGGGCATCAGCATTGCCCCCGGCCCGATTTTTTCTCCCTGCGACCGCTATCGCAATTTCCTGCGCCTGAGCTTCGGCCATCAATGGACGGAAAAAATCGAAACGAGCGTCGCGTGGCTGGGCCAGAAGGTCACCCGACTGGCCACTCGTTGAAATGGCCGATATGCTGACCTCGGTAATCGAAGGCGGTATTATTATGTCGCGCGCCCTGCAGGACCAGAATATCCTGCCAAATCAACTGCTTCAGTTCAGAGCTTACCTGCGGCTCGCGTTTGGCGACGCGTAAGCGGCGGTGCGGTTGGGTGGTTAAGGGTCGGTTCAGGTAGCCGCGGTTAAGATTTGCCCAACGATCACCGATTGCGCCTGTGCGAGGTGCAGGCCAGGAGGCTCAGATGAACAGGGAATCCGCGATAAACCAGCTTTCCGCACTGCTGCTGCCGCTCCTGGCAGCGTGGGTCGTTTCGCCTGCGCTGGCCCAGGTGCCGGTCGATGAGGACGGTTATCCGATTGCCGCTATCGATGACGACGGTAGCTACGATGCTGGCAGTGAAGCAGCGCCAGCGGCCCGTACATCCGGCGAACTCGCACAGTTGGTGGGCCCGATCGCGCTTTATCCTGACGATCTGCTCGCCATCGTATTGCCCGCTTCAACGTATCCACTGCAAATTGTGCAGGCAGCAAGATTCCTGGAAGAATTCAAACAGGACAGCTCTCTCGAGCCGGATGAGGACTGGGATGAGTCGGTCGTCGCATTGCTGAACTATCCCGAAGTTCTCGAACGGATGAATGAAGATATCGACTGGACGTGGCAGCTCGGCGAGGCCGTTATCGAGCAGCAGGAAGAGGTTGTTGCGGCAGTCGAGTCATTCCGGGATCGCGCCTACGCTGCCGGTAACCTGCAGAGCGATGAGCATCAGACCGTCAACAACGATGGCGGCATCATTGAAATCGTTCCGGTGGACGAAGACATCATTTACGTACCGTATTACGAGCCGGAGCGTGTACTCGTGTCCCAGGCTTACCCGGCGTATCACTACTACCCGCAGGCATACCCGGTTTACAACTATCCGTACCCCGCCAGGTATCAGTTCTCGTCAGGTTTTTTCTGGGGCGTGACCACGGCATTCGGTATCAGCTGGGCCAGTGACCATCTGCATGTTCACCATCACAGTTACCGGGGACATCCCTACTATGGCAGAACCTACTATGGACACTATTACCGCCGTCCGACCATCAACATCTACAACTCCTACTATGTAGATCAGCCATCGCGCTACGTGCGGAATCGTCACGGCGATGGCGATTACTGGCGGCCGCGGACTTACGGTGGACCCCGTCCCGGCTACCATCGTTCGAGAACGCAGAGCTACCGCGATGTCTCCGTGAGGCGCAGCACGCGTAATGCAACTTCGGGCAGCAACGTTCGCGTACAGACCAGGCAGGACAGTACGAGCACGCAAAGTAGCGACCGGATCCGCTTCCGCCAGCGCGATACGCAGACCGCCGATTCCACGCAGCGGTCCCGGGATACGAACCGATCCCGCCGTATTTCAGAGCGTCGCGACGACACCATCCGGCAGGCGCGTCTGGCCAGAGCGGCACCGGCTGGAAGCAACGCAGCGCGCAACAACCGACAGGAATCGACAAATCGGCGTGCTATCGCAACATCCCGGGAAGACGCCCGCAGGATTGCGGCGACGGACACCGGACGCCGCGACGTCGCCCGTCGCAACACCGTCCAACGGAACGAGGTTAGTCGCCGCCCAACGGTAGCGCGTCCGGTTGCATCGAACGGTGCAACACGTGCCCCGGCCCGGAACAATCCTCCGGCCAGGAATAAGCGTGAATCGCGGCAGGCGCAACCCGCCGTGGCACGGGAAAGCAAACGCGAAAATCGCGGCAGTAAGCGCGAAAACTCCAGGCAGAAGCCGACTCGGGAATCATCCAGGGGCAGCAAATCACGGCGCAAGAAGCGCCAGTAACGAACGTCAGGTCCCCTGATCCCCCGATCAGGGGTGTTCCGAAGAACCGGGCGACTGTTTTGACTCTTTCCCCGCGCCCGGTTCTTCATTTCCTGGCGGTGCGGTGCGGCCTGACGACAGCCGCCAGGCAATGTAGAACACCGTCATGGCGACAACCAGGCCTAGAAAAATCAGGATGAGCATCAGCAGGTTCATGACGGGTTTATAGTACGGGTTCTCGTCGGCAAAATCCTGCAGGCATACGTGCAACCGCAATCCAAAAGTTTGCAGATCTGGGCACCGGGTGGCAAAGCTGTCAAGACCAGTATCGCCAGTCGAGTCGAACTCGTCGCTGCACTGAAAAAGGTTTCGCAGGAGTCGGCGTGTCGGGTGAGTGATCTTGACTACAAGGTAGGCGACGGGCTGCGCATCATCGGAGATGCAAGTGCGTTAGCGCAGAACATAGACGTCTGCGGGCTTCCCCCATCAGATAACGAAAGATCATAAGACTTCGCGTTTACCGTTCGAGTAGGTCACTTTCAGGGTGATGGAACCCTCGTTCAGCAACCAGGGCCGCACACGAAATGTGCGTGCCCCGCTTTTATGCATCGGGTCCGCCGCGGCAATTTTCCTCGCCTCTTCGACGGCAGCAGCGCGAATAATCACCATGCCCTCGCCTTCCCAGCGCGAGGCGTCATCGTCTGCGAACGGACCTGCTGCAAACATGATTCCTTCCCGTTCTAGCTCGAGCTGGTAGGCCAGGTGTTCCTCGAGATGGTCCAGTACAGCCTGTAAACCATCAGCAGGTCGCGTCTGAATAACGTAAAGCTGCTTCGCCAGTAATCCTTTAGCGCTGACTTTGTCGATGTGCGCCTGCCATCCGAACTGATCCTCACTCATTGAATCGATCGTCTCCATAGCATCCCCCAAAAAAGAACGGCAGCCCGCGAGGACTGCCGTTTTAATCTCAGGCTCTGTATCTGAATTATGCGTCACCCATCAGAAGTCGTAGGTCCCGGTGAGGCCATACTCTGTCTTGCCACGGAACCCGGCTGCGAACGAGCTACAGCAGGGGCTCGGCGGACCGAAGTTCGAAATATCCCAGTCTTCGGCGAGATTCTTGCCCCACAGCGAAATCGCCAGATTTGAATTCGAGTTGGTCCAGGTAACACGCGCACCCCAGTCGTGGATCTCAGGCCGCAAACGCAACGGCGGAACGGTCAGGCGACTCGATGTCTGATTGAACACGTTGCTACGGCCCCGAAAGTCGGCACGGAACAGTATGTTCGAGCCGCCGGAAAGGTTCAGCGTATATTCACCGATCAGGCTATAGGTCCACTCGGGTGCGCCGGCCGGGCGCATGCCACTCAAGTCGTCACCAGTGCCTGTCGGGTCCAGCGTATCCTTCATCTCCGAATCCAGGATCGCGAAATTGCCTTGTAGCATGAAGTTGTCGGTGACCAGGACTGTGCCGTCAAATTCGAGTCCGAGCGTTTCGATGGAGCCGACATTGCTGATCAGGCCGACAAAAGCCTGGCCGGCCGGAACCAGGTTGATGGTCTGCACGTCGTCGACTTTCATGAAGAACGTGGTGACGGCGTATTGAAACCGTTCGGCTGCACCTTTGAGCCCTATCTCGAAGTTCTGCGAGGTCTCCGGATTGACGAGGACATTGGCCTGTGTCTGGTTCAGCGCATCCGGCTGAAACGTGCCACTCTTGAAGCCTTCGGAGTAAAGGCCATAAATATTCAGGTTGTCGTTGATTGCAAAATCGTACGACAACTTGTTGATGTAGTCGCTCCAGGACCTGGTCTGCGGGTAATCCGCCATGAAGACAGGATCCGACTCTGTGCCGCAGTTTCCGTTCGGCGGACCAGTTACCGGACACACCAGTGGGACACCGTCGATTCCCGCGCCAACCCCTGGTAGACCCGCGAGCTGCCGGTTAACGCCCCAACCCTGTGCCCTGGTGACGTAATCCTTTTCGTCATCAACAAAGCGCCCGCCGTAGGTCAGCGTCGAGCGCTCCCCAATGTCGAAACTGACCTCACCAAAGACGGACCAGCTCTTGGTTTCGTTGGTGCCGCCGGTCTCGCGAGTTGTGGGCACGAACTGGTTCCCCGGGAATCCTGGCGGGTTTGCACCTCCCGTACGTGCATCCCGCTGCTGGAACCGGAGCTGCTCGACTCGGGTTTCCTCGTCTGCCATCAGGTACACACCGGCCAGCCAGCGAAACCTGCCACCCTGGGCGATGTTGTCAAGGCGGAACTCCGTACTGAGGGAATTGCCGTCGTTAGACACGAACTGCCAGTTCACATCGTTCGGACTGCCGATTATTTCCGCCAGGTTATCCGTCTGACCGTCCATATAGCCGGTAATCCACGTAGCAGTCAGGTCGTTCCTCAAACTCCAGACGAGTTCCGCGGCGAAGGTCAGAATATCCCGGTCCGTGTGGAAATCGACTGGGGGGAAACCAGCAAGAACCTCCGGCGAAATTTCGAACTTGAAAGGATCGTCGCAATTGTCGAAGTAAGTCTCCTGGTAGGGCGGGCTGGTGACGTACGGTATAACGCAGCCCTGACCGTCCGGCTGCAAGAAGCCATGCCGCACAGGCGCCTCGTCCCTGTCTTCGCTGTATTCCAGCTTGAGGTAGGTGCTGAAACTGTCACTTGGCTCAATCAGGAGGGAGCCGCGAAGTGCAGTATTCTGTTCGCCGTCGAGGCCTTCGCCCGTCGATATCGACTCGCTCTGACCGTCTTCCTGGTCATGGTTAAACGCGATCCGAAAGGCCGTGGTATCCGACAACGCGCGGTTAAAGTGACCTCTTAATTCATACCGTTCGTCTGAGCCGACGGTAGCCTGTATTCTCGCCGACGGCTCCTGGGTCGGCCGATTCGTCACGAAGTGAATGAGACCGATCGAGGCGTTGCGACCGAATGCCGTGCCTTGCGGGCCACGCAATACTTCAACACGGTTCAGGTCGTACATCGCCGGAGACTTCATGAAATCTTTCGTGACGACCACGTTGTCGATCACGGTCTGGATCGAGGACTCACTCGACGCATTACCCGGCGTCGGCGCGATGACGCCGCGGACCGATGCGACCGGCTGCATCTTGCTGAATGACTCCCAGGTGGCGCCGGGCGTATAGTTGAAGATGTCATCCTGGCGATCGATACGATTCTGTGTAATGTATTCCTGACTCATTACATTGACCGCTACAGGCGCGTCCTGAATGGCCTCCTCGTAGCGCCGTGAGGTAACGATGATTTCCTCGAGGACCACCTCCTCACTTGCCTGCGCGTGTACCGCCCTTTCGGGGGTCAGTAGCATGACGAAGCAAAGTGCGCCTAACCCGAGCGCTGCCGACCTGGTCCAGCGTTGTGTGCCTGATTCTGAATGCCTGAACATGGTTGCCCCCCATGTGGTGCAGTTAACGACTGTGAAATTACGATATTATTAGGTATGAACTATAAATAATCGCTACATTTATCGCAACGATTAAATTATCGTTTTTCTTTGCGAAACGTTCCGAACACAGATTTTTCCATAAGATTCTGGGACTTACGAACAATGTGCGCCCGATTCCCGGCGCTCCGCAGCGGCAATCCCGAACGAATAACTGTTCAAATGGGCAATTCAGAGGCGACCCCGCCTCACTCGGACACCGGCAACCTCAGGCTCAGCAAGTCCCTGCCGACATAGGTTTTGCCGTTAAAGCCGGCGGCCTTCACGGATGCAGCAAAATCATTGCTGCTCAGCTCACCGCCGGGTATTCGGTACGGCCCGTGAGACGCAGATTCCAGCGCCGGTATCAGATGCGTCAGCATCAGGTGTTTGACGCCGGTGCGCTTTGCCATCGCAGCAAGGTCGGTAACATTGCTCTGGCGAAAATACACCGGGGGTGGAAATGTGCTGCCGGCGCCGGGCGCAAAAACCGTGTGTATCGTCGAATGGACCAGCACGTCCGCACCCATGGCCAGTAGTTCAACCGTTTCGGAGGTGGAAGATTTTCGCGGCGGTGCCGGTATGCTGTTCCCGGCATCGCCACCGATAACCACGCTGCCGACCGGCGTATCGACACGATAGGCCAGCGATCCCGCAATATGCGCCGTGCCGATCGCACTGACGGACAACGCGCCGGATTGCCAGACCACGGTCCCGGGCCGGTCCGGTAACGGCACGGCAACCTCCCGTAATTGCGATATCGCCGCGGGACCGCCGGCGGACCGCTTGTTGTTCTCCGCGTGCCGCTGAGCAATTTCGCCGGAATGCAGCATCGCGTCGGCACTGTGCGCTACCAGGCCGCTGCAGCTCAGCGTGCGCGAAGGCGGCGGCTCGGCAGTGCTTACGTCGGCACTGCAGATCACGTCTACCGGCCCCCCCAGGAAATGCCAGCGGTACAGGAGCACGCCGGCGAGGCCCTCGGTATGGTCGGAATGCAGATGGGTCAGGAAGATCGCGTCGAGCTCGAGTGGTGAGACACCGAGTTGTGACAAGCGCTCGGTCGTGCCGCGGCCGGCGTCGAATTGCAGCAGCGAATCACTGCAGTCGTTACTAACCCTGCCGTAGCGTATCAGGGTGCCGGCCCCGGCCAGCCCGTTTACCGCCGGCGGACCGCCCTGGGTCCCGGTCAGCGTGATCTCCAGGCAGTTGCCGGCCATCTGGACCGGCTGCTGTGCGCATGCGACCAGAGAAATCAGGCACAGCGGCAGGACCAGCGCGCGCCGCAAATTACAGCTCCTGATCCCAATCGGCTAGTTCGATGATGGACTTCAACTTGCTCAGGAATGCTGCCGAATAGGCGCCGTCGATGGCACGATGGTCGAAAGAATGGGCCAGAAGGCCTACCGGGCGAATTTCGATCGTGTCTCCGGTCTTTGCTTCGACCACGACCGGGCGTTTCCTGACGGCATCGAGCGACAGAATGGCAACCTGCGGCTGATTGATTATCGGTGCGGTAAACAGGGTGCCGAACGGGCCCGGATTGGACAGCGTATACGTCCCGCCCTGCAGGTCATCGGCGGTCAGTTTGCCGGCCTTTGCCCTGGCCGCTAGATCGTTAATATGCTGTGCGAGTTCCGCCACCTTCAGTCCAGCGGCATGCCTGACCACGGGCGCAACAAGGCCTGCAAAATCGAGGTCAATTGCGATCGCAAGATTGATCCCTTTATGCACCAGCAGCGTCTCCCCATCGATGCTGGCGTTGACTTTCGGGAATTCAGCAATCGCCAGGCACAACGCGCGTGCGACGAACGGCAGGTAGGTCAGCGAGTAGCCCTTGCCGGCCCGCCACTCGTCCCGCTTGCCCAACCGAACCCGGTCTACCGCGCTGAAATCCGCTTCGATTGCCTGCAAAACATGCGGGGATGTGGCTTTCGAGCGGACCATGTGCTCGGCAGTGACCTTGCGGATGCGGTCGAACGGAATTCGTTCGACCTCAGCATCATTCCCGGCAGCGCCTTTTCCGCCTGCCTGGCCGACGGCTTCGATATGGTTCAGCACATCCTGCCGGGTTACCCGGCCGTCGCGGCCGCTGCCGCGAATGTCGTCGACATCAAGATCGTGCTTATCCAGGAGTCGCCGGACCGCGGGTGACAAGCGGTTGCCAGCCGCTTTCCCGGGCAGGCCGGCACGTTTGGCCGGCGCCGGCGATTTTGCCGTGGCCGATCCCGGCGTACTCGCCGCCGCCGCGACTATTGCGACCTCGCCGTCCACGTCTATGATCGCCAGGACCGTACCGACATCGACGGTCTCGCCTTCCGGCACCTTGATGCTGTTCAGTACACCCGTTGCCAGGGCCGTAATCTCCGTGGCGACCTTGTCAGTCTCCACATCGACCAGTATTTCACCTTTTTCAACCGGGTCACCGGCTTTCTTGTGCCAGGCGGCGATCGTGCCTTCGTTAACCGTTTCACCCAGCTGCGGCATCAGGACGTCCATGATTTTTCCTTACCAACGTTAAGTAGATCTACTCTCTCGCTCAGTGCCATATCATTTCATCGACATAGAGACGACTTTACGGTATTTATCGATTATACGGTAGCCCCACGCGCGCTAGAGCGTCAGGGTACCCGGTCCGGCCGCTGCCAGCAGGATCAGACCCCCGACAATGGCCAGGTGCGCCAGTGCAATCCGGCTTTGCACTAGTCGTTGCTCACCTTCCATACGCCAGAAACCATGCACTTTAGCCGTAGCAACAGCAGTAAACAACGCCAGCGCAACTGCTGCCTCACGAGCAAAGTGCCCGCTTGCCAAGGCGGTGGAGCCCAGCAGATGCAACACAATGGTCAATGGCAGAAGGAGCCGGACTGCGGCGACACCGGCAGCGCGGAATTCGGCCACGGCCTTGTCGTAATACAGTGCCTTGTGGACGCCGCTGACCGCAAACACGGCGGCCAGGCACAGCCGTCCCACCAGGATCAGCCACGAGGTCAGCGGCTCTTCAAACTGCATGCCGGCATTTCCATAGGGCTTTCGGCATTCTCGCCATGCCTCCAGCTTTAATCGATGAAATATTGAAAACTGGCATTTTAGCGATATACTGTACCAACGCGCATATAATGCGATGGATTTGTAACCCCGTTCGCCCCGCTCAAATTAACGACGCCCGGCGAGCGGCGCTGCGCATAAGCTACAGGGTCAACATAGACATGGGCAAGACATGATTAACGCAGCCATCGTTGGTCTCGGATGGTGGGGCAAAACGCTGGTAGAAGCGGTATCGGGCGTTAGCGACCAGATCCGCTTCGTTGCGGGTGTAACACGCACGTCCTCTGACGAAAGCAAGGCTTTCGCGGACCAGCATAAATTCGAATTGCGCTCGAGCTATGAGGATGTCCTGCTGGACCCCGGCATCGACGCCGTCGTCCTCGTCACCCCGAATTCCCTGCATGTTGATCAGGTGGAGGCTGCTGCAAAAGCAGGCAAACATGCTTTTTGCGAAAAGCCGCTGGCGCTGACGGGCGCTGCTGCAGCAAAGGCCGTCGGCGCGATGCAGGAAGCGGGCCTGACGCTCGGCATTGGTTACAACCGTCGCCTGCATCCCGAAATGAATAATCTGCGGGACAGGATCAATGCCGGCGATCTCGGCGTAATTCTGCACGTGGAAGCCAATATGACCTTTCCCAACGCCCTGTTTCTGCAGCCGGGCGCATGGCGCGCAAGTCGCGACGAGACGCCGTGCGGCGGCCTGACACCGATGGGTGTGCACGCAATCGACGGCATGATCGATTTGTGCGGCGAGATAGATGAGGTGTATTGCCAGAGCTTTCGGCGCGTGGTCGAAGTCGACGCCGACGACACGACCTCAGTCCTGTTGCGCATGAAGGAAGGCATGTCTGGTTACCTTGGCACCATGACAGCGACAGGCGGCGGTTTCAGTTTTCAGGTGTTCGGCTCGAAAGGCTACGTACGGCTTGAAGGTATGACGCATATCGCCGGCGCGCCATCCGAAGAGCGACGAACCCGGCTGTTTGGCAACTGCACCTTCAAACCGATCAAAGGTCCCGCGGAAGTCTGGACTGCAGAGCGTTTCGACGTTAGTCGGGCGGCATTGGAGGCATTTGCGGAAGCCGCGATGGGCGGCCCCGATTTTCCGATTCCGTTGCAGGAAATGATTCATGGCGCAGCAGTTACGGAAATGATCGTCAAATCTGCAGCGACACACAAGCCGGAAAAAATCAGTTAACGAACAATAGATTTTGCCTTTCGTGAAAGGCGGTCAAATGAAAACAGTTCAGGAGGAAATATTGTGAGAGTCGGTACGCACGGCATGATGCAAGTCGATTACGAACAGCGCATCGACTTCGACCGCATGCGAGAACACAGGGTAGGTCGCATCAAAAAATACATGGATGAGTTCGATGTCGAGTGTCTGCTGCTTTTTGACACCGGCAACAAGCGTTATTCCACGTCGACCGCGGTTGCATCGCCCGAAGTGGACAACATGGGACGGTACGCGATTATCCCGCGCGATGGACAACCGCATATCTTCGGCTTTGGTTCCGAAGTGGCCGCAGAGAAACTGTATTGCCCGTGGATTGCCGACACCACGTTCCCGGCGCACGGCACGATGTATGGCGCATTACCCATGGCATGGAAATGCTACGAAGGGTTTATCGCCGATCTCGACATGGTGCTGGACAACCACAAACTCGATAAGAAGAAAGTTCGTATCGGCGTGGACATCGTCGAGTCACAGATCATTCTTGCGTTGCTGGAAAAAGGTTACAACATCACCGATGGGCAGGGGGTCATGCAGTATGCCCGGGCAATCAAGAACGAAGATGAAATCATGTGCCTGAAGCACGGCGCCGCGATTGTCGATGCAGCCTTTCACAGGATCGCTTCAACCATCGCGCCCGGGGTCAAGGAAAACGATTTGCAGGCCGTGGCATCCCATGAAATGCACCGGCTGGGCGCCCAGTGGGTGCATAACGTGCAGGTTACGACCGGCAACCGCACGAATCCGCATCCGCACCTGAGTTCGGACCGGCTGATTCAGCCGGGTGACATGATCTTCATGGATGTGGTTTGTATGCTCAACGGCTACCATACCTGTGTGTACCGCTGTTTCTGCTGTGGTAAGCCCACGCAAAAGCAAAAAGACATTCACGCCCGTTGCCTGGATTACCAGCTCGGTGGCATAGAAGCGGTCAAGCCAGGTGTTACAACGGCGGATATCGCTACCGTCTGGCCTGATCATAAAGCCATGGGTGCCAAAGACGAACACGAGATCTTCGGTTTGCAATACGGACACGGCATCGGTGTGGGCTTATGGGAGTTTCCGATCATTTCGCGCGCCTACAGCATTGACCACCCGGTCGAGATCGAGCCCGGCATGGTGTTCGCGCTGGAGACTTATGCCGGAGACGGATACGACGGCGTGCGCCTCGAGGACGAAGTCGTGGTTACAGAGACCGGTATCGAGGTCATCACTAAATTCCCGACCGATGAGTTGTTCGGTTGCGGCATGAACTACTGATAAAGTAGGGGCCTGATCAAGGCCCTTCTTTTCATATGCCCGCGAAAATCAACGTAGCTGTCATCCCCGGCGACGGCATCGGCAAGGAAGTCATGCCGGAGGGCATGCGAGTGCTCGAGGCCGCGGGCCACAGACACGGAATTGAATTCCAGTGGCGGGAGTTCGACTGGTCCTGCCAAACCTATCTGAAGACCGGGCGGATGATGCCCGAAGACGGCATCGAAAGTTTGCGCGCCTTCGATGCGATTTACCTGGGCGCAGCCGGCTATCCCACCGTACCGGACCACGTATCACTGTGGGGCCTGCTGATCCCCATTCGCCGTGAGTTCGACCAGCATATAAACCTGAGGCCGGTACGTCTGTTCGAAGGCGTGCCCTGCCCTTTGAACGGCCGCAAACCCGGCGATATCGATTTTCAGGTCGTGCGGGAAAACGTCGAGGGTGAATATTCCAGCATCGGCGGTGTGCAATACGAGGGCACGGAGCACGAACTGGTCGTGCAACAAAGCGTATTTACACGACGTGGTGTCGACCGGGTGCTGAAGTATGCTTTCGAACTCGCGCAAAGCCGCCCCGCAAGACATTTGACCTCCGCAACGAAGTCTAACGGCATCATCCATTCGATGCCATACTGGGATGGCCGCGTTGCCGAGATGGCGAAGCACTACCCGGATGTTGATGTCGATCAGTATCACATCGATATTCTGACGGCCAACTTCGTCCGTATGCCGGATCATTTCGACGTGGTCGTCGGCAGTAACCTTTTTGGCGATATTCTTTCCGATCTCGGACCTGCTTGTACCGGTACCATTGCAATCGCGCCTTCGGCCAATCTAAACCCCGCTCGAGAACATCCGTCGATGTTCGAACCCGTGCACGGATCGGCGCCCGACATCGCCGGCCAGGGAATCGCCAACCCGATTGGCACGATCTGGGCCGGCGCGATGATGCTGCAGCACCTTGGGCAGCAGGCTGCCCATGACAGCATCATATCTGCGATAGAAAATGTCCTGCGCGACGGCGCGCAACTGACACCCGACATGGGCGGCAAGGGCGAGACTGCCGGTCTTGGCAAGGCGATCGAAGCGTCGATCTGAACGGACTGTCAGCGGTTTTTTTTTGCAAAGCTGTCGGTCCGTACACTTGGTATTTAGCGGAAACCCGTTCACAATTTTGCTGCATAATGTCCGGTTTTTCGGGAAAGCACCAAATAATGCGTAACGGCCGTTTTTCGATTCGACAGGTAATGATCAGTGGCGTCCTGCTGTTGTTCGCCACGACCGTATTGGCCGCGCCCCTATACCAGCCCCCGGGGGCAAACCTGACTTACGGTGACGTCACGCATGGGCAGCGCGTCCAGTCGGCGTCAAGTAATCCGGCGGCGGCGGCGGCGGATGTCTCGCGCGGGAGTGGCAGATCGACCCGCGGCACCGTGCTTTCCATCGCTGCCGGCCTCGAGTACGGGAACATCCAGAATTTGTTCGACTTCTACGATCGGATAACCGATGCCTACAAGCCCAGCGATCCCGGCAGCGGCGGTGGCGGCCCCGGCCAGCATCCGGGCGACAAGCCGGACGGCGGTATCGATCTAGGCGAGATCTGGGATTCGCTCGATCCCGACATCCAGGCAGCGGTCGAAACGGTAGCACAGGAGGTAGCCAGGCAAACGGTGCTCGCCGCACTGATAAAAAGCGAGGGCTATGGGAAAGCGTGGGTCGCCGTTGACGTGCCGTTCGTGCTCGGTAGCGAGCATCTCGGTGGCGCCTGGACATTCGGCATGAATTGGTCCGGTACCTCGAAGGCGTTCGGCCTCGTTCAGGCGATCGAATTCGATGAGGATGCTGCGCAACGCGCGTTAGAGGACTGGTTCAGCCAGTTGCCGATCAACCGGCCTGTACTGGTCCCGCTGAGCGAACAAATCCTGCTGACGGTTGACCCGGTCTCGAATGCGGTGCAGTTCGCCATCCAGAACGACAGCTCGATGGTGTCCAAGGCGTCGCAGATGACGGAGTTCAACGTCGGCTATAGCCGCGACGCCTGGTCCAGCGGCGCGGGAAGCCTCTATCTCGGTGCCGAAGCAAAGCTTTACTTGATGCGTCTGTCGCGTCTCAGCGTACGATTCGGCGACATCACGGATTCCGAAGAGCTTTTCACCGCGATCAGGGACAGCAA
>Ga0255052_10001453_pt1 | contig 17805 bp, 14 predicted proteins | sample JV7_2_21_MG_FD_188632 | JGI IMG/M metagenome (GOLD analysis project Ga0255052, IMG submission 188632) | Seawater microbial communities from Jervis Inlet, British Columbia, Canada - JV7_2_21 | ecosystem: Environmental > Aquatic > Marine > Inlet | place: Canada: British Columbia | collected...
GTCCTACGTGAGGCCTGCATTCCTGAGCGGCAATTCACGTACCCGCTTGCCGGACGCCGCGAAATACGCGTTGACGATGGCAGGTGCGACAGGCGGTACGCCTGGCTCACCGACACCACCCGGAGGCGCATCGGACTCCATGATATGAGTATGAATCTCGCCTGGCGCCTCGCTCATTCGAATCATCGGATAAGTATCGAAATTGCCTTCCACAACAGCGCCATTACTTGTCGTGAGCTCTCCGTGCAAAGCGAGGCTCATGCCGAAGATCCCGGCGCCTTCCAGTTGTGAGTGAACCCGATCCGGGTTGACCACGGTACCTGCATCGATCGCCATCCAGAGTTCGTGCACGACCAGCTTTCCCTGCTCGTCTACGCTGACTTCTGCAACTGCAGCAACGTAGGAGACGAACGAACGATGTACGGCGATACCGAGCCCGTGACCTTCAGCCAGTTCCCGACCCCAGCCCGCCATGTCGGCAGCCTTTTCGGCGACGGCACTCAGGCGCCCTGTGTCGACCGGATGTGTGGCAAGTTCATGTCCGTAGTTCGTGTACTTTGCTTCGTCATTCGCCGGATCGATCTTACGCGCCGGTCCGATCATCTCGAGCAGATGCTCTTTCGGGTCCATTCCTTTAAAGTACGCCAGTTCATCGACAAAACCGCAGGCACCAAAGGCGTGAAACACGTTGCACACCGACCGTAACCAGCCTATGCGAAGATGCGCTGTCGCTTCACAGGTTTCGATGCGCATATTAGGCACATGCCATGGAGCGTCGAGCAGGCCAAGGTCGAGTTCGAATCCAGCCGGACCGGTCACGTCGGGCGCGAAGGTCGACATGATCGATGGAAAACTGCTGCGTTGTAACCAACTGTGAGTGGCGCCATCTTCGTCCATGCCGGCACGATAATACTGGGCGGCGACGGAATGAAAATAGCCGTGGCGGAGATCATCTTCACGTGACCAGGCAACCTTGATCGGTCGGCCAGTCTCACGTGCGAGCCAGGCCGCTTCTGCAATGAAGTCAGGTTTTGACTTGCGCCCGAATCCGCCGCCGAGCAACGTGACGTTCATGGTCACTTGCTCTTTGTCGATCCCCAGCGTTGCGGCAACAGTGGTGCGCGCTTCCTGCGGGTCCTGCGTGGGTGCCCATACCTCGCAGCTGCCGTCCTCGTTGACTATCGCTGTCGCCGCAGGCGGCTCCATAGGCGCCTGCGCCAGATATGGCGTGTAGTAGATTGCCTCATGCTGGCTGTGCGTTTCGGCATCGGCATCGCCACGAGCAAGTACCGTCGTACCGGGCGCTGATGCCGATGCAACTAGGTCTTCCCTGTACGCCTTACTCTCGTGTTCTCCATTTGCGCCGCGGTCCCACTCGATCTCGAGCATGTTGCGACCTTCGGTTGCAGACCAGGTGTTGCTGGCCACTACGGCGATGCCGCCCTGAAGGTTAAAAACTGGTGGTGATGTTGGTTCGGGCATCCTGATGACGTCCGCGACGCCCGAAACAGCCCGTGCAGCGGTATCGTCAAACGATGTCACGGTACCGCCGAAAGCGGGGCAGCGTTCGATTGATGCATACAGCATGTTTGGCAACGCGGTGTCAGTGCCGTACATGGCGCGACCCGTCGTGAAATCCAAACCGTCAATCGTATCCATCGGTTTGCCGATGTAGCGGTAGTCCTCTCGAGCTTTGAACGCTGCGCTTTCCGGTTGAGGCATGCCATCAGCCGTCTCGACGAGCTCGCCGTAGCTGGCCGACTTGCCGCTGCCCTCGTGGTGGACGGCGTGCTCACGTGCCACGCATTCGTCAGCCGGAACGGCCCACGTTGCTGCGGCTGCCGCGATCATCATGTCGCGCGCCGTCGCGCCTGCGTTTCTCAGCAAATCGAAATGATTACGAATGCTCGTAGAACCATCGGTATTCTGGTCCCCATATTTCTCATGACCGATAGCCTGGATGACCTCGATCTTGTCCCAGTCGGCCTCCAACTCGTCAGCAATAACCTGTAGTAATGAGGTGCGAATGCCCTGGCCCATCTCGGAACGGTGGCAATAGATCTCGACGATGCCGTCATTGCGAATGTTGACGTAGACGTTTGGCGCTACTGCCGCGGTTGCCTTCGCAGCCGGACCTACAGCACCTTCGTCGGGCTGGCAGGCGCTGGCAAACGTCAATGCGAACACGAGACCTCCACCGGCCTGTCCCGTACGCTGCATGAATTCCCTGCGGCTGATTTTTCGAAGTTCGCTCATGACTCATCCCCCGCAGCACGGTGTATCGCCTTGCGAATTCTCGTGTAGGTACCGCATCGACAGATGTTGCCGCTCATTGCCTCGTCGATATCCGCATCGGTGGGTTTAGGGGTGCGCTCCAAGAGTGCTACCGCACTCATAATCTGGCCGGACTGACAGTAGCCGCACTGAGCGACGTTCAGCTCACGCCACGCGACTTGGACCGGATGATTGCCGTCCTCGGTCAAGCCCTCAATTGTCGTAACGTTGGCACCTTCTGCGACCGATGCCGGAACCACGCAGGACCGCATCGGCTGCCCGTTGATGTGAACGGTACAGGTTCCGCAAAGCGCCTTGCCGCAACCGTACTTGGTGCCGGTCAACCCTGCGATATCACGGATGGCCCACAAGAGCGGCATGGCAGGATCCACATCCAGACTTACACTCTCACCGTTAAGTTCGAACTCGATAGCCATTGCGACAACCTGCTGGTAGTTGGTGGACGCTGGATAATAGCGCAGTCAAACGGCCCTATGGGTCGAGTTTCTTCGGGGGATGCTGATAAGTTAACAACCACGGATTCCACCTGAGCTATCGGTGCCTATTTATCAATCGCTCTGCCCCTGGCCACCATCTTTCTTTGGGTCCGTTCCGGTCACGTGGTTTACACCTTATTCCGGACATATCGTTCACACTTTGGCTGGCGGCGTCAGTCCCGAGGCCTTCGCACAGACCTCATTTTGAAAGCCGACGCTGTCTACTATACTGGGAACAGTCCAATCTCGTAACATAGCCGGTTTGTGGAGAACAAGAATCGCTAAATCAATAAGTCGGTCATTCCTCAAAGTGAACAGGCAACTGCTGACCGTTCTTGCGCTCACGTTGTTAGTCTCAGATCAATCGTCAGGCGAGACCTTGTTGGCCCGAGATCACGGTGTAATTGTTGGCATTCTTGAGCCGGGCCCAAACAACGCGATTACCGACGTAGCAGGTGTTCGCGTCGGGCACGAAACGATTGTTCGCGACGAATCGATCAATACCGGCGTTACTGTAGTGATGCCACCGGGCGACAATATTTTTCGTCGGAAACTTCCGGCAGCGATCGTCGTTGGAAACGGTTTTGGTAAGCTGATCGGACTGTCACAAGTCGAGGAACTCGGTGAGCTGGAGTCGCCCATTGTTCTGACCTGCACGCTGTGTGTTCACAGGACCGCTGACGCGGTGCTTACTTATTTACTATCGCTTCCCGGTAACGAGCAGGTGCGTTCCGCCAATGCTGTAGTGGGTGAGACCAATGACGGGTTTCTGAATGATATCCGGGCAAGAGCGGTGCAGGAATCTCACGTCCTTGCGGCGATTGAAAATGCGAAATCTGGGCCGGTCGAGCAAGGCAGCGTCGGAGCCGGACGAGGGACGCGAGCATTTGGGTGGAAGGGTGGTATTGGGTCTTCCAGCCGGGTGCTTCCGGCTCAATTGGGAGGCTGGAGAGTCGGTGTTCTGGTGCAAAGCAATTATGGTGGGGTACTGACAATCATGGGCGCGCCGGTCGGCAAGGAACTAGGTCAATACTACCTTCAGGACTTCGTAGCTGATGAACAGGAACAGAACCCGGACGGCTCAATAATGATAGTGGTCGCAACTGATGCGCCGCTGGCGTCGCGAAACATCAAGCGTCTGGCGCGTCGGGCGCTCGCGGGACTGGCTCGAACAGGCAGCTCGATGAGCAATGGCTCGGGCGACTATGTGATCGCGTTCAGCACAGTCCCGGTAGCGTCCGACAGCTCGGCGAAAATTCGTAACGATGAAATGAGCCCTTTGTTTCAAGCGGTCATAGAAGCCACCGAGGAGGCCATTTACAATTCACTGTTCGCTGCTACTACCGTTAGCGGTCATCGTGGTACGGTCGAAGCGATTCCGCGACAGGCCACGCTCGAAATATTAGAGCGCTATGGAGTTATAGAGGATCGAAATGCACTGCAATAGACCCGGCAATCGAACGCGTTACGTTTATCTCGCGATGCTGGCAGCCCTGCTGCTGGTCGCAGCATGTTCCCGGAAGCCGGGTCTTGAGACGAACCTGGAGCTCGAAAGGCTTGCGGCGCGAGCGGCCAACGTCACGATCATTCGCGATGACTTTGGAGTGCCGCATATTTATGGCAAGACCGACGCGGATGCAGTTTTCGGCCTTTTATACGCGCAGGCCGAGGACGACTTCAATCGCGTTGAGCGCAACTACATCTGGGCAACAGGACGCCTCGCCGAAGTTGATGGTGGAGAGGCGATATTTAGTGACCTGCGTGCTCGCCTCTACATGACGGTTGACGATGCCAAGCTAGCCTACGAATCTGCACCGGGCTGGCTCAAAGAACTTTGCGATGCGTTTGCTGACGGGCTGAACTATTACCTCGCAACACATCCCGAAGTGACGCCCAGCCTGCTGACTCGCTTCGAACCATGGATGCCGATGTTTTTCTTCGAAGGATCGATCGGTGGCGATATCGAGCAGATTCCGATTGACGGCATCAAGGCGTTCTACGGTGAAGGCAAATCACTTGTTGTCGCAAGTGAGGCGCAAGCAAGGCGCGACGATGTTCGGGAGCCGGTTGGCTCGAACGGTTTTGCTATTTCGGGGGAACTGACCGAATCCGGTAACGCGATGTTACTGATCAACCCACACACATCATTTTACTTTCGCGGCGAAGTACATGTCGTCAGCGAGGAGGGACTGAACGCGTACGGTGCCGTTACATGGGGGCAATTTTTTGTCTACCAGGGGTTCAACGAAAATACAGGCTGGATGCACTCATCGACGCGTCTCGATTTCATGGATGAATTCGTAGAACACGTGTTCGAAGAAGACGGCCAGCTAGTGTATCGCTACGGTGACGAGATCCGACCCGTTGACGTGTCGGAGGTTACTCTCGAATACAAAGACGGTGATTCGATGTCGGAGCGAACCTTTCCGTTGTATCACACGCATCACGGCCCCATAACCCACATGCTCGACGGACAATGGGTGGCCACCAAGATCAACTGGGATCCCGTCAACGCCTTGCGGCAGTCCTACGTTCGCACCAAGCAGGCTGGTCATGACGGTTTTCGCGACATGATGGACATACGCACCAACTCGTCAAACAACACTGTGTACGCGGATTCGCAGGGAAACATCGCTTACTACCATGGCAACTTCGTGCCGCGACGCGACACCCAATTTGACTACTCGAAGCCGGTCGATGGCACGAACCCGGCAACCGATTGGCAAGGCGTACACACTGTCGACGAGATCGTTACGGTACTGAATCCTCCGAACGGCTGGATCCAGAACTGCAATTCGACTCCGTTTACAGCGGCCGGCGAGTTCAGTCCAAAGCGCGAGGATTATCCGAGGTATATGGCCCCCGATGCGGAGAACTTCCGCGGCATTCATGCGGTACGCGTATTAACGGGCGTTTCGGGCCTGACGCTCGACGGGCTCATTGAGCTCGCTTACGACCCGTACTTGCCAGGTTTTGAGCAACTCGTTCCGGGTTTGGTGCAGGCATTTGACGAATCGGGTCAGGATTACCCGGAGCTTGCTGACGAAATCGATGTATTGCGCGCCTGGGACTTCAGAGTGTCCGCCGATTCCCCGGCAATGTCGCTCGCACATTTCTACGGTACCCAGTTCCGCGAGCATGGCAAGAATCCAGAAAGCCTGAGCCGCTCTGATCTCATAACGTACTTCGGAAGCAAATCATCCCATGAGGAACGACTAGGCATCTTCAGCAAAGTGGTCGCCAAACTCGAAGCCGACTTCGGGAAGTCGAACACTGTATGGGGTGAGATTAATCGCTTTCAGAGAATCAGCGGCGCAATCGACCATCCCTTTGATGATGATGAGCCCAGTCTTCCGGTAGGTATGGCTTCTGGGCGCTGGGGCGCATTGGCCTCATTCGGTGCGCGACGCTACCAGGATACAAAGCGTATATACGGATCGTCCGGAAACAGCTTCGTCGCCGTGGTCGAATTCGGCGACAAAGTGAGGGCAATGACGCTGCTCGCCGGTGGCCAGAGTGGTAATCCCGACTCACCGCACTTTGACGATCAGGCGAAACGTTATGTCGACCGTGCGTTTAAGGAGGTCGCGTATTACAAAGAAGATGTGGAGCGCAGCGCGCAGCGCTCATACCATCCTGGCGAGACCTGATTCAATCACGCAGCTACAGTAATTTGCGCTGTCGCGGCTATTTACGTTCGGGCGCGGCGAGGCCCTTGAAGAAACCCGAAATTGCCACCGAAGAAAGATCTCTCAGTTCTCCGGCATCAAGGTAGGAGCCGTTACAGGAACTACAGGTCTCGTACCAGATGTGGGTCTGTCTTGGGTCGACTACCTTGACCATTGCGCCGCTGCCGCCCGCTTGTCTCTCAAAACGAAAAGCCATGCGATGAGCCCCAATTATTGTTCTTGTTATTTCGACTTACGAAAGCTTAAAGCGAAGCGATCCTGATAGCCGGCTTTTCGAGTATCGGTGTCCTCGAACCAGCTCGACTCGAGATCATCCTCAGGATTTCGCAAGGCGTGACTTTCCCCGACAAGTTCGAAGCCGGCCTTGAGAATCTCGTTTTTGAGATGCTCCTCGTCGATGCGATGCAGGGTCGGTACCGATGCGAGGCCAGACCCTGGCGTTGCAGTGTTGTCGAGGACTACGAAAACGCCGTTGGGTGTCAGGAATTTACGCAGCGTACCGTAAAGCGCCTGCATGTCGCCGTCTGGATCGCCATAGCCATCATGCAAGCTGAAGAATGCCAGTACACGATCAACACTCCCGGGTTCGAGGCCGGTTGCAGTGAGGCGATCTGACAGATCCTCGGGTTCATCGGGGACGGTGACAACATTGGGCAGGCGATTGCCAAGGAGGCGATCCGGGCTGATTCGGTGGGCTATGACTTTGCCACTCTCACCCACCATTCTGGATGTTAACTCCGTGGTATAGCCACGGCCGGCACCGATTTCCAAAACGACATCGCCTGTAGCGACGCCAGCGAATGTCATGATTTCAACCGGATGGCGTCGGTCATCATCTTCGCGATCAGAATTGGGTCTGCCAGGGTGGTCGATGGCTTCCTGAATGGTTTCTGCGCCAGCAGTGCCTGAGAGAAATAGTGCGGCCAATAAGGCAAATCGGCTTATCGTCGAAGTCACGGCAAAATCCTTGTACAAACGGTAAAGCCGAGTCTAGCCTAATTCAGCTCACAGGGTAGCAGGCGGCATACCGAATTCCGCGCGCGCCGCATCAATTTCATCATCAATACTCTTGAACAGCGCTCGAAAGCGAGCCTCATCAGCCAGCGTGCGCAGGACCGGGTCGTAGCGGATCGCCCAGTCAACTTCACGGCGTTCGTGCGCGGCTTCCAATACATCCAGCGCACCTTCGGTGTCTTCATCGAGGACGTGTAATTTCGCGTCAATAACAAAGAAACCATAGACCGTATTTTGTCGCAGCGTTTCAACATACGTACGCACCCGGGACAGGATTTCGTTCGCCTCATCCGGCTTGCCCAGCCGCCGCAGGCAATGCACTCGATTCAGCGCGAGGTTGCTATTGCTACGGTTAGCATTGGGGCTAACCTCCCCATATACCGGGACCTCGTCACCGTGCGCCTGTTGTAACGTTTCCAGCGCCAGCTCGCAGTTGTCCTGTTGGGCTTGCATGATGGACATTTCTTCGAGATTGAGCGTCATCTGTTGTGCTGGCGCAGGCAAGCCGTCGTAAATGGCCTGGGCTTTGTCCCATTGGTTGCTACCGATAAGCAGCCACATCAGGAACATGCCTTCTACTCTTCCGAGCTTGGAGAGGCTTTCTTCGTTCAACTCTTTCAGCAACCAGATTTGAAGTCTCGAGAAACCTGGGTCCGCTGCGTCCCTACTGTCGGCATACTCCCGGTATGCATTGAGAGCTGCCTCCGGATCATGGAGCAACTTCTGTTCCTGAAGAATTTGCCGTGCCCGCTCGAACTGCACAGTGGATCGTTCGACAGTGGCAAAGAATTCAGGCTCGTAATATTCGTCAACGAGGTTAGCCGCAAGTATTGCGGTGATCTGATTGTGCGGATCCAGCCGCAGCGCCTTCAGAATATCCAGCTGCGCTTCCTTGATGCGGCCAAAGCGACTGAGGATGCGTGCGTTGAGACGCAAAGCCTCAACCAGGCTCGGATTAATCTCGAGCGCCTTGTTCAGACTCTGCAGCGCAGCCTCGAATTCATAAGAATCGGCATGCAGCATGCCTTGAGCGACATACGCTTCTGCCAGTTCAGGATCGATTGCGAGCGCACGCTCGATCGCATTGCCAGCCAGCAGGACGGCTTCCTCACGCGGTATGCCTTCAACGAAAGCATCTTCTCTTAGAGCGATCACAGTTATCGCCCGTGCGGCCCATGCAGCCGCAAAATCGGGATCGGCATCAGTCGCATCCCTAAACGACTGCAATGCTGCTCTGTCCGAACCGGGTTGCAGGCTATTTAGTTGATGCCGACCCTGTAAGTAAGCGTCGTAAGCGCCCATGTTGGTTGCTTCCGATTTCATGGCTGCGACGCTTTCACCCGTGTCGAAGTGCAGTAGCAACGCGTCGATAATCGCCGCCGTGATCTCGTCCTGCACAGCAAATATATCGGTAAGTTCGCGGTCGTAGGTTTCCGACCAGAGGTGATAGCCGCTCTCAACTTCGATCAATTGAGCGGTGATTCGAATCTTGGTCCCGGACTTACGGACTGAGCCTTCGAGTACCGTATCGACATTGAGCTGGCTGCCAATATGCGCAATGTCCTGATTCTGCCCTTTGAAAGCGAACGACGAGGTGCGTGCAGCGACCTGTAAATTTTTCAGCTTGGCCAACGCGTTCAGAAGTTCTTCAGAGATGCCATCCGAGAAATATTCCTGCGCAGGGTCCTCACTCATGTTGACGAAGGGGAGCACGCCGATGGACTCGAATCTCTGGTCTCCGCTATCTGTATTGTCAACGACTGACTCGATCATGGTGCTGGTCTCGACGCCGGCGTCACCAACAAAGTCCTTGCCGACAAGAAATGCGATCGCGACCAGCAACAACGCGATTACAACGTAGTTGATCTTGCGACCGGTTTCCGGAGTTATTGACTGGCTGCGATCAACATCTCTTTCCGCCTTGATGCCTTGCGGTGTCAGTTCAAAAGCCCAGGCGAAGAAGATCGCCGCGGGGAATCCGATAATACTGATCCAGGTCACCAGCGCGAGTGTCCACTCCGGTAACTTCAGTACCGGGCCGATGGTGTCAGTAGCCTGAATAATGACCCAGGCGAACAGCAGGTACGCGACGCCGACGCGAAATACATTCCTTCGTTTCAGTTCTTCAAAAAGTCCCATCGAACACTCATTTTCGTCCGCAGCGCGTAGCATCGACTATTGGGCGCGAAAGTCAATTATTACGATAAAAAATGCGTCAGGGCGTGTGACGACGTTATCGATATTGGCAACTGTCCGCGCGGCAGACGGCGTCAACGATGATTCCGGTGACTTCGAGCGAGTCCTTGTCTTGCATGCTGCCGTAGACATTCTCCAATTGATCGGCTTCGATGGGCGATATCGAAAGTAGCGGCGTAACCTGTCCAGCCTCCGAGTCCGGTACGAGCATCACGTAGCTATTTTCATGCCCGTCGACGACATATCCGTCGCCCTGTCGACGCAACGTGAACGTCGCGGCCCGACCCGCGATCGCGATGTATTCAGGCAGCATGTGCGGCGAATTGTCCTTGGTATAGGGCGTGATTCGCCTGATCTCACTATTGGCAACGTAGACGCGATCGCCCGATTGCAGGTTCGCCATACCGAGGTCGCGCGTATCGACCACCTCGTGGACTTCGGTTTCGCCTTCCTGCAGTTCGAAGATTAGTCGCGCACCGACGTGGTAGATGCCGTGGTATGAATCGCGTTGCAGCGGGCTCCGGGTATCGTAGACAAAACTTATTATTTTCGAAGCGACGACTCGCCCCTCCGTCCCAGCTGACTCGAAGAACCGCACGGGATCGATCGTCCCGGTAGCAGTCAGTTGGTTGGCCGCTACGGTAAACCCACGGACTTGATCGACAACGACGACGAGGACCATCGCGATCAGCAATATCCGCCGTTTAATCGCCCATTCGATCGCTGGCACGATAAGTACAGCCGTCAGCGGCGCGAGGAAAAGGACGTAGCGCACCTCTTTGAAAGTCACGAATTGAATTGCGATTGCGGACATCAGCCAGCATATCGCAATCATCCTCAACCGCGCGTCCTTCCCCCGCAGCGCGACGATCACTCCCGGGATGACCAGCAACATCGCAAGTACCCCGAGATTGTGTAGGTTTCGCAGGTACAAGTCGGCTGGAAATACCATGTCGGCGTTTCTGCCGAATTTTTCAGACACGGCGACGGCGAGCTCCCACGGCCTGAAATACCATGGTACGTGCGCCCACGGCTCGGCCGCGAACCATGCGTAGCCAACCCAGGTCAGGCCTCCGCTGAGCGCCGCCAGGCTCAATAACAGTCCGAGTTTTCGCCAGTTGACACGCGCATCGTCCCAGCGAAACAGCAGCGCCATCGCCCCGTACGCGACGATAACAACCCAGAACAAAGCATAGGTCTGTTTGATAAGCACCACCGCAGCGCCGATGATCACCAGCAGCAGAGCGTCCACCCGGGACCCAACGCTCAACCAGCGATTAGCGATGAAAATCATCAACAGAAAGAGCAGTCCTGGCAGGATGTCGTGGCTCAAGTACGGGGAGTAAGCGTAAAACACAACGGTCGTTATGGCCGCGGCGAAGGCCATGATCCTGGCCATGGGGCTGGCCCCCGTGTTTCGTAGTGCCCACCAACATCCCAGCAGGTAGATACTATGCAATACCGCACTGTAGAGATGGTACGGCGTTACCTCGAACGGGCCGACGTCGAATAGTTCGACCAGGACTTCGACGGGCCACAGCATGATCGCCGCCAACGGACCTCTGTGGAAGTAGTAGGACGTATTGTCGCCGAAAAGGTACCTCGAGTTCGCGATGGTCAGGTAACCATCGCCATACTCCCCGCTCACAAGGAGCGCACAGGCCAGCAGCCAGGCTGTCACGACGATCCACAGGACCCAAAAGATGCGCGCCGACGGCACGTGGATGACGTGAGCATCGCTTCCGGAAACCGTCATCAGGCCTGCTCGTCTAAATCGGGAACGATGATGCTCAATAGAGCTCTATATTTTTGTCGCATATCATTAAGAGTGAAGGCTCCACGCCACACGAGGCGCATCCGTGGCGTATCCTACGTCAAGACGCGCGTAGTTTCCGTGTACATAAGCAAAGAAATATATCGAATCAGATCTATAAACCGATTCCCAATTAGGCGCGTTACCAGCGAAGATGCGATTTAGAAGCGCAGCGTCACCGGCGATCTCACTCAGTCAGGTTTAATGACAGTAATATACAAGCGCACGCTGTTTACCACAGTAGCGTCGCACTCCACCCCTTCTGGAATAAAGAACGCATCGCCGGCATTGAATACCTGGTCGGCACCGTCGGTACCCGTCAGAGTGATCGAGCCATCTTGTACGTAAGCAAACTCGTTATACGGAAAAGGGCGCTGCCCGGATTCAAAAGCTTCGGAGGCCCAGGTGCCCGAGAAGAACCTGCCCGTTGTGTCTTTGTAGCAGACATTATGCTGTGGGCTCGCACCGGAAGTGATTGCAAAAGGCGCATCTTCAGCGACTTCGGTCAAGATGGCGTCGGCTTTGGGAATCACGATACCTTCGTGGGCAGGCGCTGCCGGGATTTCTTCTCCCGGGTGCTCGGAAATTACATAGAATTTCCGCAGGTAGCCCGGTTGGTGCCACTGACAGTCGTAACCCCTGGGAATCACAAATGGTGTGCCGGCTTTGACGGTTTCGATCTCGCCGGTTCTGTTGTTCCTGATTTGGCACTCTCCCTCGATCAGCCACATGAACTCATCACATTCGTAGGGGCCACCAGCCTCGACCATGGTTTCGGTATCCCAGAGGCCCACGTAAAGACCGATTTCATCGTCTTCAAAATTCGAGTGAGTGTGCTGCAGCGGAACGTCAGAGCTGAAATCTCCGGCTTCCAGCTTATCGGGAGTGTCACCAAAACCCTCAGGGTCGGGGCTCAAACGGATAATTGCCCTTTCATATTGCATTGGGCTAGGCGGATTCAGCTGCCGAAGAACTCATTTCCGCTATTTTCAGTTTGTGCATGAATTCATAAACCGCATAGGCAACGAAAGGCGCGCTGATCGCACCCAAGGCGTAAACAACGTTTTGCACAAGCTGGTTTACGCTAACCTGCTCGGCAAATTGGGTTGTGAGATCTAACGACATGAATAATTCCCCATTTATGCCATCCATTCCCTGGCTTTCTCGGCATTTTCGACACCGGCACGGTAGGCCTGACCGAACGAACTATGATCCGACCGGGTGATGATAACGTGCCCGACATCATTCGCGATAACAGGCTGGAGCTCGGAGCGGAAACCCGGCGAATCGCTCACCCAGGAGTGGGCTCGCAAGGGAAGCCTGATCTCTACGAGGTGATCGAGACTGCCAGGGAAAATCCCATCGATTCGGCGCGCCGACGCCTGGCATTGTTCGACGACCCATTCATCATTCAGTAGCAAGGCACGATTTTCAGGACGGTTCGTCCAGTCACAGGTGAGCACTTGCGGCGAATTGGGATCGGCATCTCCGGCATTGATAACCCAGTCAGCCGAAAGAATGTTGTTGATCGGCGCATTGTTCATCCACGTAATCAACGCGCCGTCATATATCCTGCGGTCGAAGCACATGTTCATGACTGAGATATCGTTGTAGCGCATCTTGCCGATCGCATCCTTCTGTTCCATCGGCATATCCTGCACGACATACCTCGCGATGTGCTTCTGACCACCCCAGATACAGGCCTTGCAACGAATGGTGTGCAAGATGCCGGCTTGCAAATAGGTCACGTCGACATTCTGGCCGTCCGGCGTGTTCGCTACCGATACGACGAAGGTCCCGGTCCGGACCCGGTTGGCGCCCTGCGAACGCACACCGGTCTCGAGCGCTTCTGCCATCGCGGCCAAACCGCCGGGAAAGGTCGCTGTTCCGTCGTAGTCACCAATGTTCGCCATCGAGAGGACGCCGCTGAGCGTTGACATGTCTCTCGGATAAGCGCTGGCGTCGGTCGGGCAGTAAGCATTGCACCAATCGATAACCTCCGCTGGGTAGTCGTTGTCGAGTAACCACTGCTCGAAATTCATGGAATCAAGCGCATCGATTTCGGAGCGCAGAGCCGGGTCAGCGACAGGCTCATCTCTGTTCAGGGACTGAAGTCCGGGGCGTAGACGACTGGCACTATCGTTGCAGGTATCCCGAAACCGATAAAATGCTTTGCGCGTCGCTTCGTCGAACGGCAGTTTGTCGAAACCGGTCTGGTAAAAATCCGGAATAACCGTGCGACCGGCAATGTAGCCGATATTGCTTTGCACGGGCGTCGGCGCAATACCGAATTCGGACTGCATGAAATCCACGAGTGGAGATCGCACCCCGGTATATGCCGCACCTTCAGTGAAATAGATGCCGCGCCATTTCGAGCGCTGGGCATTGCCACCGCATCTGGGTTCCTTTTCCAGGCATACCACCTCGAGGTCGGGCAAATGGTAGGCAGCAACCAGCGAATTGGCTCCTGCACCAACAATGACGACGTCTTTGTACTCGGCGGGCGGTGGTGGTGAAAATCGGTGGCCGTCACGAAGCTGGTGTGCGGGCTCCCTGACGATGTGGCGCCGGTTTGTGCGCACAGCTGAACGCACGTCGGACGCCTGGCTGTAAACCCTTTCAAACGGCACACCAGCTGCAGTGACGCCAGCCACAATTGTCCGCACAAAATTCCTTCGACTCATCGGCATAGGAAACGTCCTTTACGTCGAAAATCTAATTTAATGCCTCTGCTACTTCACGAGCAGCACGAACCCCTGACCAATAAGCGCCACTGCAAGTACCATTAGCACGAGCAGTTGCTTCACCGGCAAAAAACAATCTGTTATCAATGGCAAGCGGTAATGATTCACGTTGGTGATATTGGCCGGGTAGAGCACAGGCATAGGAGCCCAATGTCCAGGGATCTGTGACCCAGGCGGTAACAATGGAACGACCAACCGATTGCCGAATATCATTACCAAATATATCTGCAATGCGATCTACGGCAAACTCTTGAGCCGCTTGCTGGCCTTGCTTCTCCATCCAGATACTAAAACGCCCACCCATAAAGACCGTTACGACATTTGTAGACATGAGGTTTACATCGATGTAAGCCCCCTGTGCTTCACTGGACCAAGACTGATAATACCCGCTAGCCTCGGGGCCAAAAACATCTTTAGTAAAATGCACCCCGATTTTGTTTTCGGCACCCATGGGCAACCCTTGAATGGCTTCCATTTTCCAATCGGGTAATCGTGGCTCAAAGTGAATATTTTGTGCGGCTAATATTCCATTGGACACGGTGCTTATGAGACAACGAGCTCGTATTGATCCTTTAACGGTTTTTACAAGGACATCATTTCCCGACCAATCAACACTTTCCACTTTAGTATTTAATGAAACCTTAACGTCGCTGCCCCACTGTGCGACTAAATTTCCATAGCCGCGCAGAGTGTTAAAATCAATATACTCTTCAACCTTATAGAGAAAATCAGGTGCCGATGCCTCATCAAGATCTTTAGGTGCTGTTACAGCCATCATATCCATGTACGGTGTTGCGTAGGGATTTTCGAGATCAATGATTTCACTGATAGCGCAGTCATCACCACCATCAACAGAGCTCCGTATAGCTTCCTCACATTCTTTGTAATACTCCTCCCGTGCTTTCATCTCGTTATCATCTAGCGGCCTGCCGTTATAAATGTAATGTGCGTCGTACTTATATTCCTCGATAACAGCACCCTGATTTTTTGCAAAATCTATAAAGGGGTTACTTTCGTCAATATGGTTTTCAGCATCAGATCCAGCGACCAGGTAAGCACAACCCAAATCAAACCAAATATCAGGGGCAATTTCTTCACTATAAGCACGACCACCAATACGATGAGAGGCTTCTAGCACGATGAATGAAACTCCCTGTTTGGTAAGTTCTTTGGCGGCTGATAAACCGGCAGAACCAGCACCGATAATAATGACATCTGTTTGCGTAGACATAACTCCTACCCTGATCAATAGGAAAAAGAATGTGAAACAAATGGGGCCGGATCGGCGAGCGCCCCAGATCGTTTAGTCAATCGCACTCAAAATCGTCCGTTCCAATTGTTGTTTGATTAGATTTAGGTCAGCCGCCTCTGCCAAGCTTCTCATTAATCGCAGCGACCTCGGCCTCGAGCTGGCTGATGCGCTCCGCTAACTGGGTCACGCTATGTCGCTCCCCGGAACCGGCGGGCCGATGTTCACGAACCTGACTGACATGTGCCTCGACATCGACGGGGCCCGAAAACAGGTGCATGAACTCTGAGTCCTTGCGGCCCGGTGTCCGGGGTAGCTTGACGACGAGGGGGTCTGGGTCGCGGTCCGCCAGGCCATTGAGGGCCTGAACCACCTCGGTGTTGTCTTCGAAGCTGTGCAGACGGCCGCTTCGCGAGCGGAATTCGCCGGGCGTCTGCGGCCCGCGCAGGAATAACAGGCAAACGATAGCAAGTTCGGCATCGCTGAACTGAAGGTTGCTGTAACGAGTATTGCAAAATCGCTGCGCGTATTTTTCGACTCGGCTCTTGAAGTTTTCGTCAGTCTGCACAAGATGCTTGCCTTCCAGTTCGCGGATGGCGTGCTGAACTTCGCCCTGCGTCAGCGACATGACGGGATCGCGCGACGACTTCTGGTTACACGCGTTAGTCAGGGCATTGAGCGTCATCGGGTATTGGTCCGGCGTCACAATGGACTTCTCGATGAGGCAGCCGATCACACGGGCTTCTGCGTCATTCAGTTGGATGTGCAATTCCGAGTCTCCGGATGAGGCAGTGATGGGTAAGGAATTCTAACGCGTTAACAGTCAAGCGTGTGGTCGCGCTCCCATGGAGTGATAGACCTTGTGAAGCGTTGCCACTCCTCATTTTTGAGTTTGACGTAGCTGTCGATAAACTCGTCGCCGAAACCTGCTCGGGCCACTTTGCTGGCATCAAGTAATCGAATCGCATCGAGCAGATTGAAGGGCAGTTTGCGAACCTTCTTGAGCTTGTGTCGTTCCGTGTACATGTTCAGATCGACGCGCTTGCCCGGATCGCGCTTGTTCGCGATACCGTCAAGACCTGCCGCGACTAACGCCGCCTGCAGCAAATATGGATTCGTCGCGCCGTCCATCAGGCGAATCTCGAATCGACCCGGGTCCGGAATACGTACCATGTGCGTGCGGTTATTGCCGGAGTATGTAATCGCATTCGGAGACCATGTTGCGCCCGATGAAGTGACCGCAGCGTCGACACGCTTGTAGCTGTTTACTGTAGGTATGTATATCGCTGCCATCGAGTCAGCGCTGTGCAAAACGCCGCCAAGAAACTGATACGCAAGTTTTGACAGGCCCATCTCGTCGCGCTTATGCAAAAAAAGGTTTTTCTTGCCCGCCTTGTCCCAAACAGAAACATGTGCATGGCAGCCGCTGCCGGTCAGATGCTCGAATGGCTTCGGCATGAACGTCGCCCGGTAACCGTGGTTTTCCGCAATCGATTTGGCCATGAATTTGAAAAACGTATGACGATCTGCCGTTTCCAGGCAATCCGCATATTCCCAGTTCATTTCGAACTGACCGTTCGCATCCTCATGATCGTTTTGGTACGGCTTCCAGCCAAGTTTCAGCATTGAGTCGCAAATCTCGCTGATGATGTCATAGCGGCGCATCAGGGCTGACTGGTCGTAACAGGGCTTTTCCTCCTTATCCATTTCATCGGAAAGTCCTTCGCCGGATGGATTGACGAGAAAGAACTCACACTCAACGCCAGTTTTCACCCGATAGCCCTTTTTCGCTGCCGCCTCGACCTGGCGTTTCAATGCCACCCTTGGTGACGCTTCCACGGGTTTGCCATCCATCCACAAATCGGCGGCAAGCCAGCCGACTTCCGGTTTCCATGGCAGTTGTATCAGGCTGTCCGGATCAGGAATGGCGAACATATCCGGATGCGCGGGAGTCATGTCCAGCCAGGCGGCGAAACCGGCAAAACCTGCGCCGTCTTTTTGCATGCCCCCAATTGCGCTGGCCGGCACCAGTTTCGCGCGCAGTTGTCCAAGCAGATCGACAAAGCTGACGAGAAAATATTTGATCTTCTTTGCCTTGGCAGTGGCAGCCAGATCTAAGGCCATCGGTGTTCTCCTTATTATTGGTTCTTGCCCGGGACCCAGTCTGTTCCTGCTAACGGTACCTTTGCCATCGCCGCGGCTTCAATAGTCAGCGCAGTCAGGTCTTCCGGTTCCAAGTTTAGTACATGAGCCTTGCCACAAGCTCTAGCCAGCGTCTGTATCTCCAGCACCATCGTGGTCAGATAGTTCCTGAGCCAGCGTGCGCCTT
>Ga0255052_10001454_pt1 | contig 17804 bp, 13 predicted proteins | sample JV7_2_21_MG_FD_188632 | JGI IMG/M metagenome (GOLD analysis project Ga0255052, IMG submission 188632) | Seawater microbial communities from Jervis Inlet, British Columbia, Canada - JV7_2_21 | ecosystem: Environmental > Aquatic > Marine > Inlet | place: Canada: British Columbia | collected...
AAACGTATTGCCCATTTTGAATTCTCCAAAAATTATCCGCTCAGTTAATCCCGATAAAAGCCCATCCGTAACTTTATAAGATCTTCCATCCTGCTAATCGAATAGCGATACACCTGTTGCTGTTTGTTTTGATGATCCTGATGCCTGGCATCGATTTCGGTCATTCCCTGTTTAATCGTGCCAAATAAACCTTGAACCAGGTTTCTGGTTTTTAGAAATACACCGATGGCCACGTTTTTTATTTCTGAATCGCTTTCAGTAGTATGAGTAATAATATTGTTATTCATTTTCTTCCCCGTTCCTGGTTTTCGATAACGTTGACGTGAATTTTGAACCAGGATTAAATTTGAGGCTTGATGAAGTTGTGAAGATTTCGTGAAGGTTTGTGAAGATTCTCCAGTTGGGATAAAAAACACCCAATAAAAATGCTGTAATATGCATGAAATCGCACATGGAGCAGGGCCATTAGGTGATATTTCAGTTTAATCAATATCGAGTAGACACCGACCGATATCAGCTGTTTTTACAGGGAACTGGGTTTACTACCGAACCCCAAGTGTTTGATTTGCTGGTATATCTGATCGAAAATCGAGAGCGTGTAGTTAGTCGCGATGAATTGCTAGAAAATCTGTGGAAAGGCAAGGTGGTAACCGATTCTGCCCTCAGTGCACGGCTAAAGGAAGTGCGTAAGGCGGTTGGAGACGACGGGACAAAACAATCTATTATCAAGACCTTTCATGGTCGCGGCTATCAATTTATTGCGAAAATTTCAGAAGCTGATGAAATTTCAGACGCAGAGAAAATTAATACCGATGTAAGTGACGGAACACTGGTCTTAACAGGCAAACCCTCTATTGCGGTATTACCTTTTCATAACATATCCAATGATCCTGAGCAGGATTATTTTGCTGATAGCATTGCTGAAGACATCATCGCCAACTTGTGTCGCTATCGAGAACTTTTCGTGATTAATTTTCATTCTACTCTTGCCTACCGGGAAGGCAGTTCAGATATTTCATTAATAGCAAAGGAACTCGGCGTCGAATACATTTCAAAGGGAAATATTCGTCGCGCTGGAGACCAGATCAAAGTTTCGACCCAACTTATCGAAGCTGTGACAGGAAAAGTTATTTGGTCGGAACGCATTGTCCGAAAATATGGTGATCTTTTTACACTTGAGGACGAAGTCGCCGCCAAGATCGCCTCGAGCCTAGTCAGTCACATCGAAGATGAAAGTAGCGCACGTGCAGCTCGAAAACACCCTGAACACATGACTGCTTTCGACTGCGTGATACGCGCCAGGCAAGATGCAGAAAGCTATGATCCGGATCGAAACGCATCGGCGCGAGAATTGCTCGAGCAAGCTGTCGCACTTGACCCAGAGTATGCATCAGCCTACGCGTATCTTGCCTTGTCTTACTGTTCTGAGGCTCTTTCGGAATGGTGCTCATCTCGGCAGGAAGTACTTGAGCGGGGTATTGCCTATGCTCGAAAGGCGGTGGCGCTGGATGAGTTCGATTCAGATGCGCATGCGGCAATTGGCTGGGCATATTTGTTTCAAAACAAGTTTGACCTGTCTGAAATTCATCTTGATCGCGCAGTTGAATATAATCCCAATTCTTATGGTGCATATTGTTCAAAAAGCTGGTTACTTGCGCTGACTGGACGTGCCTCGGAGGTAACGGTCTGTGGGACTACGGCACTGCAACTCAATCCGTTAGCTCCCGACGATTGTCTAATGGCATTCACCATTGCGCACTATTCTGAGAGCAAGTTTGATGAAGCGCTCGAAATGCTTACACGGATCCAACAACCTGGTGCGAGTTCGGAAGCCTGGCGTGCGGCCTGTCTTGCACAATTAGGGCGCGATGAAGAGGCAAAGATAGCCGCTGGTAATGCAATTGATATGGGCGGAGAATTTATCCAAGGAGAGGATTGGTTACATATATGGGCATTTAAAAATCAACGAGATTTGGAGCATTTTGTTGACGGCTTGTATAAATCCGGTGTTCTACAAGATAAGAAGCGGGACCCCAATATTTCTATCACGCACGAAGAATTGAGTGATCAATAGGAAAAGCAATAATTATCAATCAATTGGTTGAGTGTCTGTTGTGGGTCGACAAGAGACCCCTAACTCCGAAATCTGGGAGTCTGCTTTGGCTAATTTATCGCTGATGGTTACTGCAAAATCCGAAGTTTGAGAAATTTTCCCTCCCTAACCAGGAAATTTCTCCAAAGGAGACGCTCAACTGGCTGAGCCAGGAGGCAATTTTCGGCCAGTTTCGGACACTGTAATATTTATCGAAACAGTCATTATCGATTGACCTGGCAAGGCATCAATCGGCACTGGCCTCTTTGATAGCAACACCGGTGGTCGCGGCGAGCTCGCGGCGAGTCCACGACAAAACCATGACCGTGGCTGCCGGCAGGAAAGTCAGGGTCACGACGGCCGCACCCGCCAGGCCGAACAGCACAATCGCACCGACACCGCGGTAGAGCTCGGTGCCCTCCCCGGGTATGAACACCAGTGGCGCGAGGCCGAATATGGTTGTAATCGCCGACATCGCGATCGGGCGCAGGCGTGACTCGACCGCCTCCTGCACTGCCTCAGCCGCGCTCATCCCGCCCTCACGGTAATTGTCTGACGCTCGATGCACGATCAATATCGGGTTATTCACCACCGTCCCCATCAGGATCAGAAAGCCGAGCATCGATATCATGTCGAAGGGCTGGTGAACCGCATCGAAGCCGAGCAACGGCAGCGAGGCGCCAACAAAATTCATCAACGCGAGTCCGGCGATGCCGCCGGCAACTCCGAGCGGTATCGTGGTCATGATCAGTAGTGGGAGGCCCCAGTGGGTAAAGATAGCCACCATCACCAGGTAGACGAGGATCAATGCGACCAGGTAATTGGCTTTAAGCGCCTGTTGCGTGGCTTCGAGCTGGTCGCTCGCCCCGGAAATATTGATACTGACGCTGGCCGGTATCGCGCCGCTGTTGCGCAGGTGTCCGAGCACGTCCTCGCGCACGATGCCGACTCCGGTTTCGAGCGCGACGGTCTCCGGCGGTATGATGCTGAGCGTCACCGTGCGGCGGCCATCGATGCGGCGCACGGTGCTGGTATCGACTGTCTCCACCACGTTAGCGATACTCGACAGCGGCAAGACCCCGCTGCGCGTATAGATCGGCATGTCGGTCAAACCCTGCGGCGACGCGTCGGGTCCGGCGCCGCTATAGAGATACATGTCGATCTTGTCGTCGGCGAGAAAGAACTCGTCGACGAAAGCGCCGTCGGTCAACGCGGCCACGGTGAAACCAATATCGGTCGTGTTGATACCGAGCTCGGCCGCACGCTCCCAGTCCGGGTGAATTTCGATCAGCGGCTGCGATAACGACAACGTCGCCGGGTTAGCTCGGATGCGGGGGTTACCGAACACCTCCTGGGCGCGGTTATAGGCGGCGGTGGCAGCGGCATAAATCGGTTCCAGCTCCGGACCCGAGATATCCAGGTTGATACTGCGGGTGCCGCCGTTGTTACTGGTGATAATCGAACCACGTGTAGTGAAGGCGCGCATTCCCGCATACTCGCTGTACTTGGCGTCGATCGCGTCCATTAGCGCGTTAACCTGGCCCTTGTCCTTCGGTTCGGCGATCAGGAACAGGCCACTGGCGCGGATCGAAATAATCAGGTAGTCAAGGGCCGGAACCGCGGTCTCGCCGCGTTCAAATTGCCCGGGCTCGTCATCGAGGTAATTCAGGAAGTAGTCCTGCACGTCGTAGCCGATCTCGCGCATAGTCGACAGGTTGTAACCGGGCGGCGCATTCATGCGCCCGAAGACCTTGGGTTCTTCACCTGGTGGAAGGTATTCCGCTGGCGGCGTCAGTCCGCCGATGATGAGCGCGCTCAAGGCCACGGTCACCAGCATAACCGTAATCCGTCGCAGCGGTGTCGCGATCTGCCAGTTGATCATGGCCAGCGTACCGCGCATCGCCCCTGCAGAGGCAGCCCCGGCCGACGCGCCACCCTCCGAGTCGTCGCGAAGCGCGAAGTTCGCCGTCGCGGTCGGTACTACCGTGATCGCAACCAGCATCGACACCAGAATTGTTGCCGAAACGCCGATCGCAATGTCACCGTAAAGCTGACCGGCCTCTTCTTCGATGAAAATTATCGGGATGAATACCAGCACCGTGGTCAGCGTCGACGCCAGCACCGCCGGCCAGACTCGCTGCACGCCCGTCACCGCGGCCTGTAACCGCTTGAGCCCCTTGCGCCGTTCCCACTCGATGCTTTCAAGCACAACGATGGTGTTGTCGAGCGTCATGCCGATCGAAAAAGCAACCCCGGCCAGTGAAATCACATTGATCGTGCGCCCGGCCAGCAATAATCCGAGGAAGGCGGCAATGGTGCAGATTGGGATACCCATTACACCGACCAGCGTCATCCTGCCCGAGCGCAGAAACAGGAACATGACCAGCGTGGCCAGCACCGCGCCGAGCCCGAGGTTGCGCCACACGGTAGCGATCGATTGCTCGACGTAAACGGTGTCGGTCGCGTTCAGGCGCAACTCCATACCCGCGTTTTGCAACAGTTCCTGGTTGATACGTTCGACTTCGGTATACATCGCATCCTTGATATCGATGACGTTGGAGCCAAGCTCGCGGTTAACCGCGAGAAACAGCACCGGCTTGCCGTTGACAAACGCCTCGCGCGCAACCTCGAAGTGATCCAGGCGCACCTGCGCGACGTCGCCGAGGCGGATCACCTGATCGCCACGGCGTGCCAGGATCAACTCGCCGAGCGATTCGATATCATTGAAACGGCCGATGGTGCGCAACAGGTACTGGCGCTTACCGGCCTCGAGCTGGCCACCGGTAACGTCGCGGTTACGTACGCGCAGCGCCGTACGCACGTCGGTCACGGTCAGACCGCGCTCGGCGAGCGCCGCCGGGTCGAGCAGAATTTGCACCTGGCGGTCAGCGCCGCCCCAGACCGCGACGCTGGAAACACCCTCGACGGTTTCCATGCGTGTGCGCACGTTGTCGGAGACGAAATCGCGCATCATGTCCATGTCGAGCCCGCGCGGGTTACCGTCAACTGGCGAAACGCGGAAGTACATAAACGAATTGCTGGAAAAGGCTTCGGCGAAGATGCGCGGCTGATTGACCGTATCCGGGTAAGACGGCACCTGCGACAGCGCGTTGTTAACCCGGATCAGGGTTTCGTTGATGTCGACACCGGAAGGAAACTCGAGCTGGATGCGGGCCTGTCCGGACGAGGCGGTCGCCTCGATGCGCTGCAGGCTCGGGGTGCTGCGCAGGTATTCTTCCTGCTCGATCAGGATTTCCTTTTCAATATCCTGCGGCGTGGCGCCAGGCCACGAGGTTCGCACCTGCACCGTGCGCACATCGAGATCGGGTATCATCTGCACCGGAACGCGCAGCGTCGCGGCCACGCCGAGCACGACGACAACACCGACAATAACCGTCATCAGGGTGCCGTGGTTGATAATTTTTTCAAACATGACCGGGAATTTAACCGGTGATCCGGACCTGCTGGCCCTGACGCAGCGCCTCGTTGCCACGAATCACAACACGCTCACCCGCGGTCAGGCCTTCGACGATCTCGATGCTGCCGTCAAAGGTCAGGCCGGTTTTGACCTGGCGTTCTTTGACTACGTAACTGTCGCCTTCGACCGAGGCCACCCAGACGACGGTACGCCCGTCCGGGTAGCGGATCAGTGCGTCGCGTGGCACCACTTCGGCCTGGCGATCGGTACCGATGCGCACTACCGCGCGTACCGACATGCCTGGTGTCAAGCGGGCTGCGGGATTTTTGACCTGCGCGCGCACCAGGAAGGTACGCGCATCGGGATCGCTAACCGGCACCACTTGCGACACGCGCGCCGCGATCGTTTGCCCGGGCAAGGCATCGACTGTCAGGTTCACCTCGGTACCGACATTGACCCGCTGAAAGTACTGCTGCGGCACACGCAGATCGAGCTGCAGTCGATCGATCGCCACCAGTAGCAGCACCCTGGAATCAGTATCGACGCGCTCGCCGAGATCAGCACCGCGTTCGGCAATCACGCCGCTAAACGGAGCTTTCAACGCATGCCGCTCCAGTGTCGCAGCAGCGTAGGCGCGCTCGGCGCGGCGGCGCTCGAGGATCGCCTGGTTGCGCGTCACCAGGGCTTCGAGACTGCGAGCCTCGCTCTCGGGAAAGGTTTTCTCCGAGACCAGTTTCCGCACCTCGACTACGCGGCGCTTGGCCTCGGTGAGATCGGCCTCGGCCTCGTGCTCAGCGGCAATCGCCTGGGCAAGTTCGAGCCGCGCCAACTCGTCATCGAGCTTGAACAGAATATCGCCCTGCTTCACCCGGTCACCGGCATCCACATTGAGGCTGACCAGTCGGCCCTCGAAGTCGGGGGAGAGGCTGGACGTATAGGGCGAGGTCAACGAACCCGACAGGCGCAGGGTTTCGACGATCGCGCGGCGTTCCACCGGCGCGAGCTCTACCGGCGCCACCTGCGCCGCGGCAAGCCCGGACAACAGCAGCAGGGTGGCCGACGTGATCGTGGCCAGCAGTCGACCAAAGCGTCTGGTTTGCCGTACATTCATACTATTGCTTACTCTCGTTAACACCGGGGCAAAGATAACACCGGACGTCCTAAAATATCATACTACATCGCCTGGCAGCGTATTTTCATCGCGCATATCCGGGTCAGGGAATTGTCATCACCGCGGCAATGGTTACGTCCTTCGTTGCTCCTGCTGGTAAACCACGTTATCTTGCCCTTGGTGCCTGATCGTCGCACAAATCTGAATGTTTACGATTTCTGAAAGCCTTATCGCGCTAGAGGGGAACACTATATGAATGCTATCCCGCCCTTGGTTACTGCCAGTCGAAATACGATCTATTGGGTACTGCTCACTTCAATCAGTTTATTGCTTTGTGCATGTGCCACTTCAATGCCGTCGCAGAAGTCAGCTGGGTTTTCCTTTATAGAAACCACCATTGATGAAATTCACGCCGCAATAAAAGATCAAACCACCGACTGTGAGGCGATAACCAATGGATTCCTCAATCGCATTAAAAAGTACGATGAAATCAGTAACCTTAATGCCGTCATTTATATTAATCCCAACGCTATCAAAAAGGCCCGGGCATTAGACAATAAATACCTGAATACGAAAATGATGCGTAGCCTGCACTGTGTCCCCATCATATTGAAAGATAATTTTGATACCGCCGATATGCCAACCGAAGCCGGCTCCATTGCTTTGTCCGGGTCTATTCCTCCAGATGATGCCTATATGGTTAAAAAACTGCGGCAGGCCGATGCTATTATCATCGCCAAGTCCAACATGGGAGAGTGGGCATTTAATCCCCTTAATACGATAAGTTCCACTCATGGTGAGACCCGAAACGCCTATGACCTCAGCCGCGTACCCGCTGGGTCTAGCGGTGGTACTGCTTCCGCGATTGCTGCGAATTTTGGCGTAATCGGTATGGGCTCTGATACTGGAAACTCCATACGAGGACCCGCATCACATTTAGGCCTGGTCGGGATTCGCTCGACCATCGGGGTCACCAGCCGAGATGGTATAGTGCCACTGCTATTGAATCGGGACATCGGTGGTCCATTGATGCGCACGGTCAGAGATACCGCTAAAGTTTTTAATGTTATCGCGGGCACTGATCCAGCAGACCCCACTACCAAAAGTTATGAAAATCATAAGGTGGATGACTACACTACGCATTTAAGTCGAGACGGCTTGTCTGGGGTACGACTGGGAGTTTTAAGGCAAATCTATGATGCAAACACCGCAGACAAACAAGTTCTGACGGTGTTTACCCAGGCGCTAAAAGATTTGAAATCATCCGGTGCGGTAATTGTTGATCCAGTCACCATCCCTGACTTCGAAGAACTCGCCAAGGACACCGGGTTTTGCAGTCGATTTCGATACGATATTAACAACTACCTGAAGACCCTGAGGAATGACATTGAGATTAAAACGTTACAAGACGTTGTCGATCAAAAAAGGTTTCGGCCCGAAAATAGCGGTGCCATGAAATGGGCGATGAGTATCGGTGCAGATCTCAAACCCGCCGATCAAAATCCTCCGTGTATAGATGTAGATGGTGATCCGCGAAGAAAGGTCTTGTTAACTGCGGTTGTAACGACGATGGACAGCTTAAAACTAGATGCTCTTATCTATCCCACCTGGAGTAACCCCCCTCGAAAAATCAACGATTCAGAGAGCCCGGATGGTAATAACAGTCCGTTGATCGCCCCTCATTCTGGACAACCTGCGATTACCGTGCCGATGGGTTATGTTGACAGTAATTTACCGGTAGGTTTACAAATACTTGGCAGGCCGTTTAGCGAGGAAAAACTATTTCAATATGCCTATGCCTATGAGCAAGCCACCCAACATCGAAAACCACCTCTGTTGTTCCCCTAGTTATAGTCAGTCGTTTATTGTGAGTGTCGGTTTAGGGTCGGAAGCGGACCCCGATCAATGAAATTTGGGGGTCCGCTTTTGAGAAATAATTGCCGATGGATGCTGCTGAATCCGAGATTCAAGAATTTTTCCCAGAATAACCAGGCGGTTTCTCCAAAGGAGACACTCAAAAATCCAGGGTGAGTGGCTGCCTTCGGCCAATAACGGACACTTGTTGTGCCGAAAAACTAACCTATTTAGCAACCGCCTATTACTGCTGGAAGCAAGCTAATCTATGCTTTTGTCGCCCAAGATATTTTCAATAAGCCTGACGGTGGAACGGGTTAATTCAATGCCAAATGTACAATTGGATGCTACTAGGGTAGAGGCTCGTCCAGGTTATAACAAGTCAGGTGAACCTTCCACGACTCGTCCTCTCCACGCCTGTAAATGTCAACATACTTCCCCGCGACTCGCTTAGTGGTCCCTTCCTTGGTCGGGACGTCAAATTCAACTTTTCCAACATGGTAGGCCAGGTTACCATCCGATCCGATCTCCACCGACGAAAGGCTAATATTTCGCCAACCAGCATCCCACATTTCTCGGTAATCCTGCACCACAGCTTCGCTACCACCGACGGATGCCGGCCTGTCGGGTGCCATCATCATCGCATTGTCTTCGTGCATCGTTTTGAGGGCATCCAGGTCGCCGCGGTTGAAAGCCTCACAGAACTCGGCGTCGATCTCTTTGATCTGCTGTTCAAGTGTCATCTTTGCTCTCCTTTGGTAGGGGCAACTTATATTATCACGCCGCAATAACGATTTCTCTGTAGGTCTCCTTTGGGTCGGTTATTGCCGCTCACCGCAAATATTTGAGCGTCCACTCTGTACGATTATTGCCATTTACAGTTCCCATAGTGAACGTCAGTTTAAACTTGAACTGGCACCTTATTGATAGGGAAGCAAATTAGCCTGCAGCAGCGAATAATTGGTGGGTTATATGGTGGGAAAGAATTAATTATAAAAAATAAAGCCTTAACTATCAGCTAGTTAAGGCTTTGTCTGGCGGTGGAAGCAGTCTTCAGCTAACTAATATCCAGTAAGAATTCCCTGAAACTCGGGAAAATACAGGGAAATTCTCTCAGGATTGCTGGAGTAATATCAATTTACGGCTTAATTTCACTAATAATCAATATGTTACTGTTGAAACAAGTTTTTCGGCCATTAATTAACAGGGAATTATCAGAGACTAATGTTTAGTAAAACAAATTATCAATGTCGGCTCTTGTGCAACCGGCATTGATAATTTCCGAGAATACCCTCATAAGACATTTAAGGAGACAGTCAATTAGATCGTCTCACAAATTATACATTTCAAGAATATAATTTCGAAAGCGGCCGCTGGCAAATCTTTTGCGAGCGGCAAAAAACGACCCTAAGGAGACTCTCAGATATAAATTTTCGGACTAAATTTCGTAAATTGTTATATGGAAATAGCGCTTTTATAAATCCTATTCTTTTTAAAATACGCTTGTTGTCTTTAGGGCTTTTGCATCATACTTTCCATTGATATTCCCCAGCCACTCGGAGACCGCAAAATGGTCAGAAAAGGTAAAAAATCAAAAACCGGCGCGTCGAGCTTCAATAAAGTGAAAAGCAGTGTCAGCTCTACTGCGTCAACGATAACCGATGAGATCGACAAAGCGAGAGAAGTTGTTCTGCGGGAAATGCAGGAGAGCTTCGATGATGTGTCCAAAAGGGCTAAAGCCGCAAGTAAAAAAGCGGCGAAAGCGACAAGCAGTGCTACAAAAGAAATCACGGAAACTGCCTCCGACGCAAGCGAATCGATAATGGAATCGATCGCCGAAACGCATTTGGCCGAGACCTTTCATAAACTGATAGGTGAGGTGGAAGATACAGCAGAAGAGATGATGCAGGGTATTACCGCTAGATTTAATCATCTGCAGGAATTCGCAATGAAAATAACAACCGCAGGTACGTCAGCAACTAAAAAGAAATCAGGCATCAAGAAAAAAGCGCCCGCGAAGAAAAAAACGGCAGTAAAAAATAAGGTTGCAGTAAAGAAGAAGGTTGCAGTAAAAAAGAAGGCGGCAGTAAAGAAGAAGGTTGCAGTAAAAAAGAAGGCGGCAGTAAAAAATAAGGTTGCAGTAAAAAAGAAGGCGGCAGTGAAAAAGAAGGCCCCGGCAAAGAAAAAGACTGCTCCTAAAAAAGCGGCGACCAAGAAAAAATAGGGTACTGAGAAGTTAACTTGTCAGTACCACTATTAATCATGCTGATCTGGCTATCTTTGATCAGGATCAAAGATCAATTAACTAACTAATGTAGAAAATAGACCGACTATCACTGCTCTGTATTAAAGAAAATGGGGGAAACATGAATAATATTTTTTCGCTTGCAGACGAACTGGGCCCCTTAAAAGTTATCCATGTTCACGAGCCAACTATCGGATTGAAAGGCATACTGGTGGTAGATAATGTGGCCATGGGGCCTTCCATAGGCGGTGTGCGCATGGCGGCAGATGTTACCGTCGGAGAATGTGCTCGATTGGCCCGTACCATGACTTTTAAAAATGCGGCCGCAGGGCTACCTCACGGTGGCGGCAAGGCGGTACTGATGGGTGACCCCAAGATGCCCAAAGCGCAAAAGGAAAGATTAATCCGAGGTTTCGCATGTGCCCTGCAGGAAGTTGAGCAATACATTTTTGCACCGGACATGGGTACCGATGAAGAGTGTATGGCCTGGGTCAAGGATGAAATTGGTCGCGTCGTAGGCCTACCACGTAACATCGGCGGAATCCCGCTCGACGAAATCGGTGCGACCGGCTGGGGACTAAGCCATGCGGTGGATGTGGCGCAGGAATTCTGTAGTTTCGAAACTAAAGGTGCTCACTTTGTGGTGCAGGGCTTTGGTGCTGTCGGAAAACATGTTACCAAGTTCTTATCGGATGCGGGCGCAATTCCCGTTGCTGTTTCCGATTCTTCGGGCACAATCTATAACCCTGACGGTCTCGATGTACAGGATCTAATAACGCTTAAGTCCGAAGGCAGGAGTGTCACCGACTATGCCAGTGGCGAAAAACGCGATCGAGACGCAATCATCGATATCGAGTGCGATATCTGGATCCCTGCGGCTCGCCCGGATGTTATCGATGAAGCCAACGTGCATCGGCTGAATACTAAAATTGTCGTGCAAGGTGCCAATATACCGATTACCCATGCAGCAGAGGTAATCCTGCATCAACAAGGCGTTCTTTATATACCAGACTTTATCGCCAATGCTGGCGGTGTAATTTGTGCCGCAATGGAGTATCAAAATGCCAGCGAAATGACCGTTTTATCCACGATCGAGGACAAGCTGCGCCACAACACCCGTGAAGTCCTGGAAACCGCCAGACAGGAGCAAATTTCTCCGCGTGATGCAGCTCTGCTAATGGCGCGTAAACGAGTTGAAAAGGCAATGGGTTACCGCCGTTGGCGTATATTTTAACCGCGTTGTCAACGATCGAAATAGCGCAGTAAGAAAATGACCCCGAAAGCTAAAAGTTACTTTCATCGCGGAGGAGAAACACCGCTTTTAGGGTCTACCATACCGGAGCATCTCCTTTCTATTGTTAGTCGGTTTCCAGATCAGGAAGCCGTTGTCTCTTTGCCGCAAAATACAAGATTGAAGTATCGGGATTTTTCCACTCAAATTGACCTGCTGGCCAGGGGATTAATGGCTCTAGGTTTTAAACGAGGTGATCGAATCGGCGTCTGGTCCACCAATAATGTTGAGTGGTTAATGATCCAGATGGCAACCGCCCGTATAGGCGCTATTCTGGTCAACATCAACCCAGCTTACCGTTCCATGGAGCTGGCCTACGCGTTGCAGCAATCGGAAATACAGTGTTTATTTGTGATTCCTCGTTTTCGAAGTAGTGACTACATCGCTATGCTGAAGGAATTGATTCCCGAGTTACGGCAAGATAGTGCGAAAATAAAATCAGAGGTATTTCCGAATTTGTCTCGAGTGGTTATTTTTGATCCGAAGAACCCTTTGCATACGGAATTACCCGCACCCGGTTTTTCGACCTGGCAGCAGGTGTTAAGTGCATCCGAGACAATCAGCCAGTTAGAGCTAGAAAAACAAACCGCATCACTGGATCGGGATGATGTCATCAATGTCCAGTATACCTCTGGCACTACCGGGGTTCCCAAGGCCGTAATGTTAACGCATCATGGTATTTTGAATAATGCATGGTTTAGTGCGATGTCTATGCATTTTACCGAACGAGATCGGCTCGTCGTCCCTGTCCCCTTTTATCACTGTTTTGGCATGGTGTTGGCAAACCTGTTGTGTTTATCGGTTGGAGCATGTGTTGTAATCGGCAGCGAATACTTTGATGCAAATAAAGTGCTTGCAGCGGTGGAAAAGGAAAAATGTACTGCGATTCATGGGGTACCGACCATGTTTATAGCGGAGCTCGAAGACGAAAACTTTCGCCGCTTTGATCTTTCCAGTTTACGTACCGGGATTATGGCCGGGGCACCTTGCCCACCCGAACTAATGCAGCGTGTCATTAAAGACATGCAGTGTGATGAAATCCTGATTGGCTATGGGGAAACCGAAGCCTCACCGCTCACTCATCTTACAACAAGTGCTGATGGTATGGAGCGACGTATTAATACCGTCGGGCGTAATTTACCGCATCAGGAAGTGAAGATCGTCGACACTGAAACCGGGGCCACCTTGCCACTGGGTAAAATTGGTGAAATTTGCTTCCGTGGTTACCATATTATGCGGGGATATTACGGTCAGCCCGAGAAAACTATGGAAGCAATCGACCCGACGGGCTGGTTGTACTCAGGTGACCTGGGCAGTATGGATGAATACGGTTATGTGCAAATAACCGGCCGCTGCAAGGAGATGATCATTCGTGGGGGGGAGAACATTTATCCTCGTGAAATAGAAGATTTTATCTTTACCCACACTAAAGTCGCTGAGGTCGGTGTGTTCGGAGTCCCTGACGAAAAGTACGGAGAACAGGTTGCCGCCTGGATTCAGTTACATAACAGTGAGACCGCTACTGCGGAAGAGATACGTAACTTCTGCCAGGATAATATTGCCCGTTTCAAAATCCCGAAATACATTCATTTCGTTTCGAAGTTTCCTCTAACGGTGACTGGAAAGTTACAAAAATTCAAGATGCGCGAAGAGATGGTTGAACTTCTGCGTGAGGCTAATCAACAATTGTGACAATGAAGGTATCGTATATTGGCACTGACAAGTTAACTCTAATTCGACAATTGTCGCCGAATTAGAGTTAACTTGTCAGTGCCTTAATAGTGGCATTTACAGACGGGAGACAGGTTATGTCCAGAGAACAGGAAGAAATAGCAAATCATGTAATTCAATCGTTCCAGGATTTACTGGGCAGCGACGTTCGTGAATCCATTGGTGACCAACATTTTGAGGCCCTGAAAGGTATCGTTAGTGAGGCTCTCGCCGAGCGTTCTGAAACAATACTGGAACGGGTCGAAGCCATTACCAAGCAACTCAGGACAGAAATCGAGAAACACTCTATCGAGCTATGACCAGAAATAAATGTGCAGAGGGATGCGAGTCATAATTGTAATAAATCTACCCGTATAAACTACGCCACGACGCATCAGCCATTTTTCGATCTCGACCATAAACAGTACCGTTGATGCCAATGTCAGGCAGACTGCCGCGCCTAATTCTCGAGATCGTCCACCACGGCTTTCATGAAGCGCGCGGCTTCACCGCCGGTAACGGCACGGTGGTCGAATGTCAGCGCCAGTGGCAGTATGTGCCGGATTGTCATTTCATCATTTCTGACAACCACCGCATCGCGCGATTTTCCGGCTCCCAGAATTGCCACGGTTGGTGGCAAAACCACCGGTGACGCGTAGCGCCCGGCGATTGCGCCGTAGTTGGACAGGGTAATGCTATAACCACGCAGTTCCGCCGGGGTCAGGCTGCGGTTTTTGATTTTCTCCTTCAATTCGCCGAGGCGTTTAACGATGGCCGCATCATCATCGTTCTGGATATCGAGCAACGCCGCAACGAACAGCCCCTGGGGCGCATCCACCGCGAGTCCGAGATGAATCCGCTCGAGCACGCGGCGACCATTGGCGTGACTGTCGTACCAGGCATTTAACGAGGGTTCGGCCTTGCAACCCGCGATCAAGGCGCGAATCAGGCGTGGTGTGATATCTGCGGTCGATTTGATCTCGGTGATATCGGCATCTTCAACCAGCGTTGCCGGCGCCACTTCTGTGTGTGCCTGCGCCATATTCCGCGCCATCGCCCGGCGTACCCCGCGTAATGGTTCCATCGGCCCATGCTCGGCCAGAATGCGGGCCACGCGGCGCACGTCGTCGGCAAGAATCAGGCCATCGCGCCCGCTCGGGGTTACCATCGACAACTCGACATCCATGCGATTGGCAAGCGCACGTACCGCGGGGGTCGCCTTGATCGTGGTCGAGCTAGGCGCCAGTCCGATCGCCGCCTCCGGGATAATGTCCTCGGTAGACTCCATTTCGCCGACCACGGTGCCACTGTCTTCGGGCTTATCTTCCGTTTCGGTAAGTTCTTGATCGCCAAACGCAAGCAACGGCTGGCCGGTTTCGATGACGTCGTTTTCGCGACCAAATAACTTGGCTATGCGCCCGGCCTGTGGCGACGGAATATCGATAATCGCCTTCGCGGTTTCGACCGAGACCAGCGTCTGACCCTCGGTGACCTCGTCACCCACTGCAACATGCCATTCAACGATTTCGGCGTCGGGCAAACCTTCGCCCAGGTCTGGTAGTTTAAAGATATTCATCGGTACTCCATAGCCTCCTGAACCGCATCGATAATGCGATTTACGCTCGGCATATATTGATCTTCATATCGGTAAAGCGGCATTACGGTGTCGTAACCAGTCACGCGTTTTACCGGTGCCAGTAACGAAGTAATGCCTTCACCCGCGAGGCGTGCGGCGATTTCGGCGCCAACGCCACAGCTACGCGCCGCTTCGTGCACGATCACACAGCGACCGGTGCGAGCGACCGAATCGAGTATCGTCCCCATATCCAGCGGCGAGATAGATGCGACATCGATGACCTCGGCGTCGACGCCGACCTGCGCCAGTTGCTGCGCGGCTTCCAGGGTTTCCTTGATCGACGCTCCCCAGCTCACCAGCGTGATATCGATGCCATCGCGTAATACGAAACAGGTATCCAGCGGCAGCGCCTCGCCATTGTCTTCGACTTTCTGCTTGCCGAGCCGGTAAATCCGCTTGGGTTCGAGAAATACGACCGGATCAGGGTCCCGAATCGCGGCGAGCAGTAAACCATAAGCACGTGCCGGCGAAGACGGAATCACCACGCGCACGCCCGGCATATGCGCGAACAGCGCCTCGGTGCTCTCGGAATGATGTTCAGGGGCGTGAATGCCGCCGCCGAACGGCGCACGAATCACCATCGGACAGGTAATGCGACCCCGGGTACGGTTACGCAGGCGCGCCGCGTGGTTGATGATCTGGTCTACCGCCGGGTATATGAAACCCATAAATTGTAATTCGACGATCGGTTTCAGGCCCTGCGCAGCCATGCCGATCGCCATGCCGACGATAACCGATTCGGCCAACGGGGTGTCGACTACCCGCTCGGCGCCGAATTCTTCGAGCAAACCCGCGGTAGCGCGAAACACGCCCCCGTTAACACCGACGTCCTCACCGAGTACGATGACATTATCATCGCGGCCCATTTCCGTGGCGAACGCCTGGTTGACCGATTCCAACAGTGTCCACTCAGCCATGACGCTTCACCCCGGCCAGCCATTCCTGTTTTTGCTGTTCCAGGTCGGCAGTAGGCCTGGCAAACATGTAATCGAAAAACTCCCCGGGGGGCTGTTCGGGGAAAGCCTGGTAGGCTTCGATCGCCTTCTTGACCCGTTCTTTGCAGTGCGCATAAATGCTTTCGTCTTCAGCGTCGGTCCATTGATGCTCTTTTTGTAAATAGGCTTTGAATCGAATCAAGGGTTCGAGTTCACGCGCAGCATCGAGCTCCTGTTGTGGTCGATAACGGCTGGCATCATCAGCGGTCGTATGGTCGCCGAGCCGATAGCTCAGGGCTTCAACGAGACTGGGGCGGTGTTCGTTGCGTGCGAGCTCGAGTGTTTCGCTGAGGACCTGGAATACCGCGATCGGATCATTGCCATCGACACGAAAACCATCGATACCCGCCGCCAGGGCCTTGTGGGCGATGGTCGGCGCGGCGGTCTGCTTTTCCAGCGGTACCGAGATTGCCCAGCGATTATTGTTGACCACGAATACCACCGGCAATCCCATGGCGCCGGCGATGTTGATCGACTCGTAAAAATCACCCTTCGAGGTGGCACCATCACCACAGGTGGTTACCACCGCGCGGGATTGCTGGCGGTACTTGATCGCATAGGCGATACCTGCCGCGTGACAAGCCTGGGTTGCTATCGGTACGCTGATTGGAAAATCTTGTTCCTGATGCTGGAAATGCATCCCCCATTCATCTCCGCCCCAGTAGCGTAAAATTTCTTCGAGCAAAACACCGCGCTGGATTTGAGTGGCGACGTCGCGGTAATAAGGCACCAGCACGTCGTTTTCATGCATTGCGAAACCAATCCCGACACCGATCGCCTCCTGGCCTTCCCCGGAGGGATAGGTGCCCATCGCGCCGGTGCGTTGCAGATTGATCGCGGCACGATCGAAAACCCTGGTTTGCACCATTAATTGATAAAGTTCTACCAGCTTGTCGCGTGTGGCGAGTGCTTCATGAAGCGGACGTTTCAGCTGCCCGGCCGGGTCAAGGAACTCGATTGTTTCGAAGTTGAAATCTGAACCTGGCATGCCCTGTCTCCCCCGGCTGTTTTACTTTGAGCTTTGAACATCCCCCGAATTATGGGGCAGATTCTGTGGGTCGGCTACTTGACAGCGATGCAGGTGCAGGGTGCGCGGTTTGTTACCTTGTGCGATACGCTGCCAAGAAACAGACCCTTTAAATCGTTCAATCCCCGCGAACGGTAGGTATTGACAAGTTAACTCTCTTCGATGGGCTGACGTGACACTCGGACCTAACAATTGGTGATGAATCTGATGAAAGCTATCCACAATATACCTAATCCAAGCAATAATACGAATTTAATTAACCACTTTTCAGAAATAATTAAGTTAACTTGTCAATACCTCAGCAAGGTATTGGCCATTTTGTCCTGTTCATCTGCTGTGAAACGGGTCGCCATATTATTTATCTGCGAGTTATGAGTCCTCTTTTTTTCACGGGTTACCTACGGTACTTTTTTCATCGATGGGCT
>Ga0255052_10001455_pt1 | contig 17798 bp, 11 predicted proteins | sample JV7_2_21_MG_FD_188632 | JGI IMG/M metagenome (GOLD analysis project Ga0255052, IMG submission 188632) | Seawater microbial communities from Jervis Inlet, British Columbia, Canada - JV7_2_21 | ecosystem: Environmental > Aquatic > Marine > Inlet | place: Canada: British Columbia | collected...
GCTTGTGCGGCCCCCGTCAATTCCTTTGAGTTTCAACCTTGCGGCCGTACTCCCCAGGCGGGATATTTAGTGCGTTAGCTGCGGCGCTGAAGATCTAATGCCTCCAACACCTAATATCCAACGTTTACGGCTAGGACTACCAGGGTATCTAATCCTGTTTGCTCCCCTAGCTTTCGCGCCTCAGCGTCAGCATCAGTCCAGAGAGTCGCCTTCGCCACCGGTGTTCTTCCCAATATCTACGCATTCCACCGCTCCACTGGGAATTCCACTCTCCTCTCCTGTGCTCGAGCTGGGCAGTTTCAAGTGCAATTCATACCGTTAAGCAGTAGAATTTCACACCTGACTTGCCCTGCCGCCTACGCGCCCTTTACGCCCAGTAAATCCGGACAACGTTAGCTCCCTCCGTATTACCGCGGCTGCTGGCACGGAGTTAGCCGGAGCTTCCTCTTGTGGTACCGTCAATCCTCCCGGTGGTTAAGCCGGAAGTTTTTCTTCCCACATGACAGAGCTTTACGACCCGAAGGCCTTCATCGCTCACGCGGCGTTGCTGCGTCAGGCTTTCGCCCATTGCGCAATATTCCCTACTGCTGCCTCCCGTAGGAGTTTGGACCGTGTCTCAGTTCCAATGTGGCCGTACACCCTCTCAAGCCGGCTACCCGTCGTTGCCTTGGTGAGCCGTTACCTCACCAACAAGCTGATAGGCCGCGAGCCCCTCTCGAAGTGGATGCTTGCAAGCAGAGGCACCCTTTGATCGCATCCCCATGCGAGGTCGCGATCATATTCGGTATTAGCCCCGATTTCTCGGAGTTATCCCCAGCTTCGAGGCAGGTTGCTCACGTGTTACTCACCCGTTCGCCACTCTACTCACCCCCCGAAGGGGGCTTTCTCGTACGACTTGCATGTATGAAGCACGCCGCCAACGTTCGTCCTGAGCCAGGATCAAACTCTCCGTTCAAAAAAACTTTAACTGCCTTACGGCAGTTGTTTTCTTGGACAAGAGCCCAAATCATATCCAGACTCGGCATCACACACTTATTTTCAAAGAACGTATGCCCCAGAAGGGCAGAGAATACAATAGCAAATTCGGAGGGAAATGTCAAGGATTTCGAGAAAAAGACACCCCACGGTATCCCATCAACCCCCGTCCTGATATACTAAACGATTTCTCCATTCGTGTCAACTCAGTGAGAATCAATCTCCTGCCCGAGAAGCCTTTTAGGCTGATGGATATTGCCAATTTCTGAAAGGAGTGGTATATTTCAATTTATTTTCCCACTCTTCCCTGGAAGAGGGTTTAATAGATTGACACTCACGAAATTAATTCTGTTCGATATAGATGGGACTCTTCTCACGACCGGTCGTGCCCCGAGAAGAGCTATCTCGCGAGCTCTGAAGACAGTATACCAGATAGAGGATTCGCTCGAAGGCCTCTCGAGGTCCACTTTTGCGGGCAAAACCGATCCGAACATTGTTTTGGCGATCCTCTCCAGGAACAACTATCCGCTCGAAAAAATGAACGACAGATTGTCCTCGTTCTTCACGTGTTACACGGAGGCACTCAAGGAAGAGCTCCCGGGTGAAACTCGAGCGAGACTCCATCCGGGCGTGAGAGAACTTCTCGAGAGTCTGCAGTCATCGGGTAAAGCTTTTCTGGGGATACTCACGGGGAACATTCAAGAGGGTGCTCGAATAAAACTTGGGCACTTCGGCCTGGGCCCGTTTTTCTCGACGGGCAGCTACGGCAGCGATTCTGGTGATCGCGGGGATCTCCCCGCAGTGGCAGTCAAGCGGGTGTACGAAAAAACAGGACGAACATTCGAGGGCAAGAACGTCATCATCGTGGGTGACACGTACGATGATCTGAAAGTAAGCAGGTTGTTCGGTGCGAGATCAGTGCTCGTCGCAACGGGGTTTTACCAGTATGCTGAACTGGCAGAGGCCGGACCCGACTGCCTTTTCCAAGATTTCTCCGACACCGAAAAAGTAGTCGAAGCACTTTTGTCTTAAGACCGGTAGTGGGGGGTCGACAAATGAAGAAAAATATTTTTCTGATCTGGCTGAAAGAAATCAGGGCACCTTTTCTAACTGCAAGTAGTATCCCGGTACTCCTTGGTGCTGCGATCGCCTGGTCGCACGAGATTCCCTTTTCGTGGCCGCTCTTTGCCCTGACGCTGCTCGGGGGCGTGCTTATGCACGCGGGAGCAAACGTCGCGAACGACTACTTCGATCACAAAAGCGGCACTGATGATATTAACGTTGATTTCATCAACCCGTTCACCGGCGGGAGCCGGATGATACAGGAAGGGCTCCTCACCCCGAGAGCGGTTCTTGTGGGTTCCCTCTTTCTCCTGGCTGCAGCCTCTTTCATCGGCATCTATCTGATATACGTCAGGGGATATTTCATATTACTGCTTGGCCTGATAGGCCTATTTTCCGGATTCTTCTACACTGCCCCCCCATTCAGGATAGCACACTCCGGACTGGGCGAGGTCGCCGTGGGCCTCAATTTCGGGATCCTCATGACCCTTGGTTCTTATTATGTCCAGGCGGGATCTCTCGACATTGAACCTGTACTGGTCTCAGTGCCGGTGGCATTACTCATCATAGCGGTACTTTACATAAACCAGTTCCAGGATTATACGGCAGACAAAGCGGTCGGAAAGAACAACATCGTGGTCCTGCTCGGGAAAAAGAGAGCGCGTCACGGCTACCTCATGCTCGTTTTTGTCACGTACCTCTGGATACTTGTGACTGCCATCCTGAGGGATGTTTCTCCATTCACACTTATAACACTTCTGACGTTGCCCCTGGCATTCGGGGCCACGAAAACTCTCTATTCAAACTACGAAAAGTCAAAGGAGCTTGCCCCGGCTAATCAGAGCACGATTATGCTGCATCTTCTTTTGGGGGTACTCCTTTCGGTTGCCTATCTCCTCGATAGGATCCTATGACACAGGACGCGGAAATGAAAACAATCTACTTGAAGAGGGGCAGAGAAAGAAGGATCCAGGGAGGCCATCCTTGGGTCTACAGAGGTGAGGTCTGGAAGATCGAGGGCACTCTCGAAGGTGGAGAGGAAGTGAAAATTCTGGACTACCGGGGTAAGTTCATCGGCAGGGGTTTCGCCAATCCCAGATCCATTATCTCCGTCAGGGTGGTGTCTCGGAACGATGAAGACATTGACGAGCAGGTTTTTATGGATAAGCTCCAGAAGGCGAAAAAGCGGAGAGACAAACTCACCGTGGACTCTGACGCGATGCGGCTTGTGTTCTCCGAGGCAGACTACCTACCGGGCCTAATCGTGGACAGATATGGTGAAACCATTGTCGTTCAGTTCCTGACCATGGGGATGGATCTCAGGAAAAAAATGATCACTGCACTCATCGACGCGGTGTTCTCCCCCCGTACGATATACGAGAGAAGTGATGTTCGTGTGAGGGAACACGAGGGTCTGGAAAGGATAAAAGGAGACCTGAAGGGTGCGCTGCCGGAGAAGCTTGTAGTTACCATGGGAGGGTTGAAGTACATCGTCGACATAAAGAACGGGCAGAAAACAGGTCTGTTCCTCGACCAGCGCGAGAATGCGATCCTTGCCGGTTCCCAGATCACGGACGGCGATGTACTGGATTGTTTCAGCTACTCGGGCAGTTTCGGGATGCAGGCACTAAAGAACGGGGCGAGACACGCAACATTCGTGGAAATATCCGAGGATGCCGTGAGATCGACAAAACAGAATCTCGAGATTAACGGGTTATCGGACAGGGCCACTTTCATAACGTCGAACGCGTTCGACATGTTGAAACAATATGACAGATCGGGAACAACCTTCGACATGGTAATTCTCGACCCCCCCTCTTTCACGAGAAGTAAAAAATCCCTGGAGGGGGCCCGCCGGGGATACAAAGAGATAAACCTGAGGGGTATCAAGATCCTTCGCCCCGGGGGAACTCTGATCACTTCCACCTGTTCACAGCATCTTGCTCATGATCTCTTCGAGGACATTGTACGGGAAGCTGCCCAGGATGCCAGGGTGAGCTCTCAGCTGCTCTACTGCAGCGAGCAGGCGAAAGATCACCCCATGCTGCTCGAGGTACCCGAAACCCGCTATCTGTGCTGTATTTTCTTGAGAAAAGAGGAGTGATGCATTATATTAGTGCAGCTTTTTCGTAAATGACGAATACACCTGTGACCGAAAATGCGGAGAGTGCAAAATGGTGAGCGTTGATGAAGCTCTTGAATACCACAGTTCAGGACGTAAAGGCAAGATCGAGGTGATTCCATCGAAACCCTGTATCACACAGCGGGATCTCAGTCTCGCATATACCCCCGGGGTTGCCGAGCCCTGCAGGGAGATCGTGAAATCTCCTGATGAAAGCTACAATTACACGGCAAAAGGCAACCTCGTGGCCGTCATCACGAACGGTACTGCCGTTCTCGGGCTCGGGAACATAGGCGCGCTCGCCGGGAAACCGGTCATGGAAGGAAAAGGTGTGCTCTTTAAGAGGTTCGCCGACATCGATGTATTCGACATCGAGGTCGACACTCTGGATCAGGAGGAGTTCTGCAGGGTCGTCAAACTTATCGAACCCACATTCGGCGGCATTAACCTGGAAGACATAAAAGCCCCGGAATGTTTCTATATCGAACAGCGGCTCAAAGAAGAGATGGATATCCCAGTCTTTCACGACGACCAGCACGGAACAGCGATCATCTCTGCTGCCGCCCTGCTCAACGCCCTCGAGATCACAGGCAAAGACATCGACAAGATAAAAGTCGTCTACTCGGGTGCCGGAGCCGCAGGTATTGCATGTGCGGAACTTTATGTAACCCTCGGCGTGAAGAGGGAGAACATGCTCATGTGTGACTCCAAGGGGGTCATATACAAGGGCAGGGATGCCAAATTGAATCCCTACAAGGCTGCCTTCGCAGTCAAGACGGACAGGCGGACCATCGCAGACGCCCTCGAGGGTGCGGATGTTTTCGTCGGGGTCTCGATCCAGGGCCTCGTGACCAAGGACATGGTCAAATCCATGAATGACAACCCGATCGTATTCGCCATGGCGAATCCCGACCCTGAGATCATGTACGATGATGCCAAAGCCGCGAGAAGCGACGTCATCATGGCGACCGGACGGTCCGACTTCCCGAACCAGGTCAACAACGTGCTGGGGTTTCCTTTTATATTCAGAGGCGCCCTCGATGTCCGTGCCAGGAACATCAATGATGAGATGAAAATAGCTGCAGTCAAGGCACTCTCCGATCTGGCCAAGGAAGATGTACCCGATTACGTCCGCAGCGCCTACGGTGTGGAGGATATGAGTTTCAGTGCGGATTACATCATTCCCAAGCCTGTCGATCACCGTGTTCTCCTCTGGGAAGCCCCGGCGGTAGCCGAGGCAGCTATGAAGTCAGGCGTTGCCAGAGTCGAGATCGACATGGATGAGTACAAAGAACGACTCGAAAGACTACTCGGCAAATCGAAGGAAGTTGTCAGAGTGATGATCAACAAAGCCATAGAGGACCCCAAGCGGATCGTCTTTCCCGAAGGTGAGCACACGAAGGTCATCAGGGCCAGCCACATAATAGCCGATGAAGGCATAGCACACCCCATTCTCCTCGGACGGGAAGAGGCGATCAGAAATAAAGCGGCCAAACTCAACTGCGACATCAGCAAGGTCGAGATAGTCGATCCACACACCTCAGGTAAACAAGAACAATATGCTGAGGAATTTCACAAGCTGAGGTACCGGCGTGGTGTCACGATAAGAGAAGCCCGGTACACCGTGTTGAAAAAAACCTTTTTCGGTTTGATGATGGTCCACACGGGCGATGCCGACGGCCTCATCTCGGGACTCACACACAACTACCCCGACACCATCCGACCTGCGTTGCAGGTCTTCAAGAAGAAGGGCGACACCACGCGGGTTTCGGGGCTGTACATCCTGATCCTTAAGCAGGGGATCTACTTTTTTGCAGACACCACGGTCAACTTCGATCCCACATCCGAAGAACTCGCCAGCATTGCCATACAGACAGCGGAGACGGCGAAAACTTTCGAGGTCGAGCCTCGCATTGCTATGCTCTCGTTTTCCAATTTCGGAGGTGCTCCGCACCCTTCGTCGATCAAGGTTCGGAAAGCGGTCGAGATAATCAAGGAAAAGAGGCCCGACCTGCTGGTGGACGGTGAGATGCAGGCTGACACGGCCGTTGTCGAGGATATACTCAACAACCGTTACCCGTTCAACGATCTCAAGAAACCGGCTAACGTGCTCATATTCCCGGACCTGGACGCCGGTAATATCTGTTACAAACTCCTGATGAGGCTCGGGGGGGCTGAAGGTATCGGTCCCATTCTTCAGGGGATGAACAAATCGGTGCACGTCTTACAGAGAGGGTCCGCGGTCAGTGATGTGGTTAATATGACCGCTATCGCCGTTGTCGACGCCCAGAAACACAGCGAATAGCTTCAGATCTCAAACTCGCTGGCATAGATGTCCCAGATAGTGACGAAAAGAGCGGCGACGATCGGTCCCAGTATGAAACCGAATATGCCAAAGACACTGATCCCGCCGAGCGTACCGAAAAAGATAAGAAGCGGATGCAACTCAGTGTCCTTACCGACGAGTCTGGGCCTGAGCAGATTGTCCACTGTGCTGATGATAACCACGCCTACTGCCAGAATGCCCAATCCCGGGATCCAGTTGCCAAGTACAAGCTGAATCACCGCCGCAGGCGCCCAGATGAGACCGCTGCCGACGACTGGGATTATCGACAGAAATGCCATGATGAGCCCCCAAAAAAGCGGTGAGGACACTCCGAAAATCCAGAATGCGATACCGCCGATACATCCCTGGATTATTGCGATTACCATCGTTCCCTTAATAGTTGCACGGGTTATGGAAGCGAACTTCTCTATCAGCCTGTCTTCATTGGCGTCATCGAGCGGACTCATCTTCTTGAACTTGTCGAGGAATGCAGGACCGTCCTTGAAAAAATAATACATAGAGAACAACATCACGAAGAGCATCGCGATGATGTTGAACGCACCCTGGGTGACACTTTGTATACTCTTCACAAGAAACGTGCTCGCGGCTTTGGCCAGTTCGCCCACTTTTTCTAGCAGCACTGCCTCGTCGATCTCGTATTTTTTGAGATACTCCTCAACCCCGAGCCAGTTTGTGATCTGATCCGTATCGAAAGATACCCGGTGCATGTAAACATCGACCTTACTGTAGAATTCGAGGGCCTGACCTGTCACCACCGCAAGCACTCCGGCCAGGGGAAGGAAGATCACGAGCAGTATGATGAGACATGAAACAAAAGAAGCATAGGATTCTCTGCCTCGCAGCATCTTCGTCAGCCTCTTGTACAGGGGGTAGAACAGTCCGGTGACGATCCCCCCCAGCAGGATGGTAAAAAGGAAAGGCCATATGACTTTCAAGAACAGGTAGGTCATGAGAACGATCATGAAGAGGAGGAAGTACAGGCTGATATTATAAGGAGGCTTCCGGATTGAACTGTCCTCACCTGACGGCATAATTTTTATCACCTCACTTCAAAGGGACCATCTGCCGTTTATTTTCTGCGTCGCCATTCCCCGCTTTTCCCACCGCTCTTTGACTCGAGGAGAACCGGGCCGATAACCATAGAATCATCCACAGGTTTGAGCATATCGTATATCGTCAGCAATGCGGCCATCGCAGCTGTCATTGCCTCCATTTCATAGCCAGTTCTGTCATATCCCTTGACCTCAGTGGTGACGCGGATGGATGGCGGGTCTTCTTCGAAGTCGAAAGTGACATCCACACCTGTAATGTTCAGCGGATGGCACAGGGGGATTATCGTCGGAGTCATCTTTGCGCTGTTGATAGCTGCAATATGAGCTACAGTAATGACGTCCCCCTTGTCGATTTTTCCTTTCCTTACTAACTCCAGAGTGGGGGCGGTCATTCTGATCAGGCCCGAGGACACAGAGGTACGGTGGGTATTCTGCTTTTCAGTAACATCCACCATATGAACTTTCTTTTCACCCATTACAGCTCACTCCTGCGTCTCATCTATTCGAGGAAGGTCCCGATCTTCGAGAATCTTTCGAGTTTCAAATCGGGCAGTTTTTCGGAAGGTATTTTCTTGAGCTCACCCAGGTGCTTCGAAAGTGAAGCTCTCACCCGCTCAATGGCATCGGCCGGATTGGCGTGCGCTCCGCCCCTGGGTTCTGGAATTATCTCATCGATGACCCCCTGATTGAGAAGGTCACCCGATGTCAGCTTCAAGGCGGAAGCTGCCAGTTCTTTCTTCGCATTATCTTTCCACAGTATCGATGCACAAGCCTCGGGGGAACAAACCGAATATACGGAATTCTCGAGCATCAGTATCCTGTCCCCCATGCCCAGTGCAAGCGCACCACCGCTCCCGCCCTCACCGATGATCACCACGATGAATGGGACGTCTATCGTAGACATCTCTCTCAGATTCCTGGCGATGGCCTCAGCCTGACCCCTCTCTTCCGCTTCGATACCGGGATAGGCTCCTGTCGTATCGAGTATCGTTATGATGGGCTTCCTGAACTTCTGGGCCATCTTCATCAACCTGAGTGCCTTCCTGTAGCCCTCGGGGTGGGGCATCCCGAAATTTCTCAGCAATTTGTCTCGTGTGTCCCTGCCCTTCTGCTGACCAATGACCATCACCGGCTCCCCCTCGAACAGAGCCCAGCCGGCGACGATCGCACGATCGTCCCCGAACAACCGGTCGCCGTGAAGTTCGATAAAGTTGGTGAATATCCCGTCAATGTAATCCTGTGCATAAGGTCTCAGGGGATGACGTGCCAGGTGGACCCTCTGCATGGGCGAGAGGTTAGAGAAAGTTTCTTTCTTGAGTTTCTTGAGTTTCTTCTCGAGTTGCTGGATCTCGTCGGAAAGCCCGACCCCTTCGAAACTCTTCAGGTCATCGATCTTCCTCTCGAGGTCGACGATCGGCTTCTCGAATTCGAGGTATTTATCTTCCATATTCCACTCCTGTGCGGTGATATGTTCATTATAGTTAGAACAAAGGGCTTTCGTATACAACCATGATCACTCTGTCACTGTCCATCGCGTTCTCATTCAGGTTTCTCAGGTCCACTTCGATATAGATCTGGTCCATCAGCCGAACTCGTACTCCGATGTTGAAGTAACCATTGCCTTCATCAAGAGATTCGGCAATAGAATCGTTTGAGATAGGGAGATCATACTCGGCCATAATCATCAAGTCAGGATTAAAACTCAATGTCGCGCCAAGGAAAAAATCCGGCTCTCCCTCGTCTTCTTCCTTACCCTCGAGGGAGATGGCATAACCTGCGTGTAAGCCAAGTCCCTCGAATAACGCATAGTTCTTGCTCAAGACACCATAGAATCCCTTTGATTTTACCGCATACCTCTCGAGGCTGCTCGAGTACTCGCCGTAACCCTGTGAACTGTAGCCCAGAGCGATCGCCGGAAAACCCACATTCTCGTCTATCAAGCGGTATTTCGCTTGTATTTCGACCCTGGGATACCAATCAATGTCACCTGCACCGATCACGTTCATACCGCCATACGAAACCCCCATCTCGAAGCGATTGAAAAGCCCGATGTCGATCTCACTCAGCATACCGCCACCCCTGGAGAATCTGATCCCGAATGCAGAGGTGCCTCTCTCCATCAATCCCGCTGTAGGGGTGTCAATGATCCACCGGTCGAAAGAACCCTGGGAAAATCCCGTTCCCGTAACAAAAAAAAGAAGAATTGCAAAAAGAGCACTTTTTTTCATAGAGACCCCGCTTGATGAGAACACCTTACAGTATGTTTTCGAGTTTTACGGCTTCTTCACCCACGTGCTTCTTCAGATCCGCGATCAGCGGCTCGCTGATGGCTACTGTTGCAGTTCGCGAGACGAATCGTCTCCTGGCCCTGCTGTTCCCCACGATCAAGTACACCGGAGAAGGGCCAGGGTGCCCGGTGAGAATATCCCGCAGTTTTTCCAGGTCCGCATCATCGACCTCATCGAGGGACGTCAGATCCAACGCTACCCCGATCTTCCCTTCACTCACGAGGGCTTCCACATCATAAACCTGGGAAACAATAAGTTTGGGTGAATCCTTATCCCTCTTGGATATTTTTCCCCTCATAATCACAATGGTATCGATTTGCAGAAGATGGTTGTTCTCCGCGTAAGTGTCGTTGAAAACAATAGCCTCTGCCGCACCGACAAAGTCCTCGATGCTAACAAAAGCCATCTCTTTGCCCTTCTTGTCCAGGAGTTTCTTCACGGCGGTGACTATTCCGCCGATACTGATATCCCTCCTATTGGGAACTTCTTTCATACTCTGGGTGTCGGCATTCGTGTGATGTGCGAGAACAGGCTTGTACTTCTCGAGAGGGTGACCCGAGATGTAGAAGCCCACCAGCTCCCTCTCCTTCGCCAGCTTTTGCGCTGTTGTCCACATGTCTGCTTCCGGGAGGGTGAACTTCATCAGGTCCCCTGCATCACTACCATTACCGGCATCGAACAAACCGATCTGCCCTTTACGCTTATCTTCCGACTTTCTCTGGGCAAGAGACAGAGCGGACTCCACCCCCTTGAGAAGCTGTGCCCGGTGGCCGTCCAGGGAATCCATGGCGCCTGCCATGATCAAATACTCAATGACCCTCTTGTTGTTGAGCCTGAGGTCAACATTTTCGCAGAACATGAGGAGATCTTTGAACCTGCCGACCCGCTCCCTCGCCTGGCTGATCGACTCGATAGCACCTCTCCCCACATTTTTGACTGCCCCGAGTCCGAATCGGATCCCTTCGCGCACAACCGTGAACTGGAAATCACTTTCGTTGACATCCGGCGGTAGTATCTGGATATCCATGTCCCTGCATTCTGCAATATACGCAACCACCTTGTCGGCATTACCCATCTCACTCGTCAGGAGTGCGGCCATGAATTCCTTCGGGTAACGCGTCTTCATGTATGACGTGTAGTATGAAAGAAGAGTATACGCTGTGCTGTGACTCTTGTTGAAACCATACCCGCTGAAGTGATAAATCAGTTCGAAGATCTTATTCGCGTCAGTTTCCTTCACATTTTTTTCAAGAGCTCCCTTGACGAAATCTTCACGCTGTGCCTCCATCACATCAGCGCTTTTCTTCCCCATGGCCCTCCTGAGAATGTCGGCCTGGCCATACGAAAATCCTGCCAGAACGTTGGCGATGGACATAACCTGTTCCTGGTACAGGATGCTGCCGTAGGTGTCCCTGAGCACCGGTTCCAGCATGGGATGGGGATATTCGACCTTTGCTTTACCGCGTTTCCGCAGGATATAATCGTCGGTCATGCCACTTTTGAGGGACCCGGGACGTATCAGAGCATTGACCGCAATGAGATCCTCGAAACAGTCCGGATTCATCTTTTTTAATACATCGGTGGGCACATTACCTTCGAACTGGAATACGCCTGCGGTCTGTCCTTCGCCCAGCGCCTTGAAGACCGCCTCATCGTCCAGTGGAATGTCATTCGTCGTGGTGATGGTCCCCGCTTTCCTGTTGACCTGCCGGAGGGCATCTTCGAGAACGGTCAGGGTCTTGAGACCGAGGAAATCCATCTTCAAAAGACCCAGCTTCTCGACGGTTTTCCACTCGAACTGTGTCGTAACCTCTTCCTTGTTGGTCCGAAACAGCGGAGCGTATTTCATGACAGGACCGGGAGCAATGACCACACCTGCTGCGTGGACAGAGGCATGCCTGACGAGACCCTCGAGGCGCCTCGAATATTCGAACAATTTCGTGTAGGTCTCGCTGCCGTCCACCAGCTCCTTGAGCTCGGAGATGGAGTTGTATGCGGGATCGAGGCCCACCGCGACACCCGGCTGCTGAGGGATCAGCTTCGCCAGCCGGTCGACTTCGGAGAGTGGAACACCCATAACCCTTCCCACATCACGCACAACGGCCCTGGCCAGCATGCGCCCGAAGGTGATGATCTGGGCAACATTATCCTTCCCGTACTTTTCTCTCACGTACTGAAGGACCTCGCTTCTGCGCTCATAGCAAAAATCGATGTCGATATCGGGCATCGACACACGTTCCGGGTTGAGAAAACGCTCGAACAGGAGGCCGTATTTGATCGGATCAACCTTCGTTATGCCGAGACAGTAAGCGACCAGGCTTCCGGCGATGGACCCCCTGCCTGGTCCGACGGGAATTTTTCTTTCCTTCGCAGCGTTGATAAAATCCCTGACAATGAGAAAGTATCCCGCATAACCGGTCTCTTTGATGACACTCAGCTCAAACGTGATACGGTCACTCAGTTCAGGAGTAACCTGTTCAAAACACTCTTCGAGACCTTTCCTGGTCTCGCTTTCAAGGTACTCGTCAAGTCTGTCATACCCATCCGGTACGGGAAAAACAGGGAGATGTGTCTTGTCGAAATCGAGGAGAAGGTTGCATTTCTCGGCGATCTTGACAGTGTTCTCCACCGCTTCCGGAAGATCGGCAAAAAGTTCTTCCATCTCACCGGCACTCTTGAAGTAGAGTTGATCATTGTATCTCAGCCTGTTGGGATCACTCCTGTCCTTACCGGTCTGGATGCACAGAAGAATGTCATGGGCCTCGTGATCCCTCCGTTCCAGGAAATGCACGTCATTCGTAGCGACCAGAGGAATACCAAGTTCCTCGGAAAGCTTCACCATCCCTTCTTTTACAATCCGTTCCTCTTCCATGCCGTGATCCTGTACCTCGAGGTAAAAACAATCGTCATCGAAGATGTCCAGGTACGTCCGGCACGCTTTCCTCGCTCCCTCCATGTCACCCCTGATTATGTATTTTGATACCTCACCCTGAATACATGAACTGAGAGCGATCAACCCCTTCGAACACTCTCCCAACAATTTCTTGTCGATGCGCGGCTTGTAGTAGAACCCTTCGAGAAATCCTTTGCTGGACAGCTTGACCAGGTTCTTGTATCCTTCTTTGTTCTTCACAAGGAGAACGAGGTGATAGTACTTGTCCCCGGGGGTGCGTACCTTCTCGTGCATCGATCTGTTCGTCAGATACACTTCTGAACCCACCACCGGCTTTATGCCGGCCGCCATGGCCTTACGATACAGTTCGATGACACCGAACATGTTCCCGTGATCGGTGATGGCCACCGCCGGCATCTGATACTCCTTCGCCTTGGCGACGAGCTCACCGATCCTCACGGAACCGTCGAGCAGGCTGTACTCGCTGTGAAGATGAAGATGGACATATCTCTTGTATGGCATACTGGTCCTGCTCCTCAGAAGAGATCTTCCATGCTGATCCTGAAGCGATCCTCAGATGAACGGTCAGAAGAAGTATCTGCACTGCACCCGAAGGAGTGTAATATGATACTCATTTGAACCAGGTACGGGTATTTCGACCGTTCCGGATCAGGGTGGAAGAGTATCCCGTCAATGAGATAAAAACGATCGTTCTCCGGGCAGTTGAAGGCATAACTAAGAAACAATCCCCCCTGCAGACGCTCACGGTTTTCCCATACCCCCCTGAGTTTTATGGCATCGTGCTCGTTGAACGTAGCCCTCGTTGTCTCGACCCTTTCCGTAAGGAGCTCATCTCCGGGGTAATACATCCTGCCGATCGCCTGGCGCAACAGTCTGATCCTCTCCCCGTCGAGTTCATTCATAACACCTTCCTTCCAGCAGACCACGAACGAACGGTGAGGATTCAGGTTGAATAATCGGACGGCATTCATTTCAACTGTAGACCCATCCTCCAAAGACACCTCGAGTGTGTCTTCATCGGCCAATCTGTATATCTTCGGCATCTCCAGGGAAAATCCGTAGTTTTCCAGGAAATAATCATGTGTCTCCGTGTTCTCACCGCTTGTGTACATGCGATACCATTCCTCCTCGAGGAACGCGTCATTTATGAGGTCAAAAACAGACTCGGAGGCGGTTGTAAGAGCACCACGAAGTGACTCGGATTTTTCGGTGTAGAGGAGCAGGACGAATTGACCGCTCGCCCACACATTATTCATCGGTTTCAAATAAATCTTATCTGGCTCGACATTTGTGAGTTCCTGCTCGTCGAGAAGCTCTCTTACAACAGGAGTGTCCTCGATCGTGCCCACGACAAGGATCTTTCGCCAGGTGTGGTAGGGCTCAGGGTGCTGGGGAAGCGTCTGTATCACCCTGAAAGCCTTCTCCGTGTGAACGCCGAAGATCGGCCGCTCGAGGATACCTCGAATGTCATCCTTCATCTCGATCCAGAGGTTTCCCGGCACCATCGCCACCACCTCGTAATCCCTGCCGGTCGCGGCGGGTTTTGTGAGGCATCCAGAAAGAGGGAGGACCAAAAAAGCAATAAGAAGGATCTGTAACATGAAAAAATGCCCTCTTGATATTGATTTAAGATACTCCAATTGAATATTAGCGTCAATACTGTTAGGGATGAGGTGAACAGGGCTCAAGGCCTAATCGTTGACTAATGTAGAACATATGCTTAAATTTGGGTGGCATATGTGAAAATTACCCGTTTACATTTCCCGAGGAGGTTATGGTGAGGTTCAAATTCACATCGAGGTTCAAATTCACCCTGATGATAATAATGACACTGGTTATGTATCAGCATGCATTTGCTTATAGACAACTGGATTTCGATAACATCGATCCCCGGGAACAGCACAAAATGCTCGGCGATATGAAGAGGCTGCAGTACGAAAAGTCAGTTTTTCTTGCCGGAGACAGGGCCGAAAAAACCATGATCGGCGAGGACTACGACGCGCTGTACTACAAGCTCAATATAAACGTTGATCATATCGGTGAAACCATTGATGGCAACACCGTTATCGCCGGTGTCGCCCTAGAGAACGACTTTCACACTGTCGTCGTCGATTTCCTGGACAATATGAACATCGACTCACTGAAATCTCTGGGTCAGCACCTCGGGTATACCCACGCGAATGACCTCATCGAGATCGAACTCCCGGAAACGCTCTCCGTCGGGGGAAGCTTTTTCGTGAATGTTTTCTACAACGGAAGTCCGCAGAGCAGCGGGTGGGGATCGTTCGGATTCGACTATCACAGCACGGGCCCGATCATCTGGACACTCAGCGAGCCTTATGCTGCAAGGAACTGGTGGCCGTGTAAAGACATCCCCTGGGACAAGGCGGACAGCGTCGACATCTGGATCACCTGCGACAGCACTCTCGTCGCGACCTCAGAGGGCACTCTCCGTGAGGTGCTGAACAACGGCAACGGTACGACCACCTACAAATGGCACGAGTCATACCCGATCTCGACATACCTTGTTTCCATGGCAATATCGAACTACGTCACTTTTAATGACTGGTACCACACAGCGGGCGGTGACTCTATGGAGGTTCGTTACTGGGTGTTCCCCCAGGACAGTGCGAATGCCGAGATCGATTTTTCAGTGACGGTTCCCATGATGGAGGTTTTCGTCGATCGTTACAACATAGAGTACCCCTTCGTGAACGAAAAATACGGACACTCGGCATTTCCCTGGGGGGGTGCCATGGAGCACCAGACCAACACGAGTTACGGTGCTCCCCTCATCAGGGGTGACCACCGGTATGACGGGATCGTCGCTCACGAACTTGCCCACCAGTGGTGGGGGGACCTGGTCACGTGCTGGGAATTCATCGATATATGGCTCAACGAGGGTTTTGCGGTTTACGGCGAAGCAATCTGGTGGGAGGACCAGGGCGGCCCGGAGGGGCTCAGGGACTACATGCTCGATATCGATGTCAGCAGCGGTAATTTCCCTGGTTCGATCTACGACCCTGATGATACTTTCAACTCGACCGTCTATGACAAGGGCGGCTGGGCCAACCACATGCTGCGTCACGTGGTCGGCGACTCGACCTTTTTCGCCATACTCCATGAGTGGGGCACTAACCCCTCTTCCGCGTACGCCGCCGCCACGACCCAGGACTTCCATGATGTCTGCGAGGACATTTCCGGAATGGAACTCGACTGGTTCTTCGACGAGTGGATCTACGGTGAGAACCGGCCGGTCTACCGGTACTGGTGGACAAAAAGCGAGGACCAGGGAGACTGGACTGTTCAGCTGCACATTGACCAGACTCAAGTTAATGCCGATCCTTTCAAGATGCCGATCGACATAGAACTCGAGTTCGTCTCGGGCGAGACCACCTTTGTAGTGTGGGACAGTCTGGCTTCACAGGATTTCTATCTGACAGTCTCCGATGAACCGACCGGTCTGAACTTCGATCCATGGGCCTGGGTGCTGAAAAGAGTGACCGAGATACCGGCCGGCGTGAGCGAGGGTGATATTCCGGGTGGTTCGCCCATACCGATGGTTTCCTCACTCTCCCAGAATCATCCCAACCCGTTCAATCCGACGACGACGATCTCATACACGGTCGGTGCCTCTGCCGAGAGCGGTGAAGAACCCATCCCGGTCCAGCTGCGCATCTTCGATGCCCGAGGGAAGCTGGTGGTGACACTGGTCGATAACATGCAGAAACCCGGTACCTACGAAGCCTCCTGGGACGGTAGAAACAGGCAGGGTGCGATCACCGCCTCCGGTATTTACTTCTATCTGCTGGAATCCGGTGACTTCCGGGCAACGAGAAAGATGGTGCTTCTCAAGTAAATAGGGTGTCACAAGGGAAAACCCACGGATTAAACAGCATATACTATTTCACGAGAACCGCTTGTGTCAACTTCCGAACAGAAGTATATCACAAAAACAGGTAGTTATAAAAGGACTACAATAAGTTGCATTCTCCGCAACTATAACTATCTTCCGCAACAATGCTCGAGAGCGTGCCGTACAATATTATGAGCTTTACAAAAACGCCAGGATGTGTATTTATCAATAATACCATTCCCTGATGGGCCGCTCACGGCCCGGGGCGTGTCACACCACACACAACAGGGGGTTTTTATGAGAACTTCCCGACCTTCTTACTATATCTTTTTCTCTACCAGCTTCCGGGTTGTCGTCTCGGCTGCCCTTGTGGCAGCAATACCGGGGTCGCTCCACGCAGCTTCCGGGAACACGAACACTCCGGAAGACCTTTTTATCCTCGTTCATGACGCGAACGCTGTCACCATCTCTGTCGCGAATACCGGACCGATCGGCAACAACCTGTTCACCGGAAACGGACGGGGGATCTGGCCAGGCGGGACTTCGAACAACTACGTGTTCGGCATGGGGGTCTGGATAGGCGGCATTGCCGATCTGGACGGCGACGGTACGAAGGACACGGTTGTCGTACAGGGTTATGACACTCGCTCAGGGGATTCTGAGCATGCTGAAGGCCGGATCGGCCAGGACACCTCTGATCCACTCGCGAGGGTGTTCAGCTCGACGATCCTCGAGGATCTTATTGCGTGGCCCGATGAGTTCCGTGACCCGCAGGGAGAACCGATCGTTTATTCTTCCCAGGATTTCGTGACCATTTACAATGACATTGGGGGCGAACCACTCTACGAGGCCGGAAGGTGCGGCATCGAGATAAAACAGATGAGTATGGCGTTTGTCGGGGGGCTTAACTTTAACACCATCCTCGTTTTCTACGAGATCACGAACAGGTCCGATTCTCTCCCAGACGGCCCATATACACTTGAAGAAGCCAGTATCGCGTTCGTCAGTGATATGGACATCGGCGATAGCTTCGGGGAGGATATGAGCTCCGTCCTCGACTCGGTCGATGTCTACGGCAGGGGTACTGTCGGGCTTAACACCGGCATCGCCTGGGACAGTAACTTCACCGAGGACGGCTGGGAAGGCAAGGTGGGATTCGTCGGTGTCCACCTGCTGCAGCCT
>Ga0255052_10001456_pt1 | contig 17797 bp, 31 predicted proteins | sample JV7_2_21_MG_FD_188632 | JGI IMG/M metagenome (GOLD analysis project Ga0255052, IMG submission 188632) | Seawater microbial communities from Jervis Inlet, British Columbia, Canada - JV7_2_21 | ecosystem: Environmental > Aquatic > Marine > Inlet | place: Canada: British Columbia | collected...
AACGTGGGTACAATTTTTGTGTATTTTCCTGTACGAGTTTCAATTTCTTTCGTCTGAGAATGTGAAATCATATACAGACCATATGGCAGAGCAATCATTTTATTAATTGCCCGTTGAAATTCGTTATTAACAAAAGCATATCCTTTGCCATAGCCCATCTCGGATTCATGATTCAAACCATGTTCTTGGCATATATAGCGAGAACACATTTTGTACGCATTATCTACGGTATCAATAATAACCGTTTGAAAATCATGCTCACCTTTAGCTAGCAGTGAACATGCGTCCATTAATTCCGACCAATTGCCTATTGGGATTTGGAAAACATCCAGTGAATTTAATCCGGGTTCAGTAGCTAAAAATAAAGCGTTTTCTCCTCCTGCACAAAAAGTTGATTTTCCTATTTTTGGCATACCGTGAAGAAGTATAGAAAGGTTCGATAAACTATTTCTTTTTGGTGTTTTTTTTGTTGGCAGTTTAATTTCCATTAGAGACTTACCTTTGCTTGTTTTGAAATTTGAATGTTAATTGTTATTGTTTAAAAGCTTAATTCTGTTGCACTTTCCTCAGGCACAGCATTGTTTTCTTCTTTAAGCTCTTCATGAGCTTCACATTTGGTATATTGGTTATCAATAACCATTTGTTTGTTTGATGCATTACAAATGGCATGATAAGAACATTGTGAAAAATACTGATAACATTGACCTGTATTTCTATAAAAATTACCTGTTCTCCGTGCATGCAAAAAAGCTTGTGATAACTGCCAAAGTTCTGATAATAACGCTGTAAAATTATCCTCTGTAAGATATATCACTTCTCGATGAAACATTTTTGAATCATTATAAACTTTAGCTAACTTTGTCTGAAAATCTTCATTACTTTCAGGCATTTTCCTTTTGGCTGCACTTTTCCCAGTTTTTGACTTGGCAATAAGTTCTTGTTTGCGAAGTAAGAATTCTCTTTCGGTTTCTCCCTTGCTTTGTTTAACTTTAGTTTTACCAAGAATATTATAAATAATACCTGTAATTGGAATGTTAAAACATTCTCTTGCATACCAGGCATATATAGTTATTTGGAAATCATTCCATAGTTTTGAGAGATAATTTTCATCTATAGTGGACGCTGTTTTATGTTCCAGCAAAAAATAACTATTGCCTTGCTTAACTATACCGTCTATCTTGCCCGCCAATTTCAGGGTAAGAGATGTTTTATGTGTTTTCGGATTTATAATATTACCTTCAAATTTCTTTTCTAATTCAATAACTTCAAATTCTTCTTCTGGGTATGTGTTTACATATCCTCTCATCATGGCAGCAGCTCTTGAGTAGCTGTCCATGCTTTTGAGATTTGTAAATCTATCTGAATATAAAGTTTGCAGGTGATTCACTACATCAACAAAATCTCTTTTTTCATGCCAACTTTCCAGACACTCATGAATGACAGAGCCAAACAAGAGATTATCATTTTTGTAAATTGAAACTAATTCATCTATATACCTGTACTGACAAGATTTGCGGCAATCCATGAATTTTTTCCAAAAAGAGAATGTAGTGGTAAATTTTTCAGCCATTTTTTTTGTTTTTCCTTTACTGATGCTTGTTTAAAATGTTGAAACTAAAAATTACAACTCAACGGTTTTTGTATGTTTGTTTTTTTTGTCCTCCTTTTCCTTCTTAATAACTAATGCTTGTATTTTTTCTAATGTTTCAGGGTGAGGCACACTTTCATTTTTTTCCCATTTATAAATCGTAGATGGATGTCGCCTTAATGCTTTAGCAAATTCATTTTGTGTTATGCCTAATATCTCTTCTCTAATTTTTTTGATATGATTTGACATTTTTTAAATTCCATATTAGTAGACTTACTAGTAACGTTACTAGTAAAGTATATACTTAAAAAAAAAGGAAAGCAATAAAATACTTTCCTTATATTCAGTTTTTTTAATAATTTATTTCTAACAATCATGATGTTAATCTTTCTTTAACAACAATTCCCCTACAAATTCTTTTATAAGTTTTTTTATTCCGCCGTATATCACCAAATGAAAAATTAAATCCCCATGCATCTCTTGACCCACGGGTTTCACTTGACCAAAAAAATACATTTTCTTTTTCAAATATAGATGGCAATCCACTTTTATTTTGATATAAACTTTTCAATTGATCCAAATTTGGCATTTTCCAACCGAAAGAATTAAATTTTCAATTTGTTCTTTCGATTGATTCCAACTAGTATTTACGTCCGGTAACATATGCCATTCTAAATTTGTTTTTTTGTCCAAAACCGTATTATTACGATCATTAAAAACACAATCTGTTACTGTTACAAATCGTTCCTGTTGATTTTTATCCACTTTTTTATTTTCCTTTAAATTGGTAAAAACACATAAGTAATAAAAAAAATAATTATTACAGACACAACACCCCATAGCCAACCCAACCAAAATAAGTAAACCTTTAAACTCTGCTTTTTAACCAAACAACAAACTAAAACAGTACAACAAGAAATTCCCAAAATTTTTAAAAAGTTCATACTCAATAAAAAAAAATCAACTACATGCATTTTCATCTATTTCCTTTTTTATTCTATCCCTTATCTTATCCCCCATTTTTTTACATTTTTCCTTTGTAATAACATCATCATCAAATTGTGGATACTCCATTTCACAATTGATAAAAAATTCAGTAATATTGTCTAGGAATTCTGAATTTGTTGACATTTAAAAATAATATCCATTTTGGGTTGCTAATATTTGATTTGGATCTATACAATCAAAATGATCAATCATAAACTGTTTATGCCTTTCTCTTTTTTCTGCTTTTTGTAATGACAAGATTTCAAATGGAGATTTTATTTTTTCCAATTTAACTTGAATTTTCTTTTCTGACATTTAATATTGTCCTTCCACAATACATTCTTTACAAATTACCAACATTATTATTTCCCCGCTATAATTTTGGTTATAAAATTCTGTATACCTTTAATTTTTGTTTGCGCTTGTTCAACTTGTGATTTTATAAATTTCTCTTTGAAAATATCTGCATCTTTTGTATTAGTGAAAGCATGTTCAGGGGGATATTCCCCACTTTTTACAACAATCTTTAAGATTTTTTCATTTTTTATTTGCCTGGTTTTTGAATTAAAAATATATAAAAAATCATACATAATTTTTCTCTGGGATCCCTTCATTTTTTTCTTTAAAAATCTACGATAGAAAGATTTTTATTATGTTAGTTTGGATTATTCTATTTCCTCCGCTACATCGTTTTTCTCTGGGGTATATTGATATCCACACAGATCACATAATTTATATTGTTGATAGCTTTTTTGAAATTTCTCACATTGGGCATTACATTTTTTACACTTATAAAGTTTTTTTAAAAAATCCACTTTTTTACCTATTTCTCATATGATATCTAGTATGACAACTATGACAATATGTTATTAAATTTTTTAATGAATGATTTTGTATCTGTTTATTGACGCTACATGCGTCAATTCTTCTACAGTTTGAGAAATATCTTTTTCTAATAATGCTTTTGATGCTTCACCCATTTCTTTATAGAGAATTAACATGTTGCTTGGCAATTTATTGTTATATTTAATCATAGAGGTCTTAAACGCCTCTTTGACTAAATATAATGTATGATCCAGTGTTAACCCGTCTTCTGTATTTTCTGTATTTTTTTCAATCATCATAATCACCACATCCATTTATTTTTAATAATTTCTTATTCTTCTTTTTATCTTTTTTAGGTTTTACTTTTTTTATTATCACCTCAAAAAATTCACCGGGATCATTATCAATTTCTTCTGATGTTATTTTTATACCTTCATTTTGTTTATCTAAAATCATAATTTCCCTTATTTATATATGTTTTTATTTTTTTTATCAGGCAAAATCCACAAATTATTCGTTCTTATGAGAACTTTAATATACAGTAACGTCATTTCAGCTTTAGCTGTCTTATCACAAGTTAAACAAATACATATCCATATTAAATTTTGTAATACATCTATAACAAGTGAAATAACTAAAAACAACAAAACAGTAGGTGCCGAAATAATTTTTTTCAAAATATCTTCAAATTTTATTTTCATTTTAAATTCCTTGTACTTTCTCTCCAATTATTACAACTAAAATCTGATTTTTCTATATTTGGTCTTTGAAAATACCCATAGCCCTTTTGTGTAAACTGAGGAATTTCAAATACACAAAATCCTTTTTGGCTTTTTTTATCTTCTAAAAATTGCCCCCAATGGCAATTCCCACAAGTACCGGAAGTACCACCGACACAATTAGCACAATTAATATTTGAAATATTTTTAAAATGACTACTATCCAACTCTTTCATACACATAATTATTTATACCAGTATAGAAGCAAGGCCAAAACCTCACCGGCTCCAAAAAACCCCAATAGCACCACCTATTATAAGGGTTAAAAAAACCGGAAAACTTCTATACTGGCAAATCCTTTCCTATACAAATTTTTATGGTAAACTTAAATAGTGAAGTTTATCCACTTCTCACTTTTTCCACGTGGGGTTATCGGTTTCCACATCTTACCGATAATCCCTTTTTAATTTTCGATAACTGGAATAACAGACTTACAAGAATTTAAACCATTTACAGTAACTCCTCTTAATTTACATCTGCCAAAATTCTTTTCCCAATCGTTCACAGCCTGATTTAAAAATTCACAAAAGCAACAAAATTTCTTTTTACTTTCATCACAAATCATTGTTATACTTACTCCTTTGTGTTTTTATAGTTACATTGTATGTACATAACACAAAGGCTACCACAATGGAAATAAAAGTCAAATTCTTTTGCCAGGTTCGTCAACACCCCATAGGGATTTATATGGAACCTTGAAATAATATGTAATTTTTTTTCTGATGACTTCGTTTGAAGTTTTTCCCAGAATCGTTTTATTCAAAGAATGATATTCAATATTAATTATATTTGCCAAATCTCTTTGGGTTATATCATATTGGACCAACAACAATTTTATACGTTTTCTATTTGCTTTTGTCATTTTCTCCCTCTAATGTTAGCACCTAACTATAGATATTATACTTATACTAAATTTTTGTCAAGAATATTTTAAAACACTATTACTGTAATGGATTCAAATAAAATTTTTATCTAACATTAGGTAAAAATTACTTGATTTATTATTGTATTAATAGTATTTTTTAAATAGTAAGAGCTCAATATTAGATTACTAATAATTTTTGATAGGAGAGATTAAATTGAACTTGAAATGTTATTTAGAAAAAAACGGGAAAAGAATATTTGAAAAAGGTTTTGTTATACGGACCGGAAGAAATTGGAGAGAGATTTTACCGAAAGAATTATTGAATGCTCCAATAATAGAAAGTGCCAGACTTTACGAAAATGAAATAAGAAAAATAATCAGATGTTTGGTTGGTAGAAAATGGAAAACAGTTTTAATTTGTGGCAGAGAAGACATTCAAGAATATGTTGATGTAGCTCTAATGTTTCCAGAAGAAAAACATGGGTTAGTCTTTTTACTTTAACACAAAACAAAGGCCGTAATGGATAAGTTTACGGCCTTTGTTCACGAGCATCAGGAAAATCAAACAACATTCAATTAAAGTATACTGTTTTCTTGTTTTTTGTCAATACAAAATAGGGGAGCAGTGACCACGTTTTTTTATGCGCGCCACGTGTTAAATGTCATACCCCCCGGATTTTAAGTTGATGGATAACTGTCAATTACTTGTAATGTATAATCCTTACCTTCTGGTACTGGATGATCTCCAACGGAATCAGTAACAATAATATGAAAATGATAAGAAGCTATAGCAGTAAAATCACCAACAGCAGGGCGCAATTCAACTTTTCCGGTAGAAGCTGTAGTAATAAAGAATTTTTGAGGATTATCAGTTGTTTTAAATTCTACAACTGTCAAATCTTCTTTATTCTGAAAACGAATACTAACACTTGTAACACCTGCAAGAGAAATTGGCGTCACACCATCCTCTTGTAACAATTGCCATTTCATATAGTCCTGGCTACCAACTCTTATAGTTGCATCACCTACAACATCCATAGATCAAACCCCCAAAGCTTCATGATTTACAATAACTTTTAATGTAGTGTTATTATCTTTGTTGAATGATCCACCAAAAGAAAAATGTGATAACACTGCATCTGTTCCGCTGGCTGATGGAATACTAATTGTACCTTCGGTTATACCCGTCCAATTGCCATCAATAGCAGTATATTCAAATGTCCATGTTATTTTATCAAGACCTGAACCAGTATTATCAACATCACCATCATTAGTTTTTGGATATGCTGATTTCACCAATTTCTCGCTACTACTTTGTAGAGTAATATCACTAAAATCAGAAGTTTTTCCCACCGAAGGGGATCCAGTAGTACCTAAATACAAGGAATCAAATGCATTAGTTGGCGTTTCAACTGCACCACGTTGGGCATAATATGTATCACCAGCATTTGTAACAATATTATGAGTTTTTACAATTTTCTTTTCACAAGTTAATTTATTTTCAAAAATAGCAATAATATTTATTCGAGGAGATATTTTTTTAATCAAAGCTTTAAGCATAATAAAAACCTCATGTTATGAATCATTTTTTAAAACAGTTATCACGTTTTCATTCATTTTTAACGATTCATTTAATCCGGGAAGCTGAATACCCAAAAAAGAAAAAATATTTTTTATAATTTGTTTTATCGAAACCATTTCAATACTTTTTTTACTGTTATATTTTTCAACTGAACTTTAAAAAAATCGACCACAATAAATTTTAAACAAGATTCTACAAAATTCAGGCTTTCATTAATCAACTTAAAACGTCCTAAATATCTCAAAAGATTAAATTCAACATCTAATGGATAATGTGAAAAATCATCAAACTCAACCAATTGAAATTCAAAATTATCTATGCCCATAAGACGCTGTTTCCCTGAAACTGTGGCATGTATTGCATCAGTAACCGATAGTGTAGAGACTAAAGTTCCGTCAGATTCTTTTAATGTTACTGATATACTTGAGCCATTTAATGTAAATTCAATTTCGTACCATTCATCGTCACCTAATTCTAAAAAACTTTCACTATCAGCTGTCGCTGAATCACCACCGTCAAACCATTTTAGTGTAAAATCATCGACTGTTAAACTTACATACCAGTAAGTATCAGCCGCTGAATATCGCGCAAGCACAGCCGCTTCGGAGTTAAGCTGAGAAACTCTTACTTTTGTGGTAATTTTTCCGTCTGCCCAAGCTTCAGCAGCAGGTCTTTCAACAGATGCATCACTGCCAACAATATGTAATTCATTGCTGCTTATTAAGCATGTACCCGCAAGTGGCTCATCTTCTACCCAATCATTTCCAACTGTATCAGAATCATCACGGGTAAAATTATCACCAAACAGTTTTACTGCTAAAACATTTAGTGTTTCATTAACAATTTTTACAAGCTTAGTAGGTGAATCTAATAAGAGAAAACCCATAATTTTTTACTTATCTATTTATAATATCAAAATTTGGCGTCCCGCTTGGAGCAGCTGTAAAAGCACCAATTACAGTTATAAATTTTGTAGTTCCATTATAAGCAGTAATTTTTTTTATTTGATCAACTAAATTACCGTCTTTAAATTTTATATAAGCATCAATCAAGTAATCATCTTCATTTGAAGTCAAATTTGTTTTAAATGTTAATGTCGTATTGCCAGCATCCGAAACAACCGTTCCATCAGGCGATAATACTTCATTTTTGATAATAACTGCATCTGCTGCCATAGTAGCAATTGCAGTATCAACCTCAGCATTAATATTTGTCAAATTAGCATTTGCATCATTATTTATAGTTACAGTACCACCAGAATTATCTTCTTTCTCTATATTTCCTGATACATGTATTGTTCCTCCATTACAGGTAGCATCTAAAATATATTTGCCATGTCCAGACATATGTACTAAGTCCGTACCGACTTGACCTAAGTTTTTGTATTCTATTGTCCCACCAAAATGGTGGTTATGTATAGTTACATCCCCTATTGACGCACCAGTATCTATAATAGGATTATTCACCCCTGATGATCCTGCCCAACATTCATTAAGAAAAAAATCACCCAATGTTCCAACCGTAATAGTACCTGTTAAAACACACCTGTGTAAATGTGAGGGAGGTAGGGTAACGCCAGCTATTTCACAATCATTAAAATGAGGTTTATTTGCTCCAGTACATACACCTGTAATATTTGCACCTGTGAAAATAGTGTCAGCACAATTTTGACTTCCTAACGCTAATGTCCAATGTTGCCCAATAAATTCTTTTCCTTCCACAGAAGCATTTAATGTAATTGAAGATTCACTTGCTACACGGAAAGCAGTTAAACCCATATTTGACGCAATTGTCATTGCATCAGTAAAATTATCAACAGGATTTGTAGCAATTCCATTTACATTACTTATATCACCAGAGGTACCATTATTTGTATCAATCCACACAGCTCCTAAAGCATATCCAGAAGGTGGCCGAAGTATAAAATTATGAATTTTAGAAAAGTTCTTAGTCGAGGCTGCCCATTTTATATATATATTGTACGTTTTACCGTAACTGTATTTTGCTGATGTTAATTGAACTCTTTCTGTATAAAATCCAGTTGTATTTGAATCATCCAATTTTGACATACTACCTGTGTCTTTAGCAGTTTCAACCTCATCTTCATAAATATAATAAGTTGGTGCTGCATCAGCATCAACATTTTCAGTCGTTTGTTTTGTTGTGTCTACAGAAAAAGTTATAAATTCGTCTATGATATACGGCCCATATTGCATTAAAGCCCAGCCTCCTATTTTCTATTCAATATAAAAATCATGCCGGAAGTGTTTTACCTCTCCAAAATTCTTGCGTAGCAATAAATTTTTGTCGATACATACATTGTTCGCTTTTAGTATCCCATAGCGCACAAATCAAACAGACCTTACTTCCATCATCTGCTGTACCAGCTCCAGCAGCATTATTAATAACCCAGCAATTATAAGGTGGAAATGGCAAAGCATGTGGAATGTTTGGAAAATCTTCTCTAATCCAGTGTAATGCTTGATAAAGAAACACATGTAATTTTAATGCTTCAATATCTGTTATACCTCTATTCCATATATAAACATTATTTACGGCTCCTGGAAATGCTCCAGCAGGCGCATCACTTGATAATCTACATCCAATAGTTAAATCAGCTGAACTATCAAACAAAGTAGTAATGGCATCATCTTTTGTCTTCGTGGGTGAAGGATCAAGCATTCCATCTACATAAAGATTTAAAACACCACCAGAAAATGTAAATCCTATAGTATGTTCTAATCCATCAATTATTGTTTGACTACCCCTGTATTCTTTTACGTGACCAGCATCAAGTGTGCCATCATCAGACAAAATTAACTGTATTTTATTTGAACCATCAGTACCTAGTGACCAGCTTCTCAAATCTCCAGCAGCACTTTCAAAATGACTCATAATTACATCAAATGAACTTGCTGAACTTTTTATTTTAATAAATACTGATATATCAGATAAACCAGAAAGTTCATCTTTTCTAGTTATACGGATATATTCATTAGTACCATTAAGATTTAAAATATAACCATCATTCCCCAATATCCAATTGGAAAAATCCATATTTGTAAGAATACCTGTTTTACCATATCCAGGTAAAATACTTACATTATTTCCTGTGCCTTCATTTAAGGGCGCGGCCAAAATTAGTTCTTTTGATATTGATTTTCCAAAATTTACAGGAGTTCCGAACGGAGGTTTAATAATACTGTTTTTTACAGTTTTTACAGGTAGAGCTACACCAGGCAAAACGACATAGGCAGGATAACTCAACATAGATTCTGCTTCTGCTACTCCTCCAACACCGGTACCATTATTACCATTCCCAGACAAGTCTTTAAATGTTAATGTGTTTACATTTATACCATTTGGATGGTCATCTAACGGCCAATAACCTAATAAATCAGAAAGCTGTATTTGTAAAGGCATGCCTTTAAGCCGAGCATTATATATTTGAGCAAATCCACCTGCCGAAACAATATCATCCCAAATACAAGCATCACTAAGTGATCCAACAAAAGCATTACCAGACAACCCATTTCTAGCACCGATTTGTAAATTAAAATTATTAAGTATAGTTGCTGATAAAGTTTCTGTTACAAAAGATTTAGTTATCTGAATTCCGTCAACATACAACTCTAATCCGGCGGCTGTAGATGTCCCGTCATATGAAAAACCTATGTGATGCCAAACACCATCATTTATAGGAGTTGCATAAGTTGCGCCTAATAGGTTGCTTCCAGAAGTGTTAATTAAAAAAACACCAAATCTGCCTTCAAAATCCATATTCATGGTATATCCATTAAAAGGCGAAGTATGATTGCCTTTTGAAAATATTATCCTTGAAACAGAAGAAGACTTTACCCATATCGCCATAGAAAAAGGTACATCTCGATCAAGGTCAAACGGGGTGTCATTTATATCAACATGATCAGTAGTAAAATTTACACTCATGGCAAGTCTTCTATAAGTTTTGTTCCATGTGAAGGATGATCTTTATTTGTTACAAAAGTTGCAACTGCATCATTGGCCAAAACATTTAAACTGGCGATATGATTATTTGCAGCTGTAAGTTGTGCAGATGTTAAATTCGTATCAGTCAAGTCAAGCCCTAATGCCAAAAATTTAGCCTTGGCATCTTGCATCAATTCATCGGCTTCTTTCTCAAGATCAATTGCTCTTTTAAAAACCTGTATAAGTGATTGAACATACTTCTGTTTTGCTATTGGCATAATTTTTCTTCCTTTTTACTAAGCTGTATATTCCAAATTGATGGCTCTTACTTCTGCGTCTCCAGATGCGGTATCATCTGCATCATCATGGTCACGGTTAACCCTAATTGTCACCAGATCACCGGCCGAGATACTATCATTATTTGTAAGTGGTACGCTGATTTCATCAAGATAACCTGCCGTACCGGGAACTGTGGTTCCGCCTGAAATTTCATTTACAGAATCAAAACTTGCAGAATCCACGTCTTGAGAGTCACCATCAGAAACGGCCATAACTTCAACTTCAAAATCAACTTTTCCCGATGTAGCAGAAGCCATTGAATATTGTATTTTTGCTGTAAGACTTCCGACATAATTTGCTGGCATTTTAAAAGTCCATACAGCACTTTCAGTTTGATCATTAGCAAAAAGTAACGCTCCTGCTGCAAGTCCTCTGTCAATCCTGGCAGGTAGTGCGATAAAATCACCGTTTATTTGAGCTGCAACTATGGGTAACATTATTGAAGGCATATCTTATTTCCTTTTTTTTATAATCTTCGTAATGATTATATTATTATGAGTATTGTCCTTGTATCCCCTGATACTGTTTCAGATGCACAGCCTCATCAACATTATCTAAATTGGCACCAGTATCATTTTTAACTACTATTTTATATTTTTCTGGTAATTTACCACCAAAAGCATTGGCAACACTCATAGGGGGGGATTTAAAAGTTGTAGTATCCACATTTGCATTAAATACCCCTATAGGTATTAATTCATCATTGGACACATCAGGATAAGTTACACCGCCATCAACCGAAGCAATAACAAATACTCTAATAACGCCGTTATCGGTATCAACGCCTGAACCTGTTTTCACTGATAATTGAACTAAAACATCAAGATAAAGATCAGTTGTATTGCTAATTTGCACTGATGTGGCAATACTTCCATCAGTAAGGTTTTTTAAAAGCACAACAATAAGTTGTGCGACAATGTATTTTGGTTTAAAAACTGTAGCCATCTGTTTTACTCCTTAATTTCTGAAAAAAAATTATACGTGTATTCATTATCTCTTAATTAAAATCCCAAACTGCCTTTTTTAATAATTTCTGACAGACCTTTGATTTTTTTACCTATACCCGGTTGAAGAAATATCATCAGAATTGTTCCTCCACAAGCACAAACAAAAACTAAAAAAATAAATGCACGCGACAATCTATCTTTTTCTTTTTCAGCTTCTTCTTTTCCTTTCCTAAGTTGTACATTTTCTTTTACTACTTTTTCAGTTAATTCTACCGATTTTACAATCGTCCCTTCGATTCTTTCAATTCTGGTATCAATACTATTCAATCTGTCATGCACAGCTGTCGATTCAACCAACAGTTGTGGTTTTGTACTGTTGTCACTCTGTGCACCTCTGAGAATCGGCGGGTTTTGGTTCTTAGGTAAAATGATCTTTATGCCATCTCCGTCTTCTTGTACTATAATCTGTTCTTTTTCAATAGTTTCCAAACTTTTCTATTAGCTTTTCATCGATGATATTTATTTTATCACAAATTCTGCTTGACATAACGGTCTCGTACTTTTATCAGCAGCCATACTTATAATGTTTGTTGTAAATTCGTAGTAGTATAAACAATTTCCATAAAAAAGAAATTCGCCCTAGATGTATCACTAGCAACTTTTATCGAAACTACAAAATAATAGTCTTTATCTTCCACAATTGTGAAACTTAATCCGGATTCCTCATCATTAACTTCGCCATCATCTAAAGTATTTTGATAAACTAGATCAAAAAAACCGACAGAATTAGTAGTTGATAAAGCGACATTAATTGTGTTACCAACACCGGACAAAGTTTCTCCATATAAATTTAACTCTGTAATTACCGCACCAATCGGTAAATCAACATTGATATAGCCAACATCAAAATCACTTGCAGCCTGGGCTCTAATTGAGCCATTTATAGCTGAGTTATCAATTGGGTCAGTTGTATCCGGAATAACCGACCCAGGGCCGTAAGTTTTCTTATGTTCTGTCGCTGTATGAGTTATACTGGCAGCAGTATTACTACAAGCTAAACCTGCTACAGTATAACTTCCTGCTTCGTCCAATTTAGTAGCATCAACTGCATCATTAACAAGATGCTCTGTATCGACAGAAGTGTCAGCAATTTTTGAACCATTAACTGCATCTGTGCCAAGCTGACTGTTTTCAACTGCACCAGCAGCTATCTGTGTGGTATCAATAACATCCGTACCAAGAAGCACACCTGTAACCTCTAAATCACCCGTAAGCCTAAGAACTCCAGCAGACAGTCTTTCTAGAGAAACATCAGTGGCTACTGCACCACCGGGGCCCCAGTCACACTTTCCGTCTCGGTTTATAGCGAGACGCTGAATTGTATCTCCTGTTACCGCAATAGCCAGGGCCGTGGCTGGAGAAGCGGCGCCAATTAACCTGAGCACAGCCGTAATATCCAGTGCACCCGTAATCCCGAGAGTTCCAGCAGACAGTCTTTCTAGAGAAACATCAGTGGCTCCTGCACCACCGGGGCCCCACTGAACTATCCCAGTTCTGCTCACAGAAAAACGCTCGATAGTATCACCTGTTACAAAAATCGCAAGAGCAAGAGGCGGAGAAGCTATACCCGCTATTCGAAGCAGAGCCATCACATACTCTTTGGTTTCGTCTAATTTGGTCTCATCAACCGCATTATTTGCAAGTTGCGCTGTATTAATACCATTGTTTACAACATTTAAAGTATTCCCGGCATCTTCGATAGTTAAATCATCAACTTTATGAGTTCCACCAGCATTGTGTTGAAGAAGAAAATCAGTTGGATTGGTGGCTTTTATAGCGTCGTATAAATCTTCCTCCCTATCATCGGTTAGTGATATTCCGGCATTTGTAATGACCTTTACTATGTTTTTCATAAGATCATTCATGAATTGGGATAAAAGCTTTGTACCGGCTACATTTGTAGCCGGATTACCGTCTGAGAAAGATCCACCATCATTTCCTGGTAAATTACTTGCATCTTGCATTTTATACCTCTAAGAAGGGTCTACGACAAAAACACCTGTATGAGCGGGTTTTAATTGTCCCAAAACACATGTTAATTTTGTGTAATCCGGTATTATTTGATAATCCTCACCGGAAATAAAAATATCATCCGCCAAAGATAATTGTATATCAGAATCTACAGCTGTTACCGTTGTTGACGTAGTATCAGTTGTATTTTTAACAGTCATTCCAATTTCTACTGTAGTAATAAAATTTTGTCCTGCATCAATAAGCTTATTTGCAGCTGCTCCATCCGTTGTTCCTGAATCAGCCTCAGCAACAACACATTCCCATATAAACTGAAATTCTGGATCAAGTATAAGGTCACCCATTCCTTCTATTCCTACACGAAAAGGATAAAACTCATTAATTGTTATCGTAAAACCCAGATTACTTGCTAATTGAATGAAATAAGCATTTGAAATACCACCATAACCCGCAATTCTTGATAAAACATTATTTCGTCTTATTACCGGATCTGTTTCAACACCAAAGCAATCATCAGGAAAGCCAGCTACTCTTTCCCAATCACTTAACAATTCTAATGCTTCATCAGGAAAAATTTCTGTTAAGAAATCACTTGCACGGTTATAAACATCATCAAGATGACTTCCTTCCAAATCAAAATCATCACTTAAATCACCTTCAATATTAGCAGGAAAAAGCAGTCTTAAAACATCGTTATGTAACACTTATTGTCCCTGCCCTTATCATATTTAAATTTGTTTGTGTCACATCTGACGCTGGAACTGCAATACTTGCATTATCCGCACCAAGATTAATTGCAATAGAGAATAACTGTGCTTTAAATAACGTTTCACCTGGTTCAAGACTATTCAGATATGCTGTGATTTCAGTTGTTATTTGTGTTGTATCAACACCAGTTCCTGATACGGTCATAGTTACATCTTGTTGATTTGCATCAGGTGGCGTAACAAAAACCTCAGCAGTAACAGTTCGTTTACTATCAATATAAGCTTGAACGATTGCAAGTTCAGCTGTGCCGGGAACAACTAAAGAAACTTCATCTTCAACCTTCATATCATCAATATCACCAACAAATGTAGAATTTGCCCTAAGAATAATTCTATTTGTTCCAGCAGCAACAATATCTTCCGAAAATGTACCGTTTGCACTTCTTGCAGTTCCACTTGTTCCACCAACACCAAGAATAGGAGTAATAGTACCTGCCGAATAATTAGAAATAGTAAAAGTAACGTTATATGTTCGGCCTACAACAAAATGTGTAATACTTTCATCTAAATCTGAATTGGCAACCTGGCTGCCATCACAACTGGCTTTTCCACTGCCTATACTCCAACCAGTACCCTTTAACCAAATTGTATCAGAAATAAAATCACCATTAATAGCATAATCAGGATACGTTGTTTTATTAGCCATAATAAAAGCTAAGCCAACAGTACCTAATCCCTCCGGTTCTGCATAAAAATAAGCAGCCGTTACATTATCTACTTCAAGAGCCCATTGCTCATAATCATTAGCTGTACCACCAGCTGGAGGTTGACGAATAACTGCTAATAGCCGACCCAGCAATTGTGAATCAGTTTCACCCGTTGTTCTAGTCAAACCCCTTATATATGCATGATGTTCGAGATTTTCAAGATTTGATGTATCAGGAAATATTTGTTTTGATATCCATTCCTGGTATTTATACAATCCCCATAAAGCAGAAGCTAGGCATGCGTTCTTTACATAAATTAGGCTGCCTTGAGAAATATCAGCTTCTGGAAACTGGTTCTGCCAATCAGTCATCATAGAATTAAAAATCGTGTCAAAATCTTTCTGAAAACTCATTAGACAACCTCTATAAAAGATTCAAAAGTTACTATTTGATTATTTGATTGCGTCGCGGTTACCAAAAGATTCAATCTATTCATAACATCTAAATCACGTTCAGTTAATGTGTCAATTTTTTTTGCTTTTCCAGTGTCTAGGATCCACTGCAAGGCCTCATCCAAATAATCTTTTGCAAGAGCAACATTTTGATCTGTCAATTTTTTTATTAAATGTAACCTAGAACCAAATTCAGGATTGAAGAAAAAAGAATTACGTTCAACTATAATACTAAGAAAAATATTATTTAAAATATTATCAGATTTTGCAAAATCTGATTTTTTACGAATTTCATAAGATTCACCGGACGCAAAGATATAATCTCTTACTGATAATTGTATATCAGAATCTACTGATGTTACAAAAGTATAAGTAGTATCTGTTATATTTTTTATACTCATGCCAATTTCAATTGTAGATAAAAAATTCTGACTGGAATCTATTAATTTATTTTGAGCATCATCCGTTGTGGTACCAGTTTCAGCAATTTCTATATTTACACCTGGCCGCACAAAAATCATTTCACCAAGTCCGGCATTTGTTACAATTTTAAAGTCCATTTTTTAGGTTGTCATCCTATTTTTACTATACCGCTTCCTGCTGCAATTGTATGAGAATGAGGATGTGTACCATCTGTAGATGTAGAATCGCCCACTCTTGCTGCTGCTGGGCCTCCGGCAGATCCAAGTTGCACATCTGCACTAATAATGTTTGCAGTTCCCGTAACAGTTGCCGTTAAATTTCCGGGAACTGTCATAACACAATTTCCAACTGCTGTTATATTAATAGCTGCTCCAGAAATAACTACATTTCCGGTTGCAGATAATGTAATTATTCCAGTTACGGTTGCTGTTTTATTTCCTAAAATTGTTTCAGCTTTATTCAATGTAATATTTTCAGTTTTACCACCAGTTATAGTTTCTGATTTATTTCCACCAATAGTTTCAGTTTTATCAATTCCAATATCCTCAGTAAAACTACCTTCAACATCAACATCTTTTGTCAAACATTTTATTTCTATTTCCCGATTTCGTTTAAAATGTATCCGGTGACCAGAAGTATCTTTATATTCATCCGTGTAAAGGGCAAGTTCACCATTTTCTATAGCTATTCTGAATCTACGATCATCAGAAGCAATAGCTATTAAATTATTATTTTGTACAAGAAATATTCCTTCCGCACCTGATAACGGTCTTGAAGTAAAGCCGTAATGCTGAAAATACTCACGATCTGTAAAACTTTCTCCTGTTCTTCCTGCACCAGAAATACGTTTTATGACGCCCTCAGCTACTGATGAAATTATCGATCTTATAAAACTCATACAGGTAAAACTCCCAATTTTGAAAGTTTTAATGTCGTAGTCGGCCCACCATTTTTATTCATATCAAACGTTCGACTATAAATAAGAAAATCACCTGTAATATTTAATATATCATCATCGACATGACAAACTGTATTTGCTTGATAATTTTTATTCTTTTGACTGTGATCAGGCGTTGTATATTTTAATTTAAATCCTTCAAACTGCTGCTGCTCCATTATAAGTTTTGCTTCACGTTCAGGAGAAAGACCGTCTTCAACTGAACCTTTTATAAATGGTTTCACAAATGGAAAATTATCATCTTCTGAAATACCAGATACGTTGATCTCTGAGGCAGCAAAAAAATCTTTTCCTTGTTGCTGCCCCAAAACAGTAACTTTTTTATATTGTTTTGATATGTCAGTTATAACTTCACCTTCCAAGGCATTATTATTTGTACTATCATCTTTTTTACATATCATTGAATATTCAGCTTTCCCCGATGTAACAGGTTCACCAAATACAAAAGTACCATCTGGCATACTAAAAAATATTAACCCCCGAGATTGAGCAAAATCATTTAATATTTCAAAAGCCGTTTTCCCTGGCTTTATCTGTATAAAATTACTTGGGCCAAAAAAACTATCATTAATATCTTCAACCAATGTTCTATTTCCTACTTTATCTCCTTTACCATAAGTAATGTTATTTTTTTTAATAAAAGGAATATTTATAAGAAC
>Ga0255052_10001457_pt1 | contig 17796 bp, 20 predicted proteins | sample JV7_2_21_MG_FD_188632 | JGI IMG/M metagenome (GOLD analysis project Ga0255052, IMG submission 188632) | Seawater microbial communities from Jervis Inlet, British Columbia, Canada - JV7_2_21 | ecosystem: Environmental > Aquatic > Marine > Inlet | place: Canada: British Columbia | collected...
AGAGGTTTCTGTTGGTGCTTGGGCGTCCTTTGAGGACGGGGCTATCGATGAAATCGAATCATCCACCGGAGTGAACCTGGACAGACTTGGAGCCGCCGCCGTATTCCCCCTTGGCTTGGGCGGTCCTGCTCTCGGTACGAGCATCGCAGAGGGCTCAATTGCCGGGTCTTACGGGTCCGGCGGTTACTATGTCCACACCAGAGAGAACACACCGCCCATCACAACGGGGGAAGCGCCTGCTTGTGGTGCGGTCGCCGTTGCGATGCCCTTGCTAGGGATTTCCTACACAATCCGAGACCTACCCTATCCAGCCGGTGGGAGCGGGATAAACGACACAAAGACCAGGATTAGCTTGACCGTCACATCGCAAGGTGGAACCCCGCGCCTGATATGGGATGGTGTAGCAGCCCCGTGGAATCCGACTGTTGCGGTTGCGATTGTGCCTGGAGCAGATCCAGTCAAAGAGCGGGATGTTGCAATCACCCTGGCAGCGGGCTATATCAGTCAGTCAGATGTGGTTGTGGTGGAAACCTACGCCGAAGACAACGACGGCAACGGGTCTACAACCATTTGCTCTTTCACAATGGAGGTGCTTGACGGCATCCCGCCTACAGTAGACCAAAACAGCCCGGAATGCAATCTGGGTGTGTTGGCTGCTGATTTGCGCCGCGCTCCCCGTGATACCGCCTTGAGCTTCAGGGTGATTGACAACGATAGCGGTGTGGACTTGGCAACAATCCAGGCCTACCACGGTCTAAGCGCGACGGGGCCGTGGACTCAAGTGCTTCAGAATGGAGCGACGTTTCTAGGGGGTTTCTACGGCAACGTGACGCCTTTGACGGTGGGGCCGGACTCTGGGTATGCAGTTGTCGTCAATCGGCCTGTCGTTAGCCCTCTGTGGCCCGCTGATACCCTCATATATATCCGGGTGAATGCGGATGATGTTCAGGGCAATTCAGTCGAAGATATTTGCGCCTGGAGGACTGAAGATGCTGCAAGAATCCGCAATGTTATCCCGCTTTCAGAGGGGATTTTATTCGTCGAATTTACAATGCCAATGCAGCGCGGTTCCAACCTGGAGGACTTAGCAAATTATGTCTTAACTGACCTTGTCACCGGCGATATAGTCCGTATCCTGGAGATCGAAAAGCAGAAGTTCTTCTTTGAGCCGCAAGGTGTGGAAAACCCCACCAGAGTAGAGGGCGACGGAGATCCTACTTACATCCTGATTCGCAGCATTGAGCATGTCCACTGGAATAAGCACAATCTTGTCGTGGATAACCTGTTGGATTATCACGGGTTGCCTATGGCGGCGGACGGCAAGTCAGGGACGTTTATCGGTAGACATACAAAGTTTGATTTGGCGACTGCCAATGTTAATGCAATGGGTGTCTATGACGACGATAACCTGACTAGAAACATGATGTTAGGGCTTTCGTTCTGGCAGGAGCAGATAGGTGGTGTCTTTGACCTGGACAATTGGGAACCAGGGGATACTTGATTTTTCGTTGAACTAATCAACAAGGTGAGCAGATGCCTTTTCAATTGAATACAACCACGATCCCCTTGCCAGCGCTGCCAAAGAACGGTCGCAGTGCCCTCCAACAGCTTCGGCGGATGTTCTTCCTTCGATGGAGTGCAGGTAAGTATCTGACCACAATAGGCCGGAACCACGGGGTTGACAGGCCTTCTTTGGGATTTTCTGATGATGATTTCTATCGCGCATGTCTGCAAGTGCTTGCCAATGACCGAAAGGCAATACGCGGGGCCTTTGTCTATCTGATTGAAAACGTTCTGGGTCCGCATGAAGATATGTTCTTTGAGCTAGACCGCGCCCACGTCATAGGTGAATCATACCTGCAATACCGCCCCTATGGGGATTATGTGCCCTATGAAAACTGGAATGCAACTGCATTCACAATAGGCGAGCGCATCGAAGCAACTCACCCTGTTACCGGGCTTCGGACCATTGCTCTGATAAAGGAATTTGACGCCGCTTTGAGTCGGATATTTTTCACTGACCAATACAGATCCCCTGATGCCGGGGGTTTCGACGTTGGGCACAGTCTGACAGGTCGCAGCAGTGGCGGAAAGGTCGATATAACCGGCCACGAAGTGTCCAGGGACTTTGAGGACTTCCCTCTGTTTGGGACCTTGACAATTGACCCTGGAGGGGGCAACGAAGAGGCAGTGCGTTTTGTGTGCCCTGACCCTTATATCGGGCGTATTCGAATCATCGATGATTTGACCATCGCCCACCTTGAGGGTGAGAAAATCAAAGTAGACGGGAATTGCTGGGACTTCATTGAGACAAAGGCCCGTCGTATCGTCGTTAGAGTGCGATGTCAAGACAAGATTGCTCCGACCTTGCGGGGCAATGCATACTTGCATCCAAGTCCAGCGCTGGAGCCTCGGCTCAGAACTACCGTGATAGCCGGGGCCACAGAAATGCTCTTTGATGAAACCATCATGGAGGATTTGGTTGGATTTTCTTTCCCGCAAGATGTCTTGATGAATCCAGGCGACGAGCATATACCGCCGAACCCAAGGCAGTTTGTGGCGAGTGCTTCGGCCTATGACCAGACAGCCAGAAAGCTAACTCTGGCAAGCCCGCTCGCAGCGGGGGTTAAGCTCATCAAGGGAACAAAGGTCCGGCTGTATCACGCGAAGTCCGGTGAATTGCTCGACAATGCCCTATTGGGAGCAACGTCGATTGTGGCGAGGTGCCGGTGGGAGTATCCCTATGGTGTTTGGGCTCTTGACTTGGGCGGTGGCTCAGAGGAAAAGGTTTTTGTCACGGGCTCCAGCTATCAGAAGCGCCTACTTACATCGGAGATTGTGCCCACTACAACAGAGATTTGGCTCAATCGCCCGCTGGATAACCTGGACTTGAGCCATGCAGCAAAGCTTGTTGTGTCCGATGAGACGGGCGTTCTAGGCGAACTGACTATCAGCCTACTGGCAGCGCTACAGCCAGATCCCCGAAAAGTCATCTTACTAGGGGCGGCGGGCTTTTCGACGGACCTTGCTTCGAAAGAAACGGTTGTTGAGTATTGCCGGGGTTCAGCGGACCTTGGAGTCACTGTGTATCTGGCAAACCCCCTAGCAGCGGGCAAGACAGCGCCTCTGGACATGGTACAGGTATTGGGTACGACTGCAACACAGCCAACGTTTGCGGACCATCTTGTAAACGCCGGGTGGCCGGGGGTTGTAGCAACACCAGATGGCCGATGGCCGGGGCCGTATATCTGGGAACCTTCGGCGAGGGTGCCCACAAACACCCAAGCCACGGGCAAGGCAGAAGTCGAGATCGATAGGACTGAGCCCAACGATGTGCGTATATACATCACGCGCACAACGCTAAAGATAAAGCACATCCCCGGTTCAGCGGCGATTCTGCCCTTCAGGTCATACAATGCAACAAACTACATCCCACAAGAGGTCTATGTTGCCGATGGCTCGGAGTTCCCGCCTGATTCAGCAATTCAGAATTGGCTTATAAACGGAGCTATCAACCCAAGCGGCGAGCCTATGAGGATTGCAGTATCCGCCGAAGGAACTTTCGGTAGAACTCCTCTATACTTATGGGGCCGGGTTGGAGACACCTTGCATGTCTCTGGGATCTCCAGGACCCATCTACCGGGGGTTCCAGTGTCAACCTTCACCTTCGATCTGCCGATTCTAGCTAGTGTTGCTTCGCTCTTCGGTGGATCTCCAGGGCTTGACCTTGCGGAAGGTACGGTTATACTAGACCACGGGACGCAATTTCAAGAAGATGTGGATTATGATGGACTTACTACACCAACGCCGACAAGGGGCCTACTGACGTTCACAAGGGGTTTTTCCCCTCTAAAGAGTCATAACCCCTACAGACCAGATCCATACGTCACAGCGGGCATTCTAGGGGTTCCTGTGATACGTGGTGACAAGCTTGGACACCCTCGCCGGGATGGGTTTTCATTCCCGTTCTACTTAAACGGGGGAATGAGCCTGTATAGACTTAGATTTTTGATGGATATGGTCCGTGCCGCCGGTACCAAGGTCATATTCGTTGACCAGTTCGATAAAGAAATCCCTCTGTAACGTTGATTCGGTCAACAGGGACATTTAGCAGGAGTCATAATGTCAACAAAACCAGTGAAGTACCACGGTGCAGAGAGAGCGGATCTTTTAGACGTTCAACATGCTGCAAAGACCTATCCAGTTGGACTGCGAAACCAAATGCTCCGTTTCATCCTTGGGAGCGGCATCCTGGACGGTTTCCGCTGCGAAGTCGTGAACCAAGTTCTTCCAAACCTCGGCCACATCAACGTTTACAACGGTCGCGCTGTAAATTGGGGCGGTGAATTGCTGCATGATGAAACGGGCGGGGCCTCCCAAAGAGTAACGTTACCGGGCAAGTCCACCGAATACTGGCTGGAGGTTCGCTTTCGATATGCTGACAGCGACCCGGATAACAGGGCCTTCTGGGGTGCTCTGATTGCTAACGTTGGCTTACCACCGGGGTCAGAGGTCAACATCGCTCGCACGTTTACACGCGAAATACCACTATGGGAAATCGAGCAACCAATCAGACAAAACGCAGTTGGAGCCCGTACTGACGGGGGATACACACCGGCTCGATTCAATGAATCAGACGAACTTGTGCTTCCTATCGCGTGCATACGCACCAATGCCAGCGGTGAGATCGCCTCTGGCAACCCGGAGACCGACCCTTCAGGCAATGACATCATTTCCATTCCGGTAGAGGGTGGCTCTATCAAAATCATCCGACCGCTCGGATATGGCGAGGTTGGCGGCGTTACCGTCGATGCAGTCACGAATGTTCGATGGGGGCGCAAGGCAAGTGACCAAAGGCCCCGATTTGGCGAGCGTTTGGACTTTCCCTTTTTGTTCGGCAACAGTGGGGAGATGATTGGCGACTCTGACAGCGACCACTGGGTAAGGGACTGGAAGAGCGCCTATGACGCCATCTGCACACAATTTGTGCGACTTATCCACGGTGTGGACAATGGGGAAGTCTTTGAGGCCGTGTTATCCGGCGTGGACCCGAATTGGAATTGGGTTGACATCAAGAATCTGACAATCGACAACGGGACGACTTCTGCGCTAAATGCGAGCGTTCACCCTGATATGTTCATGGGTTGGACCTTTCAAATCAAGACATCCCCGTGGGCGGGGTTCTATGCACAAATCATGCATAATTCCCGCAAAGATGGGGGCGATGTCGTTCGACTGTACTTGGCTCGCACAAGTATGCCTCCAGAGTGGTTCCCAAAGCCGGATGTATCGACCTTGCCGACGATTCGACTGGTACACTCAAGGGAGGAAAACTGGACCGCGAAGCCCCTTCCTTTGACCGGCAATCGAGGCATAAACAGCCTTGACGAAGAGGTTTTATTCAGTCGCCTTGACGCCCATAGCACCGTGCTTTTCGGATCTCTTGCCAATCGCCTGAACGCAAACAAGGAGTCCGAGATTGTTCTAACCCCGGATACAGCGAGGAATTGGGGCGACATCGTCATTGACTCTGCAACACTGTCCAGCATCACGTCCGCGCAGACCCTTGTATCGGCGTTTTTGACCGGTACGACAAGCGGAAAGGGTGGAACAGTCTACTTCCGAAAAGGTACCTACACATTTGACATCCTGGAGGCCACGGCAACCACCGTATTCACCGCAGCCGGAGTCAATTCCGTTATCTTCAAGGGAGATGGACCCAAGCAAACAATCCTCGACTTCGGCGGAGCAGCGACCTCTTTGACCCTGTTTGAGCTTTCCAGCGCCGAAGATGTCGAGTTCAGGGACATGACAATCAAGGGCAAAGGAACCATCTTCAAGCTGTCAGGCTCTAGCAATATCCGGTTCTACAACTGTATTTTTGAATCGGTCCCCACGGGCACAGATATGACAATTCCCACGGTGGATCTAGGGGCGGCGACTGATTTTCTCTTTGAAAATTGCCTGTTTAACGTGTCTGATAGAGGCGTTGAGCTAGGTACTTCCGAGCGTGTTCGTTTTGTTAAGTGTACCTTTAAAAACAACCCATCTGACGCAACCAAGCTAAACTACTTGCTTTATTTCTCCAGCGCCATCGAGGCGGTTCACTTGGTGGACTGTGATTTCTTCGGCCCCGTGGGGATCGCAGCGATCTGGGTGACAGCCGGTGCAAGTCGCTGCAATTTCCGTGGTGTTGACTTGCGCAACGTGGATGGACCGGCCACAGCAACCGCCGTAATGTACTTCACTTCGGTGTTTCGATGCAAAATTGTGGAGTGTTCCCTTGGGAGTGACTTTATAACCAGTTCTCTCCCCTTAGGTATCAGGGCAACAGAGTTCAAGTACAGCGTGCTTGCAAACTGCGAGATTATCCAGTACGACAACCCTTTAAGCCTTGGAGCCCTAGAGCGGTCGAAGGTTCACGACAACTCCTTGACTGGAAATGGAGACATTGCCGGTAGTGTCGGGGTTTTGGTGACATCGCCGACTGAATCAACCATCCATCACAACATTATCCGCAAGGTGGAGCTTGGCGCAAAGTGCTACAAGTCCGTAGACCTGGACGTTTCAAACAATCGCATTCAGGATGTAGAAAGCGGGATTGACCTTGGCACAGCATTGGCAGAGCGGGCAACTCGTTGTATAGTAAGCGGAAACAGCGTGAATGGAAGCGGTGCGACCTTGGTCAACTTTGGAATCCAGGCCGAGTCCGCTATCTCTTCGGTGTTTGTGGGAAATCGGGTGAATGATGTTCGATATGGGATTGTTGTCCAGGCCGAGTTCAGCGGCGACTGCCTGGAGAACACAATCAATGGGAATACTGTTTCCTCCATAGAGGTCGGATATAGCTTGTTTTTCTTGCAAAGTTCAGTCGTGGTTGGAAACCACGCCTACAGCGTAACCACGGGCGGCGATGGGTTCAGGCTGGACAATCCAGCAAACACAAAACCGGCTTCGGATGTCACGTTCGATGGAAACCGTGTCCAGGCTGCTCCCGCTGCGGTTATCACGGTCTTTCGTATGCCAACACTACCAAACAGTGTGCAGGATGCGCAGTTGGGAAATGTGGATTCGGATACGACTGTGGCGGACTTGCGCTTCAGTAAGCTTCCCAGAATGACCACAGCGCAAAGGACCGGCATCGCTAGCCCGGAAGATGGGATGATTGTCCTGGATACCACTCTATCTCAAGTGTTCATATATGATGGCGGCTGGATTAACTTGAATTAGTTGATATTTTTGCTTACAATGGCAATATTGCACAAGGAAACACGCAACACACTTCCGAGGTGAAAGATGTCAAAACAAAAAAAGAAGTATAGCCCCGATGAGTCCCTGATACTCGACACTTTGAGCGGTCTGGAGGTCAGAGATCCAAAGGAGGAAATCACCACAGTACCCCAACTGAAGGGCTTTCTGTTTGGTGCCTTAAAAGACCGTGACAAGGCGCTCAAAGAGGTCGAAAAGCCTTTTCGGAAGATGCATCGCGAAGTGTACGGGGATGAAGAAGACGACGAGAAACAGGGGCTTAAAGTGCGGGTCAAGGCCCTGGAGACCGTGGTTGCCGAACAACAGGCCATTATCACCAAGTGGAAAACCATCCTGGCTGTCGTTATATCCGTGGCTACAGTAGCCAGCCCCATTTTGGTTTGGGTTATAAAAGTTCTTTGGAAAATGGTTGCAGGCTAAAAGGCCCGCCACACCGTTGACCTAATCAACACCCGTGCAAGCCCCCTGGAGCCCCGCTACGCCCCGCAAGAAACAAATCCATACCCAAGCTAGTACCCTTCCTGTAGAATGCTCACAGCGGCCTTACACGGGCTAAATACAACACATTCAACGCGGAGGGCATTATGCTTGAAACAATTCTGTTGCCAGTCACGAAACACCCGGTGGTTACGCTCACTTTTCTGATTGTTCTCTTCAGGATGTTCAGGCCAATGATGGCAAGCGATAACAAGCCATCCTGGACCCTAACTGGTCTATTTTGCACGACAATGATAATCTTTATGGTAACAATCATTGATTCAATCAACGATAGGCCGGACGTTTCTTCCCAAACCACCGCCATTTCAACCCGCAAAGGCAAAAAGGTTTCCCGCCGCACTAGGGGCCGGGGCAACTTCAAGACTGCAAAGGCCCGTGGCGTGGTAAAGGAAAAATATGGGATTCTGGGTTCGATCTGGATTGGCTTCATGCTCCTATATCTGCTGTCTCACAAGGGAAAAGACATCTGGAGCATGATGCTAAGATTCATGATGGCGGGCCGGGGCAAGTTCAATCCAATGCCAAACGACGACCCTATGGACAATTACTTAGTCTCGCTCCTGAAGGAGGACCTAAGCCCCATAACAAGGGCGTTTGCGGTGCGTATGACTCTGGCAAGAAAAGGGATTGTGATGGATGGTCCTGTCAATGGCAAGCCCCCGCAGGAGGAGGAAACCAAAGAAGTCGCGGAGGTCGAGACCACGGGGCTTATGAAGCCCTCTGAAGAAGTAGACCGCTAGACTGTCTATGCACAGACTGTGATACCCCAACTTGATAGATAATCCCTTCTACAATCATCCTTTGGCTCCTTAAAGAAGACAGAATCCCTGTCTGCTTTTTTCAAGCAATCTTCAACATGTAAAGCTACAAGATCGCTTGATATTTCGGCAACTTGCCCGCCGTGCATTAGCCTGATGATTTCCTCATCGCACTGGAAAAGGGATGCAAATGATTGAATTTCTTCATCTACTTGCTCTTTCAACGGGAACTTGATGAAGCCAAGTTTTTGGTCTTTTGTTTCTTTCCAGGAAATCCCATCGTCTATGCATGATTTCATGTGTTTTGAGAAGATTGACCAATCCACCGATACAAGGAGGTTTCCCTCGCCTGTCTCTATGTTCATTTGCTCTTTTTTCATGTTCGCACCTTTTTCCTATTCAAATAAACACTGTTACTCCAACCCAGGCAAGCCCTTTTTTCACTTGGAGATCGCGGTCATACCAAGATCCATAGCTATAGTCTTTGACTATTTGAGCGAGGTAGATTTCCATGTTTTCAAGAGGCAATCTTTCCAGGTCTCCAAACAGGAAATTTTGCAACAATTCCACGCTCATATCAAACTCACTCGCCAAAGATTCACGGCAATCTTTTTCCACTACCTTCGGGAGCGGCCACTTGCTTTCGTACATTTCCAAATGTACATATCCTTCCAGTCTTTTCTTGGTATCCGTCCAGAAGTCATCCCAATTGATTTTTACCATAGACGAACCATCGCCGAAGTTAAAATCGTGATAGATCTCGCTTCCCTTCCGCGTCCAAGGCTCGTTGACATGACGCCTTTTTTCATTCTTGCACACAAAGCAACGCTCGATTCTCTCGTCATTCTCGATATAAACGAGCCACTCCCCGCCACATTCGCACTTGTCCATGTCTTTTCCTCCTGTTACCAGAAATCATCTTCATCATGTTCATCGTTGAAAGGCCCCATCCCAAGGCCGATATAGGCACCTGTCAATAGAAAAATCACACCCAAAACAAAGCACACAATACGCGCCCACGTAATAGGGACTATCGCCCCGCCGAAGTGCCAGAAGAAACTTATTGCAAACATGTACTTGGCCACTTCTAGTCGTTCATCTTTTGGCATTTTTCGACTCTGTGATTGCATCGTTGTACATTTCAAGAAGGCACTTGCTGTGCATTTTAAGCCACTGATACCCGGAGTGTTCGGTTATCTTAGCCCTGGAGCCAAAGGTGTGGCCACATGCAACGCAACGCCCCGGCTCAACGTCGTAATAGTAAACCTTCAGGATTGAGTCGATTTCCTCTTGTGGTATGCGACTGACTTTTCTGATTTTTCCCTTGTCTTTTCGGGTATTACGGGGTTTCGAGACAGTTGTGCTCATTTTTCAAACTCCTTCCGCGAGGCTGTAAAGATAGTAATATCGGCGACTTGTTCCAATTCTTACGCGCCTTTCTTTGAAAACCCCCCTTTTGACGAAGGTTCGACATGTTACGCATACTCCGTTGGAGCGCAATCCCCGCATTTCACGGGGTAACAGCCTATGGATATCCCCTGCTGACTGAGGCTTGCTTTGAGCCTTCACCACGTCATAGACGGCCTGTTGAAGCGGTGCAAGCTTCTTCATATCTCCGACTCCCTTGCCAGCGGCGCTACAGGGCTATCCTCTTGCTTGTCCAGGTGGAGCCTACAGGCAACGGGGCTGGAGCCTTCCTTGTTGCTGTAACGCCCTTTGTACGGGATGATTTTGCCATACAGTTCATGGAAACAGATCTGGCCAATTGGCATCCCTGGATATACCATGATAGGCGTGGTACACTCCATTTCCAGAGTCCAGTGCCCGCAAAAGCCCACGTCGCCGAAGCCAGCGGTGATGTGTATTTTGAGCCCCAAACGACCGAGACTAGAGCGCCCGTTTATCATAGGCGCTGTATCGTGGCTCTCTGTATATTCGATGGTTCTAGCAAGATAGAGCTTTCCAGGCTTCAGCATTGTGCCTTCTTCTGGGATTGTCCAAGTCCTGATTGGATTGTCCTTTCTTGGGTCCATGATAACCTTCGTATACTTCGACAACTCCGGTCCCAAATGAACGTTGTAACTGTTTGGATTGACGTGCTTTGCGTCATAGGGCTTAATGACGATAAGCCCCGATTCCACGCGGTTTTCGATCTCCGGTCCTGTTAGTAACATGGTTCATCTCCGTTTTTGGCGTCGTTCACGGCCTTTGCGATGATTTTCAGGTGGGAGTATGCGTCCTCTTTCCCGCTGAAAAGTTCATATAAGTCCAGTATGAGCCCGCTGCGAGTAGCGGCATAGTAAGCATAATACATGCGATGTAATTCGAGATCGTTATAGCCCTCCTTTCCTTCGGTGAGCCCGTAAGTTACGGTTGCCTTTGCCTCTAAAGGAGGCTCTGTTGATTCGGTCAACCACTCCAGGGGCGGGGCGTTTTCGACCGTATCGTGATAGGTCTTTTCCAAAAGCGCCCGTTGCTCCGCTGAACACTGCCCTAAAAAGACCTGTAGGCGGGCTTGCAGCGCTTCAGCCTTCACCCGTAGCCCTCCAGTGGTAGTGGTCGCCGTTATAGGCAGGTCGCCCCTGGTGGCCAATTGCAGTATGATTTCAAGGGCTTTCTGGAAGGGTTCTTTTTCTTTATATTTCATATCACCACCTACTTTTTTTGGCTTTTGTTTCAACGATTTCTTTCAATGATTTCGGATCTGTATCAGGTTTCTTTTTCTGGAATAGTTCTGGAGCATACTCTTTGATTTGGGGATGTGAAGGGTTTTCCTTATACAATTCAGACAGATCGGGAAATAGGCTACATTCATGATGGATTGAAAGTAGTCTTAGACGCCTGATTTCCCCCATCATTAGGGCCATTTGGACTTTTATATCATTTGGAGGCATTGGCTGGATGTCCATATCGTCGGATATGACGATAGCAACGGCCTCTGGCTTGTGTTGCTTGAAGATTGCATCCCATCTGCGTTGTGCGTATTCTTGCGCTTCCACGGACATCGTAACAGGCACCTTGACAATATACATGGTTGAGTCCGCGACCTGTCGGACTTCTTCGGCGGGAAAAACAGAGCATTCAGAGCATTCTTCCCCCAATTCTAGGGGCTTGTGGCACCTTGCGCAGACAAGGGTTGGACCCATTGTGTGTGTTTTTTTGCGTGGTAGGGATTTGTATTGCGGTGGAGGTATGTGCGCAAGTTCACTCATAAACTCCTCTAATTCTTCGGCTTTTTCGGGGTCGATTGTCTTTGCCATTGTGTTGCCTTTGTTGATTCGTTCAACTCAGTTCATTTTTTCCGGGCTTCGCAGACTCTTATTGTACATCCGTCTCGCCCATATATCCGGCCAAAAGCGCTTCAAGTACAATTCCCCCATTCTTTCAAAGAATTTGCGTTCATCCTCCTGAAGTTCGGGATTAGCGCCCATTCCGAAGGTCATAGCCGCCCAAGCCTTGAGCAAGCCCTCAGAATCCAGGTCCATCCCGGTACGACCGTCGAAAGTGATTAGTTGTTCAGTGCGTGCAATTTCCCCATCTTTTGGGAAGCAAATGCTGTGAAAGATGAAAGCATCGCAAGCCCCGCCGTCGCCGTTGTTCCAGTCCTGTACTTCTTCCGGGGTGAAGCCTTCTTTTTTGAATTCAAATTCCATGTCGTAAACCACGTTATACCGGGGATCTTCTTCATTTTGTTCGTCAAGGTCGCACTCTTTGTTTTCTTTCATGGTTTCACTCCTCTGAAGTGTCGATAAATAGCGGGGTTCAGCCCTACATAGCAATATAACCGGGGCTTGTCACTTTGCCAGCAACAGGCTCCACAAGGCCCCAAAGGAGCGATCTGAGGTGATTTGGTGGTGAATTCATATGAGGGGCGGGCTGGATGTCTTGAAACGCCTTACAGCGTCCCTTTGATAGCTTTGATTTGAAACGCGAATTCAATCAGCCATGCTTTGACCTCGCCGGATGTTGCCTTTCCCTTGTGCCCGTTCTTGATAATCAGGCTTTTCAACATCTCTTCGGTGATGGATTCATTGGCAACGCCTTCCAGGAGTACGGTGAGCCGGGTCCTTTCGCTCATTCCTTTCCAGATGGATTGCCACATAGTGATGTTTTCGCCTACAGCATCGAGCATTCCGCCGAAGCTGTAGGCGTTTTCTTCTTCATAGATGCGCTGTCTGATATAGACAGCGAGATCTAATATCTCCTGATAGGCGTCCTTCAAGGGCTTCCGGCCATTGAACGCTTGCAGTCCAACCCCGTATTTCTCGACACCCGCAAGGTTTCTATCCTCCATATCTTCGACGACAAGCGGCCAAATCATTGGCTGATTGTTCGGAATGGGCGGGGGTTCAGGCTCAGACATTCCGGTGCCTGTTTGCAGTCCAGTTTGCACCGACTCTGGGGCCGTCATATCGGGATAATGGGGTTCAGAGCCAACCGGTGGGATGTCACCATCACCAAAGCCATCTCTGTTGAATCCTCCTGAGTACGGTCTCAGCGGGGGCTCCAGTAATGGGGATGGTTTTGACGGGCTTGGCAGAACGTTTTTGGCGTCATACTCGGTGCTTACGGGTTTTCCCGTGTTGTCGGGCTCTAAGAGTGCAGGCAGATCGATGGGGGTATCCTTTGCCAAAATCTTCGGTGGTTCGGGCTTCAAGTTCACTTTTCTGGTTTTCTTGTCTTTTTCTTCGGACATCGATTCCTCCTGATTCTGGGTGTTTTTGATAATCCAGTTATACAATAGCGCATTGCGTTGACCTAATCAACGGCGTTTCAACACTTCGGCAAGTTCTTCTGAGTCTGTACCCACGGTGAGAGCGGGGTTTAGATGCGCTGTCTTGAGATTCATAAGTCTGACGGCGACCCATTGCTTCCCGGTCAAAGTGACTGTAACCCCCTCGATCTCGACGATATAGACTTCATCTTCACCGATAGAACGGATCTCAAAGTTTACAGGGCGCTTAGAGCCCCGTGGCCCCGTCGTATTCCACGCCGTGCGGGCCGTGCGCTTCGCTCTATCCGCGTCCGTCGTAAAGAGTACCATGCGCTCGCCTGAAGGCTTGTCTAGGACTTCCCATAGCCTCCAGGGCATACCAAGCATAAGCTCGGCCTTGTCGGCCTTGGAGCCCGCCACACCGTCCTGGAGGCCCCAAGCACGGGCTTGCTCGTCCCGGTCGTTCAAATGCCCCGGTTTCACGGTCTTGGAATCGGGCAAGGCCGCGTTTCCATCAGGAGCGCCGGAAGCAATCCGATCTTGTTCGATGGATACATTTTGCGCTTGCGCCATAAGCCCTAGAACCACGGGCGGATTCTCGCCTTGCGGTAGGTCTTCATCAAGGTCAATTTCTTTTTTCTTTTCGTCCATTGTCTTTCCTTTACAGGCGGTTATCAGGGGTTTAGCGCTTCCTTAAGGATTCCTCAATTGAATCCAAGGCATCGCCAAGGTCGTCATGTTCGGCCTTTGGTTCATTCAGGTGAAGCACAAGTGTTCCATCTTCCAGGAAGGTCCGGCGTTTCACGTCATTTGGGTTGATTTCATACCATGTATCGTCGATTTCTATGACGATTCTGGTTTGCCGTTCTTCTTCCGGCCCTGGTGGCGGTGCTTCCAGCGGTCCAGGTATTTTGACGGTCATTTTTCCTCCTTTTTCTGTTGATATTTTCAATGCTTCGGCGGCTTCGGCCTCTAAAGAGATTGTGGATCTGACTTCATAGCCGCAACGGTCGCTGAATCGGCGATCTCCGTATGCTTCGGCTTCACCGAAGCCAGGGAACACCATTGCACGTTTTAGAACATGTGTGTATTGGCCGTAAACCCCCTCCTGTTGGGCAAGAAAGGTAGGCTTATCCGTGTCTGGAAAGTCTTTTGCCTCCATAACAATCACCCATTGTCGTTCGCCTGCTATCGCCGTCGCCGGTGGTTCCGGCGTTTCAGGACCCATGAAATATACAGGTTCCTCTTTGCCCCACGTTTCACGGGCTTTTGCGATACGGCTGGAGCCCTGCTTTGCAGGCTTCTTATTGACCGCTAGCCCCCGTTCTACCGACTTTTCACGCGCTTTTGCTAAGGATGCACAAGCGCAATTCATGATGTGATTTTTGCACCCCGCGCAGATCCCATCGCCGTCTATGTCGGATGTCGCGGGAATGACGATTGAATCAGAAGAAATGGAAGTCTTTTGATATGTCGGCAATGCCCGTTGTCTTCTTATTTCAGTATCCTTGGGGCACAAGCACCTGATATGGTGACACTTATCGCAACTTGATGCGTCCATTTTCCCCATCACTCCGTTGTTTTAGTTGTTTCCATCGAAATGGTCCGTGATTGTTTCCCCCGCTAGCCGGACCATTGCAGAGTCTACCACCTTGCGGACCAAGGGCTCCAGGTTGAAGCGCAACAGCTTTTCCATTGCTTCGGCGGTATACTCGATACCAGCGTCCTCCAGGCGTTGTCTGGTCGCTGTGTACCACCCTAGAACCCCCGCATGTAGCAAAGCATCGATGTGGCCTTGCTCGTCCTCCAAGTCTTGAACGGCCTTGGCGGCGTACATTGCGCCGACGACTGCAAATTGAACCATCAAAAATTCTGCTCCAATGCCCAGTATGTCGAGATAATCATCGCGCTTGATAAATTCTAGCATTTGGTGGTGTGCATTTTCAGGTTCAACAATGTCAATCATTTCCTCCAGATATGCCCTGATAACGGGCTTCAGCAAAGGCATATGTTTTTCGAAAATCTGTTGCTTTCGGGCTTCCATAAAAAGGTCATTCTTTTTCATATACTTACTCCGTCTATGTTGATTAGGTCAACTCAAATTCCAAATCTTCTTCAGGCTCGATTATTCGGATGGCTTTTTCCAGCGCCACCAGCGGCATTACAGCAACATAGGCGCTGTCTAACTGCGCCACGGCGGGCATTCCAGACTCTATCATTGGCCATGCTCTGTGGCCCGCATACCGGGCGTTTTGACACAACCATCCCAAGCGCCGAAGAAACCAAGGAATGTGGTAAAATTCCGGCTGGAACAAATTCCCCATTTGTCTGAAGGCCTCAAAGTCCCGCAACAGTAGAGCCATCGCAGAGTTCGCATGTCCAGTGTGCATGGTGCCAGATACACACAACATGCACATATCTTTGATGATTGTCTGTACGTCCCGTTGTTCCGGGGTTCGCGGTCTGTTGTCACGGGCAATCGCGGCCTGCGCGGCCCTTCCGGTCGTAACGATTTCTTGTTGAATGGAAACCCCCTCTATACCGCTAGGAACACCGGCCCGCCCCGCTGCAATCGCTTCCATTACCACACCTTCGGCGACACGGGGGATTTCAACCCCGCCCGCTGCTAAGAACGCGCCAGCAAGGGCTGTTTTGTCAACTTCAGCCATCACAAATTGACGGGCAACACCCAAGGCATTGAACGAAGCGCGGTGTATCGAAAAGGCCGGTGTTCTCGGCCTCTTGGAGCTTTGATTCGCCAAAAGCATAATGAGATTCATAGTCCATTCCGTTGCACACCACCGCAATAATGGATCGTATGCAAAGGCCCGTCGTTCGCAGCTTTGCAGAACCTTGCTGTAGGAATTCCCCGCTATCAGGTCACCAGAGAGATCGCAAATGACCTCGATTTTTTCGAGATCGCTATGGTGCATGTTATCCAGGCTCATAATTTCCCCCGTCAAATTCTTTTCGCAGTTGCTTGTATTTCCTAAGAAATCCCTCCAAGAAGGCTATTTGCTTTTGTTGTGCTTCAGTCTGCAAGCGTAGCCGGTTGACTTCCTCTTTCAGCGCGGTGATTTGTTCATCTTTTTCCTGATAGGTCGGAATAACGCGGGCAATGGTTTCCCGGATTTCCATTTCTGAATTTTCTGCAATATACTCTTCTAAAACACCTACTTGCACTTGCAGATCGACGTTAAGCCCGCCAAGTTCGGCGTTTACGAGCATCACATCTCTCAACTCTTGGGCGAGTTCTTCATATGTCTTTTTGGCCATGTGTCCACTCCATCCATGTCTGTTTTAAGGCACCAAAGAGGCGATCTGAGGCGATTTGCTGTCTGAGCCATAGCGAAGCTAGCCAGAATGCCCCAAATCGCTTCAGATCGCTTCTATGGCATTGCTCCAATGTGTTGAGTCAATCAACGCCGATTCAAAATGCAAGGCGCGTCCCATCTTCCAAATTTTCCCCCGTAACCGGCTCCAGCAAGCGTATCCATCTGCAACACACCGTACCAAGGGGCGCAACGGCATTTGGCCACGAACCTTGCCAATATTGCTCCAGGTCGTATCGCGCCAACCCCCCTGTTTCTGGGTGAAAAGCGCAACGGCCTTCATGTTCCACGGGCTCCGCAAGCGCCCTCCATAATTGCCGACCGTAGCGCCGCAAGTGTTCTGGCTCCGCCCATATCGAGGCTTCCGAATAGAACGGCTCCGCCGAAGACAAATCCCGAAACGCAAACAGCAAGCCAATTTCTGGGTATACGTTCTTCCCTACCTCGTACCGGACATCAAAGGGTCCAGGCATCATAGAAAGCAATTTTCCGTTGTGTCTTCTGACGACCTTCAGAACTCTAATGATTTCAGGCATATCACTCCCCGTCCCAACTTTTATCAAGCTGGATCTGTTGCCACTTCGGCGTCTTTTTCACCGGTCTAACGACGTGTTTCCATTGCGGATTGTGCTCAAGGTCATCCACACCCATGAGCCCCACACCACCGTCCCGCGAAGCAGATTCAATCACGCTTTCTTCAAGAGGCAATAGCTCAAAGCCCGATTTCACCGTACCATCCATGAAGACAACCTGCATATCCAATTGCTTCAACCCCGGAAACACCCGCCCCAAAACGCCCTCGCCGATTTCAACCATCCCGTGCGGATTTGGAAACAGTTCTTTACAAGCGGAGTGCGCGGCCCTGGACATCCGTATCACTTCGGCGTTTTCCACGCTTGCAAGCGCAACAACCCGCTCCGCTAGTGAATCCGTCCACCTACCCACATCCCCAACAAAGGAACCCGGCTCAGATCGCCCCATAACACCGCCCAAGGCTTCGCCAGAACGCGATACGCCTACGCTGGCGAGCCAGACAGCACCCCGCCGCCCGGATGCCTCCAGGCCCGCCACAGCGCTGCACAAGTCCTGATATACCGCAACATCCGAAACATCCGAAGGTACCTCGCCCAAGGCATCGATACCATCAAGGAAATCACGCATCAAACCAATGGCTTGGCCATGGCGATGCATCAAGGTGTCGTATTTCCTAAGCAAATCCGTATAT
>Ga0255052_10001459_pt1 | contig 17777 bp, 10 predicted proteins | sample JV7_2_21_MG_FD_188632 | JGI IMG/M metagenome (GOLD analysis project Ga0255052, IMG submission 188632) | Seawater microbial communities from Jervis Inlet, British Columbia, Canada - JV7_2_21 | ecosystem: Environmental > Aquatic > Marine > Inlet | place: Canada: British Columbia | collected...
GACAGAGTCTGGAATGATCGGCTATCTGCTGGTTCTCGTGATCTTCGCGACGTTTGCCGGCTCGGCCCTGATCTGAGGCCGAGCACATCGCCGATCAACCGGATCGCTGCATCGGCCTGGCTGTCGCCCTTGAAGCCTTCGCCCACGACAACCTTGTCGCCGTGACGGTCGACGGCGAAGATCGAATAGTGCATGACGTGCTTGCCACCACCCTGGGACTGGAAGCGGCTGTTCTTCTTAAACGTCACGAACTCGTGGCTGCCCATGTAGCGGATCTTGACCGGAATGCCGAGTATGCGGCGCACCGTCTTGATGCCATTGGTATCACGCTTGACTTCGAGCGAGTTGAGCATCGAGTACAGAGTCAGTAGTGCGACGATTCCGCCGATGCCACCGAATACGGTGCCGAAAAGCACTTCTCCGGCACCAACCGCAACGAAGAATCCGATAACCGCGAATACACTGCCGACAATGAACCCGGGCAGCGCCGCCAGAATGCCACGGCCAATCGGGTAGAGCATGCGCCGGCCGCCAGCATCGTGAACGAGTTTGATGATCTTGTGGACGGCGGCATCGGCCATCGCCGTTTGCTTCTCTTCCCCACGTTCGACAGCCAGCTGTGACAACCGCCTTGATTGTGATGCTGTTGCATAAACCGGAATGTCGTAGCTGCGATCGAGATCGGTACCGTCGAGTTCGGCACTCAGCGCAAGGCGCCAGATGTAGTAAGTCTCTTCTCGCTCGGCATCCGATTCATCGAGCCCCTCTGGCACATCAAAGCGAAACGTCAGTCGCGTGCCGCCACCGGTCGATTCTGCATGCGCAACAATAATGTCCTGCCATTCCGCTTTCTCATTGCGGCTGCGATTTTTGCCGCTGCCCGAGACGTAGCTCCTGATGTTGGTCAGTGTCAGCTGGAATTCGTGATTGGCATCAAAAGGCAGCGTCATGTCAATCGTGCCTCCCACGTGTCCGCCAATTGACCCCGGGAACGGGTCCAGCGTGACCGGCGTCGGGCCGAAGCGCTTCCACTCGAGCGTGCGATTGACCGCCCAGGCGATCAGGCCGATGCCAACCGCGGTGAAAAGCAGGCCGACGAGTGCCAGCATGTTGCCCTTGTTGACGACCTCGTCGTACATGACGAACGGTAAATACGAAGACACCAGGTTCCAGAAGATGGCGAATCCCCACACCGCATACATCGACGCCTTCGAGCTCGATTTGATGGTCGCCGTTTGCCAGTCATCATCAAGCAGCCAGGGACTGTCGGCGAAACGCGGAGCCGTCTTGTCCTTCGGTTTCGGTGAGCGCCAGATCAGGATCAACAGGCCGAGTCCGACACCGCCGAAGACAAACAGGAATATCGATTTGAAGCCGACCATTCCCCAACGGATGCCACGGTCGATAATCGCCTGCGACGGATCGTCCGGGTTGACGTACACGAGTATCGACTCGCCGGAGGCATGTGCCCGGCTCAGATTACTGCCGATCTGTTGCTGGTAGCTGCCGATGTTGTCGGAACCGCCGCTGATGCCAACGCGTTCAGCGACAAATGTTTGTCCTTGCACGGTATAGCGATAACGGGCGTACGCTTCGTATGTGTACGAGTCGTCGCCGCGATGGCTGCTGTAGCCGCCGTCCAGGAGTTGAGCTTCGACCTGCACCCAGTTGTTCATGCGAAATGCGTCGTAGAACGTGCTGCTGACCGACCACAGCATCCAGACGCCGGTTGCGAAGAACGGCAGGGCGAACACAGCCATGAAAATCTTGCCTTTCATGGCAAGAAACGTAGCAAGTGAGCGTTGAGATTGCTGTGATCTTGATCTGATTGTGGGAGCGGCTTTAGCCGCGACTGTCGCGGCTAAAGCCGCTCCCACAGGCAAGCCTTTTTAAGTGATTTCAATAACTTATCGTGTCTGGCGAGCAGCCTGGCATACGGTGCTTCGCACTCGCCGTCCTTGGCGCGCAGCAGTTGGCGTGCATGGCCCAGGTAGACCTCGCGGGGATTGGCATAGTTGAAGTGATAGGTTTCTCGATAGCGCGCAGCAGAGGGTGGAAATGCGAGTTCAAAGAAGGACGTATGCTGGTTGATGCTGATTGTAGTGCGCCAGCGGACAATAGGTAGTTGCCGCCGCCAAGTACCGTTATAATCGCCGGCTGGCAAGCGAAAGTGGCGGAATTGGTAGACGCGCTGGCTTTAGGTGCCAGTGGGGTAACCCGTGAGAGTTCGAGTCTCTCCTTTCGCACCATCAATCAAAGGAATAAGAAACATGCAGGTTACTGTCGAGTCGACCGGGAAACTGGAACGTCGCATGCGCGTCGAACTGCCGGCCGAACGTATCGAGCAGGAAGTCAAATCTCGGCTCAAGTCGGTCGGCCGTACGGCCAAGCTCAAGGGCTTTCGGCCAGGCAAGGTGCCGCCGAAGGTCGTCAAGCAGCGCTATGGCAAGCAGATCCGCGAGGAAGTGCTGTCGGAGTTGATGCAAAAGAGCTACACCGATGCCGTCATGCAGGAAAACCTGAACCCGGCTGGCGGACCACGGATCGAGACCGAGGACGGCAAGGACAAAGACAGCTTTGCCTACGTCGCCACGTTCGAAATCATGCCGAAGGTCGAACTCAAGGACCTCGACAAGATCAAGGTCGAGATTCCCGAAGTAACGATCGGTGACGAGGACATGGACGACATGCTCCTCAGGCTGCGTAAGCAAAAGGCGACCTGGGAGTCGGTCGATCGCAAGAGTAAAGACGGCGACAAAGTCGTCTGTGATTTTACGGGCACGCTCAAGGGCGAGGAGTTCGAGGGCGGCAAGGGTACGGAAGTACCCGTGGTTCTTGGTTCTGGCCAGATGTTGCCGGACTTCGAGAAGGGCCTGCTAGGTGTCGTCGCAGGTGACGATAAGAACATCAAGGTCAAGTTTCCCAAGGACTATCACGCCGAGGATCTCAACGGCAAGAAAGTCGATTTTGCACTCAAGGTGCACAGCGTCGAGGAAGAGATTCTGCCGCCGGTCGATGACAAGTTCGCCGAGATGTTCGAGGTCGCCGAGGGGGGTATCGATCGGTTCATGGAAGACGTCAAGGACAACATGCGACGCGAGTCCGCCCAGAAGCTCAAGGGCGACGTGCGTGAGCAAGTCATGAACGGGCTGCTCGAGAAAAACCCCATCGACATCCCGCAGACGCTCAAGCACCAGGAAGCACATACACTGCAGCACGACGCCATGCAACGGCTTGGCATCGAGGATAACGACAAAGCGCCGGCAATCGAGAATTTCGAGGAGATGGCCGAAAAACGGGTACGCCTTAGTCTGCTCGTCAGCCAACTCATCAACGACCAGGAACTCAAGGTTGACGACGACATGGTGCGCGAGCATGTCGAGGAGATGTGTGCCGGTTACGAAAATGCCGAGGACATGGTCAACATGTATTTAGGCAATCCGCAGACCGTGCAACAGATTCAGCCGGCGGTCCTGGAACAGCAGGCCTTCGACTGGCTTCTTGAAAACGGCAAGAGCAGCACAAAAAAGGTAGCATTCACCGAGTACATGAATCCGTAAGGGAACTAGCATGGGCACCACCTCATTGAATCTCGTCCCAATGGTCGTCGAACAAACGGCACGGGGAGAACGCGCATACGACATCTATTCGAGGCTGTTGAAAGAGCGTCTGATCTTCATCGTCGGGCCGGTCGAAGATCACATGGCCAATCTCGTCGTCGCACAGCTGCTGTATCTCGAGTCCGAGAACGCAGACAAGGACATTCACCTGTACATCAACTCGCCGGGCGGCATCGTCACGTCCGGGTTGTCGATCTACGACACGATGCAGTTCATCAACTGCGACGTATCGACGATCTGTGTCGGCCAGGCTGCCAGCATGGGCGCCTTGTTGTTAGCCGGCGGCGCCAAGGATAAACGCTTTGCATTGCCGCACTCGCGGGTCATGGTTCACCAACCCAGTGCCGGTTACGAGGGCCAGGCCACGGACATCAGTATTCACGCCAAGGAAACGCTGGAACTGAAGTCGCGGTTGAACGAAATCATGGCCAAACACACCGGACAGCCGGTCAAGCAGATCGAGAAGGATCTCGAGCGCGACAACTTCAAAAGCGCGGCCGAAGCCCAGGAATACGGGCTCATCGACCACGTGCTCGTCGAACGCAATGATATGGGCGATTCGGGCTCAGACTGATCCTTTAAAAATCAAAGAGTTATACTGAAGCCGTGTCCCGAATGGGACACGTTGCTTTGCACGCGCAAATGTCGCATGTTATATACACACACAGCTGTAACACGCTGATTCTTATGTCACAAAGGCCAGTACCGTATGAGCGATGAAACCCGCGGTAAGAACGAGGATGGCAAGCTCCTTTATTGTTCTTTTTGCGGCAAAAGCCAACACGAAGTTCGCAAGCTGATTGCGGGACCGTCCGTCTTTATTTGCGACGAGTGTGTCGAGCTCTGCAACGACATTATTCGCGAAGAACTCGAAGACACGGGCGAGGCCGGGCACGACAAGCTGCCCAAGCCCATGGAGATCAATGAAATTCTCGACGAGTACGTCATCGGGCAGACCCGTGCCAAGAAAGTACTCGCAGTAGCGGTCTACAACCACTACAAGCGCCTCAACGATCGCCTCGATGAGCGCTCCAAGGAAGACATCGAACTCGCCAAGAGCAACATTCTGCTGATCGGCCCGACCGGTTGCGGCAAGACGTTGCTGGCCGAGACGCTGGCGCGCTTGTTGAATGTGCCGTTTACGATTGCCGACGCGACCACGCTGACCGAAGCCGGTTACGTCGGTGAAGACGTCGAAAACATCATCCAGAAGCTGCTGCAAAAGTGCGACTACGATGTCGAAAAAGCGCAGACCGGTATCGTCTACATCGACGAGATCGACAAGATTTCACGCAAGTCGGACAACCCGTCGATCACGCGTGATGTGTCGGGTGAAGGCGTCCAGCAAGCACTGCTGAAGTTAATTGAAGGCACTATCGCATCAGTACCTCCCCAGGGCGGCCGCAAGCACCCGCAGCAGGAATTCCTGCAGGTCGATACGGGCAACATCCTGTTCGTCTGTGGTGGCGCCTTCGCGGGCCTCGACAAGATCATCCTGAATCGTTCATCCAAGAGCGGCATCGGCTTCGTCGCCGACGTCAAGACCGAGGAGAACGAGCAAAGCATTGGCGAATTACTGGGTGAGGTAGAGCCTGAAGACCTGATTCGTTATGGACTCATTCCTGAATTCGTTGGCCGTTTGCCGGTCGTGGCAACGCTCGAGGAACTTGATGAGGGCGCACTCGTCCAAATCCTCCTGGAGCCGAAGAACGCGTTGACGAAGCAATACCGCAAGTTGTTCGAAATGGAAGGTGTGGAACTCGAGTTCCGCGACGATGCACTCGTAGCAGTGGCGCGACGCGCCATGGAGAGGAAGACGGGTGCACGTGGACTTCGTACGATCCTAGAAAATGTGCTGCTCGATACGATGTACGATTTACCGTCATCGACGAGCGCAAAGAAAGTGGTCGTGGACGAAGCCGTCGTCACGGGCGAGAACCAGCCTTACGTGATTTATGAGTCGGAGGAACCCTCGACCGAAAATCTCGAACAGCAGCAGGCGCCGAGACCGACAGGGTCCGACGGAGCCTAGTAGGAGCGCTGCTTGTCAGCGCGAAGCTTTGCAGCGAGCTGCAAAGCGGCCGGCCGCCGGGCGGCAAAAAGTCGCGGCGACAAGCGCCGCTCCTACAGCGTATTGAATTCGCTACATTCGTCCTTATCTCGATCGCATATTGAAACGAGGAATTCCTGGTGTCTGAAGACGATCTGGTAACAGAACTCGAACTGGTCGATGACTCACACGGCGTGCCGGTACTGCCGCTGCGCGACGTTGTTGTCTATCCGCACATGGTCATTCCGCTGTTCGTGGGCCGTGACCGGTCGATTGTGGCGCTCGACAAGGCGATGGCGGCTGGCAAGCGTATCCTGCTCCTGGCGCAGAAAGCCGCTGACTTGGATGACCCGCAACCTTCTGATTTATATGAAGTTGGCACGCTCGCCACGATCCTGCAGCTGTTAAAGCTGCCGGATGGCACGGTCAAGGTTCTGGTTGAAGGATCCGAAAGGGCGCTGGTCGATCGCATCAATGTTGGTGATCATTTCTCGGCCGAGATCTCGATGCTGCCTGAGGACGATCGTCACGACGAACGCGAGATCGATGTCCTCGTGCGTTCGATCATTGCGCAGTTCGAGCAGTACGTGAAACTCAACAAGAAGGTGCCGCCCGAGATCCTGACCTCGCTGTCCGGCATCGACGAGCCCGGGCGCCTGGCCGACACCGTTGCCGCCCACATGGCGCTCAAGCTGTCGGAAAAGCAACGCATCCTCGAGATCCAGGACGTTAATTCACGACTGGAACAGATTCTCGGCATCATCGAAGGCGAAATCGATGTGCTGCACATCGAGAAGCGCATCCGCGGCCGCGTCAAACAGCAGATGGAAAAGAGCCAGCGCGAGTACTACCTGAATGAGCAGATGAAGGCCATTCAGAAAGAACTCGGCGAAATGGAAGACGCACCGAACGAGCTGGCCGATCTTGAGAACAAGATCGAAAAGGCCGGCATGTCGAAAGAGGCCAAGGAAAAGGCCACGGGCGAACTGAACAAGCTCAAGCTGATGTCACCGATGTCGGCTGAAGCGACGGTCGTGCGCAATTACATCGACTGGCTGCTGAAAGCGCCGTGGAAGAAACGCAGCAAGGTTCTGAAAGACCTTAAACGCGCCGAACAGGTGCTCGAAGAAGATCACTACGGGCTCGAGAAGGTCAAGGAACGCATTCTCGAGTACCTGGCCGTACAGCAGCGCGTGAGGCGCCTGAAGGGCCCGATCCTGTGTCTCGTCGGACCACCGGGCGTGGGCAAGACGTCGCTGGGGCAAAGCATCGCACGATCGACGAATCGCAAGTTCGTCCGCATGTCACTCGGTGGCGTTCGTGATGAGGCCGAGATTCGTGGTCACCGCCGCACCTACATCGGTTCGATGCCGGGCAAGATCATCCAGAACCTCGGCAAGACCGGTGTGCGAAATCCGCTGTTCCTGCTCGATGAGGTCGACAAGATGGCCATGGATTTCCGTGGCGACCCATCGTCGGCGTTGCTCGAAGTGCTCGACCCGGAACAGAACTCGACATTCCAGGATCACTACCTCGAGGTCGACTTCGACCTATCGGATGTCATGTTCGTCTGTACGGCAAACACACTGAATATCCCGGCGCCGTTGCTCGATCGCATGGAGGTTATTCGCCTCCCCGGTTACACCGAGGACGAGAAGCTCAACATCGCCATGCGCTACCTGATTCCGAAGCAGTTGAAAGAAAACGGCCTCAAGGAAGAAGAGCTGCAGATTACGAAGAGTGCCGTGCTCGATATCATCCAGCACTACACCCGCGAATCGGGTGTTCGTAACCTCGAACGAGAGATTTCCAAGATCTGCCGCAAGGTCGTCAAGTCCTTGCTCCTGAAGCCGCGTGATACACGCGTTGCCGTCGCGCCAAAGAGCATAGAAAAGTACCTTGGAGTGCGCCGTTTTCGCTATGGCAAGGCCGAAGATAACGACCAGGTCGGGCAGGTCACCGGGCTGGCCTGGACCGAAGTCGGCGGTGAGCTATTGACCATTGAAGCGGCCATGGTTCCGGGCAAAGGCAAGCACACCTATACGGGTCAACTCGGCGAAGTCATGACCGAATCGATTCAGGCTGCGATGACCGTCGTACGGTCGCGTAGCAGCGTTCTGGGCATCGATGAGGACTTCCACCAGAAGCTGGATGTGCACATTCACGTGCCTGAAGGGGCCACTCCGAAGGACGGACCGTCTGCGGGAGTTGGCATGTGTACTGCCCTGGTGTCGGCATTGACCGACATCCCCGTAAAGAGTGATGTGGCAATGACCGGCGAGATCACGCTACGTGGCGAAATACTGCCGATTGGCGGCCTTAAAGAGAAGCTGCTGGCGGCCCATCGTGGCGGTATTTCGACCGTGTTGATCCCGCATGAGAACGAGAAGGACCTGGTGGAAATTCCGAAGAACATCAAGGACAAACTGGCGATAGTTCCAGTGAAATGGATCGATCAGGTCCTGGAGCATGCGCTCACTCACATGCCCATGCCCGAGGCCTCAAAAGGCGAGGACAAAGCCGAGGCAAAATCGCCGGCCGAGGAGCCAAAATCCAAGGATATCGTCAGGCCCCACTAATGCGCTGAAACCCGCGTGGTTAAAGGAAAGTTGACCACGTATTGGCCGATTGGTATAAGCATCGCAACCGCGCGTGGATGCACGGAGCCACGCACGGTCATTCAGCGGATTGCGCCTAACAGCGCGCTCGTTGGATTGATCGAAATTTTCTTTAATCAATCTGCAAGGGTGAAAGCATGAATAAGGGTGAATTAGTAGACGCAGTAGCAAGCTCGGCTGGATTGTCACGGGCTGATGCAGCAAAAGCAGTAGACGCGACGCTTGAAGCCGTTCAACGCACCTTGTCTCAAGGTGGAGGGGTGTCGCTGGTCGGCTTCGGAACGTTCTCGGTTAAGGCTCGTGCGGCACGCATGGGACGCAACCCAAGAACTGGCGAAGCGATCCATATCAAGGCAAGTAATGTTCCCGGTTTCAAGGCTGGCAAAGGCCTGAAGGATGCCGTAAACTAGCGCGCCGCTCGACCCGGAGGGCCGAGCATTTTCCCCATTTTGGGGTGCTTAGCTCAGCTGGTAGAGCATCGCCCTTACAAGGCGAGGGTCGGCGGTTCGATCCCGTCAGCACCCACCAAGGTTCGGAGTGGTAGTTCAGCTGGTTAGAATACCGGCCTGTCACGCCGGGGGTCGCGGGTTCGAGTCCCGTCCACTCCGCCACAAATAAAATCTCATGGGCTTAACGGCCCATGGGATTTTTTTGTGCCTGAGTGAACGACACTTGCCCGCGATGCGGGTTCGACAAATCGCGGCGCAGCCCGATCATTCCCGTCCGTTCCTATACACATTAACCCGTCTCTAAAGTAGAATCCTCCGCCTTGTTCAGTCTCGGCTTCGTTTAACTATGCTCACACTCATTCGCGAAAAAATGACCGGGTGGATCGCCATGGCGATACTCGGCCTTATCGGTGTCACCTTTGTCTTCTTTGGCGGCGCCAACTTCATCACCTCGGGCAATCTCTTTGCCGCCAAGGTCAACGGCAGCGAGATCGGCGTCATGCAGTTCGAACAGACCTACCGCGATGAAATGGAGGCGAACCCGAGCTGGGCACAGTTTCCGGAGGAAATCCGCGTACAGATCCGCCAGAGCATTCTCGACTCGATGGTTCGTGAGCGACTGATCGACCTGCACGTGGTCGACGACGGCTACCAGATCTCCGACGCACAGCTGGCGCGCACGATTCAGGGCATTCAGGACTTCCAGATTGATGGCGTATTCGATCTTGAAACGGCCGAGAGGGTACTGCTGCAGAACGGCCTGACCATCACCCAGTTTCGCAATGCACAGCGTCGCAACATGCGCACCAATCAGCTGCAGCGAGCGGTCGGCGGCACGGCACTGGTCACACCGGCCGATTACCGGCGTTTCCTCAACCTGATCGCCGAGCAGCGCCTCGCGTCCCTGGCGACCTTTGATCTCGAAGCTGTGATGGCCGAGATCGAGGTCAGCGACGAGATGGTCGTTGCCTTTTATGACAACAACGACACGATGTTCCTGACCGAGGAATCTGCCGACGTCGAGTTCATCGAGGTACGCCGTGATGTGGTCGCACAGAGCATCGAGGTTACAGAAGAGACTTTGCTCGAGTATTACGAGGACAGCCAGGACCGATACCTGCAGGACGAGCAGCGCCAGTCGAGGCACATCCTGATCCTGAGCGGTGACGACGAAGCGGCGGCCGAGGCGGAAGCCAACGACCTGCTGGCAAGAATTCGGGCTGGCGAGTCCTTCGAAGACCTCGCGGCAGAGCACTCCGACGACAGCCTGACGGCCCCGAACGGTGGTGATCTCGGTGTGCTGACGCGCTCGCAGATGTCCAGTGAGCTCGGCGGCGCCGTATTTTCATTGATCGAAGGCGACGTCGATGGCCCGATCAAGAGTGACTTCGGTTTCCATCTCGTAAGACTCGACGTCATCCTCGCGCAGGGCCCGCTGCCACTCGACCAGGTTCGAGGCGAATTGCTCAGCGAGCTTCGCGATCGTGAAGCCGAGGACGCGTACCGTAACCTCGAACGCCAGGTCTCGGACGTACTGTTCGACGCGCAGGACATGCAGGCGATTTCGGCGGCTACGGGCCTCGAGGTACAGACGGCCTCGGGCTTTACGCGTTCCGGCGGTGAGCCGATCGGCGCCAACCAGGCTGCGATCGATGCCATCTTTGATACGCGGGTATTGCTGGACGGCGAGATTTCCGAAATCATCGAACTCGACGCCAATCGTTCAGCCGTATTCAGGGTAACGCAACGCAGCGAAGCGTCACGCCGTCCCATGGACGAGGTCCGTGACGAGATCGCCACTACGATCCAGGCGCAGGAGGCGCAGACCATCGTCTTCAATCGCGCCGAGCAGCTGATGCTTGCCCTCGACAATGGCGAAGATTTCGGCGCGGCCGGCGAGGCAGCCGGCGCGACCGTGTCGGCGCCGACGCTGTTGGGCCGCCAGGACCCGGTGACCGACCCGGCGGTCCTGAATGAGATCTTCGTGGCGAAAAAACCCACCCAGGGTGCACCGACTACGGCTAGCGTCAACAACAGCGTGGGCGGAATTACGGTGTTCAGTCTCGACGCCGTGCTGCCGGGTCGCCCGGAGTCGATCCCGCTTGCCGATCGCGATGCAGGCAAGCTCGAGTTGGCCGGGCAGGCCGGTTCATCGGACTACCGGGCCTTCGTCCAGACGCTCTACGACAAGGCTGACATCGTCGTCAGCGAGGACGCACTGGCCGCGCAAGACCTGTTCCAGTAAGCTGATTTCAATTTATGTGGGAGCGGCTTCAGCCGCGACTGTCGCGACTGAAGTCGCTCCCACAGTTAATGCGTGGGGGGAATAATGCGCAAACTCGAGCTGCACTGGCAGATCCTTATCGCGATCGTACTAGCCGGTATCGTTGGCGGTTACGTCCATAATGTTCAATCGTCAACGGGCGTCGATCCGACTATCGGCGGTATCACCTTCATCGCGATTTTCGAGTACGTCGGAACCATCTTCCTTAATGCGCTGAGGATGATCATCGTGCCGTTGATCATGTCGTCGATCATTGTCGGCGTGGCAGGCATTGGTTCAGGTGGCAACCTCGGTTCTCTCGGCGGCAAGACGCTGCTCTTCTACGCAACGACGACTCTGGCCGCCATTCTCGTCGGGCTGGTCCTCATCAACGCGGTTGGTCCGGGCTACGTTAACGGCGAGCCGGCGAAGGACCTGCTCGCACTCGAGGCATCAACAGAAGAACTCGCAGCCTCGGTTGCTGGTAAAGGGCCGGGCGATGTGGCGAAAGTGTTCCAGCGCATGGTGCCACCCAACATCGTCGCGGCCGCAGTTGAAGGGCAGATGCTCGGCATCATCTTCTTCGCCATCCTGTTCGGCTACTTCATGACCAAGCTCGATAACCAGTACGCCGAGCCGTTGTATCGATTCTGGGACGCCGTGTTCCACGTCATGATGCGCATGACCGAGTGGATCATGAAGTTCGCACCGATTGGTGTCTTTGGACTTGTCGCGGGCGTCATCGCAAGAGCGGGGTACAAGGCGACCGGGCCGCTGGCCGTGTTTGCCGTTGTGGTGCTCGTTGCGCTCGCCCTGCATGCGTTCATCACGCTGCCGCTGTTGTTGCGCTTTGTCGGCAGGGTCGATCCGATCAAAACGCTCAGAGGTGCGGCGAAGGCCATGTTGACGGCATTCTCAACAGCATCGTCATCAGCAACCTTGCCGGTCACGATGGAATGCGTCGAAGACAACATCGGCGTGTCCAACAAGGTGTCGAGTTTTGTGTTGCCGCTGGGCGCGACCGTGAACATGAACGGCACCGCGCTGTACGAGTGTGCGGCGGCCATGTTCATTGCACAGGCCTACGGGCTCGAACTGACGTTTGGTGTGCAGTTCTCGATTGTCGTCATCGCATTGATGACATCGATTGGTGTGGCTGGCGTGCCGTCGGCATCGCTGGTCGCGATCGCGATCATTCTCGGCGCGATCGGATTGCCGATCGAGGCATTAGGTGTGTTGCTCGTGTTCGACCGTATCCTCGACATGGCGCGCACCAGCATCAACGTCTGGGGCGACGCGAGTTGCGCCACGATCGTCGCTCGCCTCGAAGGCGAGACAACGAATGTGGCGATCGGGGACGCGGCGAAAGAGGCTGCCTAATTTGTGGGGGGGCAGCTTTTCCCCACGTAGGGGGACAATGAGCCGCGACTGTCGCGGCTAAAGCCGCTCCCACCGTTAGGGCGCCGAAGAAATCTCGCCCATCAGGCCAACCAGCGCAGCCTTTCGCTGAGTAGTTCTCGTGTCATCGCGTTCTATATCGATCCGGTCAGCAAGCGATTCCAACCCGGCGGCCGAGTTCTCGCCTTGCAAGGCCGATCGGATGTCTTTGGACAGAGATTCTGGAAGCGCACCGGTACGGTCAAGCTGATCGAGATACGCCAGGGCAACGACGGGCTCGGCCGGCCAGTTGATTCGATACTGGGTCTGTGGGTTGAACACGTCGCGCTGGATAGCCAGGTTTGCTGCAGCCAACTCATTTTCAGACAGGTATTCGCTGGGTAGCAGCGTCAAGACGTCGATACCACGAATAATCTCGGTGCCATAGATCTTGCCCTTGTACCAGTAGGACGACCAGAAGCCGCCCACCACGAGGCGCTCGGCATCGATGGGGCCGCGATCAAAATACGCGATCTCGATCGGGTTGGCTGAGTCCGTAAAGTCGATGACCGAGATACCGCCCTGGTACCAGGACTGCACAAAAATGTCGCGCCCCGGTACGGGCACGATGGAACCGTTGTGTGCGACACAGTTCTCCACGTCGACCTGCGGCGCCGACATCTTGTAGTAGCTCTGAAACTCGAGCTTGCCATCGACGATGTCGTAAATCGCGTTCGCACCCCAGTTCAGCGGATCATAGGCACGGCATCGTGGCCAGTTACCACCACCCCATTCGTCGGTGAACAGCACTTTGGTGCCGTCATTGCTGAACGTCGCCGAGTGCCAGTAGGCGAAACCTGAGTCGACTACGGCGTCGATGCGCTGCGGGTCCAGCGGATCCGTGATGTCGAACAGGATGCCGTTGCCTGAACATGCCCCCGCGGCGAGATTGGCATCGGGAAATACCGTGATGTCGTGGCACTGGTCGGTAATATAGGTGTCCTGCGTTTCGTCACCGTGGTCGCCGCCGCGCCACAGGCCGGCAAGGGTGTCTTGCTCGGGGTCCGCAAATACGGCGGGGCTGTGCACGATGCGCGCGCTCGCCGGATCGTCGATGGGAATTTCGACCACATCGATGCGAAACAGCGCAGTGCGCAAGTCGCCCGGCGCCTCGTCAAAGCAGCCTTCCATTTCCTCGTCGTCGCGAACCGAGCCAGTCCCCGAGTTGTAGACAATGATCTTGCCATCGTCACTGGAAACCACCGAGTGTGTGTGTGAGCCGCGGCAAGTTTGCACGGCACCGACCTGGACCGGTCGTTCCAGGTCGCTGATGTCGTAGATGCGCAGGCCGCGGAAGCGCTCGTCACTGACATCCTCCACGATGCCTTCAAGGCCGCAATCGAGCCGTCCGCGAGTCTCCTCGACCGACGTGATCAGCAGATCTCCGACGACCGACACATCGCCCTGGCCACCCGGACAGACGACCGAGCTGAGCAAGGTCGGCATGCCGTCCTCGGCCAGCCGGTAGAGATTGAAGCCGTGGTAACTGCCGGCAACCAGTACATCGTCGAAGAACGCCATGTCGGTATTGTCGAAGGCGAGCAGCGGCGCACGATCGAAATCGTCTTCCTCTTCTTCGGTGCCTTCCTCCTCTGCGGGCATCTCTGGCGGCAGCCCGGTCGGATTGTTCGGGTCAAAGAACCCGGCCGGTCGCGGCAGCGAGCCAACAAGCTCCATATTCAGGAGGACCTGTTCCGCATCGTCGAGGCCGGCCGCGAGCCCGGCACGCGGGTCGTCTGACAGCGACACGAGCAGTGCATTCATGCGCTCGATTTCGGCGCTCTGGTCGTTGGTGACATTCGTTGTGAATTCAAACAGTACCGGGTCGTGCGCCGAACCAGGTTGCTTGAGGAGCTCCTCGACCATCGTTATCGCACCGTCGTGGTGGGTAATCATGAGCCGCAGGAACAGCTTGTCGAAGTCGGTACTTTCGGACGCCGCGAGTTCAGCCATTTGCTCAGGCGTCGCCATGCCGGCCATTTTGTGAGTCGTATGCATGGCATCGTGTGCGGTCGGTTCGGCTACATGCTCGCCCCGTTCACGAAGCCATTTCTGCATGAACTCGATTTCGTCTTGCTGCGAGACGTCGATGCGGCCAGCGAGGTCGAGGAGCTCGGGCAGATTCGTGCGATCTGCCACGAGCGCGGCCATCTCTATGGCCTGGTGATGATGCGGAATCATGTCCTGCATGAAACGCGTATCGTCGGGCGAGTGGCTCGAATTTGCGATTTCTATCGCTTGTTCGGCGCTGAGGTTGCTCGAGGGATTACCGGGTGCACCCGGATGAACAATGGGTGCGTCGTCAGCCTGCCCTGCCGTAGCAGCCAGCAGCAGAATCGTTATTGGAAAGTAATGCCTCATCAATCAGTCCTCGTCGAATACCATGCCCATGATGTTGACGCCGGCGTCAACAAACGTTGTTTCTCCCGTAATGCCGCTGGCCAGGTCCGAACACAGGAACGCGGCCGTATTGCCGACTTCCTCGATCGTGACCGTGCGGCGTAACGGCGACGCCTTCACTGCGTAGCCGAGCATCTTGCGAAAGCCCGAGATACCAGCCGCCGCCAGCGTCTTGATCGCGCCGGCCGAAATGGCATTGACGCGCACGCCCTGTGGCCCGAGATCGGACGCCAGGAAGCGCACGCAAGACTCGAGACTCGCCTTGGCAAGGCCCATGACGTTGTAGTTCGGTACCACCTGCACGGCCGCGTTGTAAGTCATTGCAAGAATCGCCGAGTTCTCGGACAGCATCGGCACCGCGGCTTTGGTGAGTGCCGCCAGGCTGTACGCCGAGATGTCGTGCGCGATGGCGAAGCCCTCACGAGTAATCGACTCGGTGAAGCCGCCTTCGAGTTGTTCACGCGGTGCAAAGCCGACCGAGTGCACGAGGATATCGAGCGTGTCCCATTCCTTGCCCAGGTTCTCGAACACGGCGGCGATTTCTTCGTCGCTCGTGACGTCGCACTGGTAGAGCAGGTCGGTGTTCTGCCCGAGCCGTGTTGACAATTTCTCGACGCGACTTTTTAGTTTTTCGTTCTGGTACGTGAACGCGATTTCAGCGCCTTCACGCGCAAATGCTTGTGCGATGCCTGATGCGATCGAACGTTCGCTGGCGACGCCGACGATCAGCGCCCGTTTGCCGGCCATAAAGCCCATGTGGTTTTCCCCTTGCTTTGTAGGAGCGCTGCTTGTCAGCGCGACAGTCGCGGCGACGAGCGCCGCTCCTACGATGATTGGCGGGTCACGTCGACATACATCGTCAGCGTCGTGCCCGGCCTTAGTATCTTGTTCTTGTCGATTTTGTTCCAGCGTGCGATCTGGTCGATGCCCACGCGAAATTTCCTGGCGATGACATACAACGAGTCGCCATTTCTCACCGTGTAGCGCACCTTGCGTGTCGTGTTGCCCAATGCTTCGGTCGGCGACATACGCGGTGTTTCCGCAACATAGCTCGAGTTGGTCCAGACGACGAGCGTGCGGCCAACTGGCAACGTGTCGCGCGGCGCCATGGCGTTCCAGGCACTGAGTTCTCGCGTCGTTACGCCGTACTTCTGGCTGATCGTCCAGAAGCTCTCGCCCGAGCGCACTACATGCTCGACCTTGTTTTCCGCTCGCTGGCGGTTCTGCTTTTCGGCAAGGCGCGCATCGGCGCTCTTGCTGTAGGCCGACAGCGGCTTGGTCGCAACCGGGATCATCAGGTAGTGGCCGGCGCGAATCGTGTTGCCGCGCATGTTGTTGGCCAGGCGAATCGCCGACACGGTCGTGTTGTACTTGTTGGCGATGACCGAGATCGCTTCGCCCTCGCGCACCTTGTGGCGCTTCCAGCGCACGCGCTCGCCGGGTGGTACGTTTTCCAGCGCCGCTACAAACGTGTCGACGACGTCAACTGGCAGAGCGAGCTTGTGTGGGCCGGCCGGGTCGGTGGACCAGCGGTTGTAGCCCGGGTTGAACGTATACACGGTATCGACGTCCACACCGGCCAGTTCGGCGGCCAGTGCGAGATCGATCTGCGAACCGACCTCGGCGACGGCGAACTGCTCCTCGTCGGCGACGTGGGGCAGTGTCACATTGAATTGCTCGGGGTCACGAACGATTTCGACCAGCGCGAGCAGGCGCGGCACATACGCGCTGGTTTCTTTTGACAGGCGCAGGTTCCAGAAGTCGTCGGGTTTGCCGGCGTTGCGGTTGCGGCGCACGGCCTTGCGGACATTGCCTTCACCGGAGTTGTACGAGGCGACGGCGTTGAGCCAGTCACCTTCGTTGAAGTCGTACAGGTACTCGAGGTAATCGAGCGCGGCGCGCGTCGACTCGACAACATCGCGGCGGCCGTCGTACCACCAGTTTTGCTTCAGGCCGAAACGCGTCGCCGTGCCGGGGATCATCTGCCAGAGGCCGGCAGCACGACCGTGCGAGTAGGCGAACGGGTCGTAGGCACTCTCGACGACGGGTAGCAATGCCAGCTCGAGCGGCAGGTTGCGGCGCAGCAGCTCGTCGGTAATGTGCGGCAGGTAGCGCTGGGCGCGCGTAAAGACGCGGTCCAGGTAGTCCGGGTGACTGACAAACCACTTCAATTCGGCCTGGATGCGGCTGTTTTGCTGCGCATCGAGCTCAAAACCGTAGCGCAGCCGGGTCAACAGGTCATCGGAGGCCGGTTCTACGGTCTCCAGCTGGTCCCAGAGGCCATCCAGCGGCGATATGAGGTTCAGTACAGGCGGGTCCTGGCGTGCCGCAGACGGCACGTCAAACCCTGCCAGGGAGTCAGCTGAGGCCGCAGAAACCGCCAAAAAGGTGACAGCGGTGACGCCAACAGCACGAATTCTCTGCAATAATTGCGTTTCGACAAAAGACATCGGGCTATCGTACCGGCCAAATGGCGCGGCGCAAGTGCCCGGAGCGCAAATGGAACAATCGACACATTATCCCGAGTCGGTACGCCGGTGGCTGGCATCGCCACTGGGCGAGGCGCTCGTGCAACAGGAAAGCCGCCTCGTCGAGGAGGCGCTCGACGGCATCTTCGGCGAGCAATGCCTGCAGCTGGGCCTGTGGGGCGAGGCCAACATGTTCCTCAAGCATGCGCGCACGCAGCGCACCTGGTTGATCGATGAAGGCACCGATGACGGCGCGCCAATGGCCGTCGGCCAGTTCCACCGCCTGCCAGTACAAGACGACTCGATCGACTGTGTAATCCTTCCGCACGTGCTCGACTACTCGGACCGGCCACACGCCATCCTGCGCGAAGTCGATCGCGTATTAACGTCGCACGGCCATCTCGTCATTCTCGGTTTCAAGACGGGTGGCCTGTGGGGCGTGCGTCGCCTGATCCCGGGCGCGGGGTTGCCA